>Ga0307993_1000152_pt1 | contig 22336 bp, 20 predicted proteins | sample EllFjometagen260_FD_203163 | JGI IMG/M metagenome (GOLD analysis project Ga0307993, IMG submission 203163) | Marine microbial communities from Ellis Fjord, Antarctic Ocean - #260 | ecosystem: Environmental > Aquatic > Marine > Unclassified | place: Southern Ocean | collected 2014-11-02 | reverse complement strand
TATTGAAGTTGAAAAAATTATTGGTCGCGGTTCAGGATTCGTTTCACCTGAAATACCATTTACTCCTCGTGCTAAACGAAATTTAGAAATTTCCTTAGATGAAGCACGTGCATTTGGTCATGACTATATTGGTACAGAACATTTACTTCTTGGTATAATAGCTAAACCAGAGGAAGGTGTAGCTGTAACTGTTCTTAAAAGTATGAAGATTGATTTTGAAGAAACTCGACATCGAATTATTCGTAAGATAGGTTCGAATTCCGATGCAAAAGCCAAATCTGTTCAGAAAGAAAGTAAAACTCCAATTTTAGATGACTTTAGTAATGATTTAACTAAAAAAGCTGAAGAGAGACAATTAGATCCAGTAGTTGGTCGGTCACAAGAAATTGAACGTGTTGTTCAAATTTTAGGTCGACGATCAAAAAATAATCCTGTATTAATTGGTGAACCAGGGGTTGGTAAGACAGCTGTTGCTGAAGGTCTAGCCCAACGAATTATAGATCATGATATTCCAAACACGTTAGACGGAAAATCTATAATCTCCTTAGATATGGGTCTTCTAATTTCTGGTACTAAATATCGTGGTGAGTTTGAAGAACGCCTTAAGAAGATTTTGACGGAGATTCAAGTTGCTAAAGATATTATCTTACTTATTGACGAAATCCATACTTTAGTTGGTGCCGGTGGAGCAGAAGGAGCTATAGATGCAGCCAATATTATAAAACCAGCTTTATCACGTGGTCAATTCCAATGTATCGGAGCAACAACAACGAACGAATATCGTGCTCATATTGAAAAAGATCCAGCTTTAGAACGTCGTTTTCAACCAGTAAAGGTATGTGAGCCGTCAGTTGATGAAACAATTCAAATTCTCTACGGTCTTCGTGGTCGTTACGAAGAGCACCATAAACTAACTATATCAGATGAAGCTATATTTGCTTCAGCAAATTTTTCTGATCAATATATTGCTGACCGGTTCCTTCCTGATAAAGCAATTGATTTAATGGATGAAGCCGGATCTCGAGTTCACCTTATGAACTCCCAATTACCACCTGCTGCTAAAGAATTGTCGAACAAATTAGGTAAAAAATCAAAATTAAAAGAAGAAGCTATTCGAAATCAAGATTTTGAAGGTGCATCTAAAATTCGTGACGAAGAAACAGTAATAAGAGAACGCATATCAGGTATTGTATCATCTGGCAAGGTTGCGAAAAATGGTGCGCCGATCGTTACAGAAGAAGACATTGCAGAAATTGTCGCGTCTTGGACAAGTATACCAGTTAATAAATTAACAAAGAGTGAATCAGACAAGTTACTTCAGATGGAAGAAACTTTGCACGGTCGAATCATTGGTCAGGATGAAGCAGTTGTAGCAGTTTCAAAAGCTATAAGACGAGCTCGAGTTGGCTTAAAAAGCCCAGACCGACCAATCGCAAGTTTTATTTTCTCGGGTCCGACTGGGGTAGGTAAAACTGAATTAACGAAAGCGCTTGCTTTGTATTTCTTTGGTGCTGAAGAGGCAATGGTTCGTTTAGATATGTCGGAATATATGGAACGCCATACAGTCTCAAAATTAATTGGTTCACCACCGGGCTATGTGGGTTATGATGACGGTGGACAATTAACCGAAGCCGTGCGTAGTCGTCCGTATACGGTAGTACTTTTTGATGAAATTGAAAAAGCGCACCCTGATGTTTTCAATTTATTATTACAAATTTTTGATGATGGTCATTTAACAGATTCAAAAGGACGAACAGTTTCTTTTAAGAACACACTTCTTATTTTAACTTCGAACATTGGTTCAAAAGCCATTGAGAAACGCGCGGAGAATCCTTCCCAAAATTTAAATTCAAATTTAAACCCATACGCTAGTCTGTGTAAGCTTGTTAATGATGAATTGAAATTATACTTCAGACCAGAGTTTTTAAATCGTTTAGATGAAATTATCGTATTTCGTCGATTAACAAAATGGGAAATTGGTGAAATCGCAGTCCTGATGTTAAAAGAAGTTGCTAATCGTCTAGAAGAGAAAGGTATAGGATTAACCGCTACTGATCAATTTAAAGACCATTTAATTAATGAAGGATATAATCCGAGTTATGGAGCTCGACCTTTACGTCGAGCATTAATGAATTTGTTAGAAGACCGTCTAGCTGAATTAATTCTTTCTGGCGAATTAAAAGAGGGCGACGCTGTAGTGGCAGATTTTACAACTAGCAAGAAGGTTAAAATGTTAGTTATTCATGGATCAGAAGAAGGAATTAAAACTGAATAGTTATTTTTTTAATAAGGCGTTCAAATATTTAAGCGTATACTGTAGTTAATACATTTCTCTATAAACTATTAATTATATGAAAAACAGTTTAAAATTAACTTTTATTATCTAATTAACTTATATTCAGTAATTTAGAAGACTATTTGAATTTTAAATCAATCCTGTCTGGTTCTTGTGAGGTTATTACAGCAACCGATGCAGCGACTATGAGATGCTTTTAGTCTTTACGTGATAGATATTCAAGTTTTGTTAAAACTTGTTTAAATACTTGTTTTTTTATATGTATTAAATAACAATAAACTTATCTAAAGCGATTCCACAATCAAATTAAAAATCTCTGAACTTGTTTTAACTAGTTCAGAGAATTTTTACTAGGTTATAATCCTGCTAAAGCTTCGATTCGAGTTTCACATTTGCGTAATTCAAGCGTAGCTTCTATTTTCTCTTTTTTTGTAGCTGCTTTTTCAACTAATGCCGTTGCTTTTTCAAGACTGTCCTTAGCCATAATTGGATCAATAGAGTTGGATGCTTCAGCTAAAGTAGAAAGTATTATAACTTTATTATTTTCAACTTCTGCAAAACCTTCCATTAATACAAGGGTGTTCCATTTTCCGTCAGTTTTTATCTTCATAACGCCAATAGCTAAAGCAGTAACTAAAGGCGCATGACCTGTTAAAATACCTACTTTACCTGTACTACTAGGCAATATTAATTCATCGACATCTGCGTCCCAAACAATTTTCTCTGGTGTAATTACACGAACATTTAAACTCATAGTTGTTTTTATTTCATCTTTTCAGATTTTTCAATAGCTTCCGCAAGATTTCCTACTAAGTAGAATGCTTGCTCTGGCAAGTCATCCATTGTTCCATTTAGAAGTTTGGTAAATCCATCTATTGAATCAGCTAGTGAAACATACTTACCTGGAGAACCTGTAAATACTTCTGCAACAAAGAACGGCTGAGATAAGAAACGTTCTACTTTACGAGCCCGAGCAACTGTTAAACGATCTTCTTCTGAAAGTTCATCAAGACCTAAAATAGCAATAATATCTTGAAGTTCTTTATAACGTTGAAGTGTAGATTTAATTAATTGAGCAATTGCGTAATGTTCTTCACCTACAATTGCTGGTTGAAGCATTGTTGATGTAGAATCTAGTGGATCTACTGCGGGATAAATTCCCTTAGAAGCTAAGCCTCTAGATAATACTGTAGTTGCATCTAAGTGGGCGAAAGTTGTAGCCGGAGCTGGATCGGTTAAATCATCTGCTGGGACATAAACTGCTTGAATCGAGGTAATAGAACCTTCGGTTGTTGAAGTAATTCGTTCTTGTAATACACCCATTTCAGTAGCTAATGTAGGTTGGTATCCAACGGCAGAAGGCATTCGGCCAAGTAGTGCTGATACTTCAGAACCAGCTTGTACGAAACGGAAAATATTGTCAATGAATAATAATACGTCCTGCTTATTTACATCACGGAAATATTCCGCCATTGTTAGTGCAGTTAAACCAACACGCATACGTGCACCTGGTGGTTCATTCATTTGACCATAAACTAATGCAACTTTAGATTCTGTAAGTTGTGCTTCGTTAATTACTTTTGATTCTTTCATTTCGCAATAAAGGTCGTTTCCTTCACGCGTACGTTCACCAACCCCACCGAAAACTGAAACACCGCCGTGTGCACGTGCTATATTGTTAATTAATTCCATGATAAGTACAGTTTTACCTACACCTGCACCACCAAATAAACCAATCTTTCCACCACGTCGGTAAGGAGCTAAAAGATCTACTACCTTAATACCAGTTTCAAAAACGGATGGTGTAGTATCTAAGTCTGCAAAAAGAGGTGCTTGGCGATGAATTGGTAATGCAGAATCTGCATTACATGGACCTAATTCGTCTACTGGCTCCCCTAGAACATTGAAAATACGACCTAAAGTTGCTGTTCCTACAGGTACAGTAATGGGAGCGCCGGTATCTGATACGCTTGCTCCACGTTTTAATCCATCTGTCGATGTCATTGAAACTGCCCGAACTTTGTTATTACCGAGAAGTTGTTGAACTTCACATGTAATAGATGTGTTATCTGCAGTAACAATTAAAGCATTGTAAATTTTAGGTAGCTTTCCATTTGGGAATTCTACGTCTACTACTGGACCAATAATCTGTGAAATAAATCCTGTTTTTGAAGTAGTGTCAACCATAGTTAAGGTTAATTTATAATAATCAGTTTCAGTTAATAGACAGTGTTTCGATAACCAGAGGACTGTTTTAATTAAAAAAGAGAACTTCTTAGTTAATAAAGATTAATAATTGCGATGGACCATTTTTTAATAAATGAATTAAAAAAAAATGGTTTTGATTTAGATTATCTAAAACCTACCGCTGCTTGCCAAACAAAGGCTAGTAAAAGGAAAAGTACCGGAATTGCTGGCATTACATCAACGATTGGACGGAATGCGGCATACGCTTCCGGTAGGTATGCTAGTAAGAAGTTTACATCCATTTTATTATCAACCCTGTATTATATACTATTACAAAAAATAAAAATACTTACATAGATTATACAATAGGTGGCAAAATAATTAATTGAACTTTTTCGAAAAATTTCTATTTGCACCAGTCTCTATTAATGAAAAACTGTTATACATTGTTAGTTAAGTTTATACAGTTTTTTAAGAAAATTTATTTTTTGAACTATTAAAACTAATTTAATTTTTTAGTGAATAATGCCATCCTATCTATGTCGAGCTCTAATTTTATTATACGTACCAGTATAATTACTTTTATTTGATCATTGAATAAATAGGTTGTTTGATACTGTGTGATACAATATACTATCAAAGATAATAATATTCTCATTACAATTAAATATTTAAAGAATGAAAAATAAATTTAGAAAGGCGTTTAAGATTGGTATCTTAGCTATAACTGGTTTATTGTACTTGAATATTTTCGTTCCGGTTACACTATTTGTCACAACAGCTTTGCTGTACCGGCTAAGGGTGGCTATATAGATCTTTATAGTAACAGATCACCTCTTTCACCTATTAGTTCAGCTGTTGGTAAAATTTCGCAGGGTGGCAGCTTAGTCGATAATGTTTGGGACTGCTTTCGTAAATTAGGTGCTATAAAGGAGAATTTTTTTACTAGCGTCCCTCTATCAGGCAAAATATACTTAGCAAGAAAGGGTGCTTTTTTAGCCCTAAATGTTAAGAAATAGACGTTTATTTGTCTCATTACTTTCATTTTGGTTAGTGATTGTAAAAAGTGTAACTATTTAAACTTAAAAAAATCTTATTTCAATTTACTGAAATAGGATTTTTTTATATTGAATCTTTAATACTTAGCTTGAACGATACCAAAAAAGAAAGATTATATAATCTTTTCTTATTTGAGCGTGTCTAAGCAGGAACAACATTGAATATTCCTGTAAGAATTACCAATGCAGCCCATAAGCCTGCGCCACTCCAAACAATACTTTGAGATTTTTCCCATTCACCTGGAGTTGCTAATATAACGGGCACTGCAACCACTAAAGCAAATGATACAAGTACCAGAAGGCCAACGAAAAATTGGAGAATTCCGATCATGAGAATTGTTTCCTCTAAATTAAATAATTTAAATTATATTAGTTTTAATAGTTCGAAAAACAAACTTTGTGAAAAAACTATATTGACTTAACTAATAGTGTATAACAGTTTTTCACTAATAGAGACTAATGCGAATAGAAATTTTTATAAAAAGTTTAAGTAATTATATTAATTATTATATAGTGTATATGGGTATGTATATTCTTTGTAATAGTATATGATACAGAGTTAATAATAAAATTGTTTTAGGATATAGGTTAAAATAACAAGAAACCTTGATACTAGAGTCTTAGTCGTTATTGATCATACAAGACTGGTACCGATAACTATAAAAAACTTTAATAAATTATCGTTTTTCGAAAAGGACGAACCCATTAGAAAAAGAACTATTCCAAAAATTTGTAAAATCAAAGGAAGCTTGCATAGAATTTTAATTAACGTTAAATCAGGTTTAAATGGACGCCTCAGTTGAGGACTTAATAAAAATCATAACACACTCAATAATATAATCTTACTCTTGGTTTTTACTGTTCAGTATTCTTGACACTACCTTAGTTGAACTTTAAGAATAGTTAGTTATTAGGGCTATCTTAATTGTATCTGGTTTAAAAATTACCAACAAAATTTTCTACAGCACTTACTATAAAATTTAGTCAACATGAAATAAAAAATACCGCAATGTGTGTTTTTTGAATATTTTAAACTTTCTCAACACTGGTTTAATTTCTGATTTAACAGTTGACTCATTTAAACTTAAAAGCTAATAAATAAATTGTTGATATTTAATCAATAATATTATAAACTTCCGTAATTAAATTATTTAAGTTGTATGTAGTATTTTATTGACATAAGATCTTTATAAACTAGTTCAAAAGCTTATGTTTGTTATTTACTAATTATTTGTATATAACCACATAAAAACGCATGTATTTGTTTAGTATATAAACAGTTCTTATTAATATTAAAATTAAAAATTGACAAATTTATATAAAGTACCTATTATTGGAGTATAAATTTAAACATTTGCGGGATAGAGCAGTTTGGTAGCTCGTCGGGCTCATAACCCGAAGGTCAATGGTTCAAATCCGTTTCCCGCAATTTACGTTATTGAATATTTTATTGTAATCTATAAAGATGGGTTATTAATTATTAAGTGACCCACAATAAAATATTGTAGGCACAATTTTTCTAATTTTCTTGTTGTTTATCGTTTTGATTTCTTATACTTATTCATATTTGGTATTGAAACAACCCTAAAATAAATATCCTAATAAAATTATTAACAACGTGAAGCATATTGATCTATATAAATATTTAAGTTTTATTAAAATTAAGGCGTTAATAAAATTTATAGTAAAAGTTGACAATATATATATATAACTGAATAATGGCTAAACACTTAGGTAAAAAAACATTCAAATAAAATAGATTCTTGAAATGCTAATAAATTCATCATAAATCGTTTTAGATTTATTATTTAAATTAAGATCCTTTTTTCTAGTTATACACAAACTCGTTAGTGCAAAAATGTTCTCTAATTAATAGTCGTAGTTAAATCCAAGTTAGGAATCGGTGGATTTATGTTCATCATACAAAATAAGAAATTTAATATGAATATATGACGATTGATTTGGAGTTAAATTTTTGACTAATCCATCACAATACAATAAAATGGTAAAAGAATTAAATCAACAATCTTTGCCGACTAAGAACTCCTGTTCGTTTTAAGCGTATTAAATACAAGTATCAGAAAAGATTACATCAATGGCTAAACAAAGTATGATTCAACGCGAAATAAAGCGTGAATATCTAATAGCGAAATACTCAAGTAAACGAGAGATTTTAAAAAACGATCTTAAAATTAAGGTTCCATATAAAGAAAAACTTGCTATTTATAAAAAATTAGAGAAAATACCACGAAACTCTTCGCCATCTCGACATCGAAATCGTTGTTGGGTTACCGGTCGAAGTCGTGGCTTTTATCGTGATTTTGAATTATCTCGTCATGTAGTAAGAGAAATGGCTCATGAAGGATTGATTCCCGGACTTAAGAAAGCAAGTTGGTAAACTAAAAATTTTATAAATTTTACTCATTATTTAATAATGACTCAACGTACATTACATGGAAGTCGATTAAAAAAAGTTCGTACTTCAGGATTTCGAGCTCGTATGAAGTCAAAACCAGGACGCCGTGTTATTAACGCCCGTCGAAAAAAAGGGCGTTTAAAATTAACAGTTTAAAAATTAGTTGTTAAGAATAAATATTAATAAATGATAAAACTCCGACTTAAACGATACGGAAGAAAACAACAACCGTGTTATAGAATTGTAGCAATTGATAGTAGAGTTAAACGAGATGGTAAAGCACTTGAAGAATTAGGATTTTATAATCCTCTGACTAAAGAAACACATTTAAAGTTCCAACGAATTATAGATAGATTAAAAGAAGGTGCTCAAGCAACTGATACCGTCCGTAATATTTTTGTAAAAGCAAAAATTTTTGAACAAATCTAACCTATATAATAAACTTACCATTAATTGTTGAAGAATTAATTTATAAATTTACACTAAGTTTTTTAAGTTGATATCAAAATTTAAATTAAATATTCTTTGGCTCGAAAATAAATTAGGGATATCTATTGATCAAATCCAATCCGATGGACCAATTCCCTTAACAAAATTTGTTTTTTGGCCAAAGAGCGACGCATATGATCAAATTAGACTTCAATTATCAACTAGACCTTGGATATTGAACGAAGATAAAAGACGATTATTGGATTCTACTGCATCGATTATGGCTCGATGGCAAAAAGATTATAGTAACACGAGAACTGCTGAGAATAATAGTCTATCTAATGACCAAGAAATGAATTAAAGAATCAAAATTATATTAATTAAATTATTTAAGTACTAATTCAATACGGTAGAGACAGCTGAGCGCATCTTGGGGTCGGGTATTGCACCAACCCCTTTGTTATTTCTTTCATTCCGTGATACCCACTAGCGATAAAGGTAATGTTTTTACCAAAATCTAGCGATTATGTACAAGCTTATAAAATAAAAGTACCCAAAATGAATATCCTAGCTGCTCTTGTAAGGTATAATCTTTATTAAATGCGTAACATGCATTGGGTTTAAAAATTGCAACTAATACAAACAAAGGCAAAACTCGTGCCACAACTCGAGATTTTGCAATCGATACAATTTTCTGGCCGGTTGATCTGAAGCATTGTTTAAATTTTTGTCTTTTACCCACTCTTTTACTGATACGTTTTAATTTATATGGCTAATATTTAGTCTAGACTAATTAGCAACTAGTATGCATCATACACTAGTACTTATTTAATTAGACTATTAATTTTACCAATCCAAATTAACCAAATAGATTATAAAAGCCCCGTTTGAGAAATACATTTTGTGTAAAAGTAGGATTGATTTTAAAGTATTCATTATATATTTTCAAGCAGTTAAGAATTCTGACCCGTTTATGACAACATTTAATAAAGTCCTTATTGCTAATAAGTTTAAAGAAAATAGAGAGATGTCGCTGATACATTTATATTCAACTTATGATGAGTTGATAAAGTGTCACTAAATGTTAAAACTACTTTTCGAAATCTTAAATAAAGAGAACATTATAAAAATTTCATAGACTTTTTGTAATCAAACAAGATTACTATTGATAATCTTTTTGACTATGCAACAAGTAGGTCTTGAAAAATTAGTTGAGCTTAAGCTAGTACATGCACCTCCCTGAATAAAAAAACTCGATACGAAGACTCGATGATTCTCAAGTTTTTAAAATACAATACTCAAGAAGACACATTTGCATTATGTCGAGATCGAATTAATTTTGACTTTGTTTAGTTGTGATGACGTGTTGAGTGAGATGTTAAAAAAGAGAAAAGTTCTAAAATAACTAGATGGTTGGTCTTGGCTCGAGCTAATAAAAATAAACAGGTAAAAAACCGTGATGATGTAGCTTTGAATTAGTTTGGATGTATCAAAATGACCAGAAGTATTCTTTTTGTGGAAATAAATAATTTTTTACCCTTACAATTTTGAAACATCTGTTTTCGAAAACGGTATAGTTTTAGCAGATAATCCATTATACAAAACTAGAATAAGAGAAGTACCAGCAAAATTTGCTTATTTAATTCAATCTATTAAAAATAGATACAATAAATTGTAATATAATAACGATTAATTAGTCGAATAATATTAAGTTAGTTATTTTATAGTAAAATGTCAAAAGTAATACTAGGAGAGTTGAAAAGATATCATCATATTTTTAAAACGGGCTAAAATTATTATTCTAAACTCTTCAATGATTAATGGGTGGTTTTAGTGAAGAAAAAGAATAGGCAACGCATCGCTAAAACGGGGTGTCATTGAAGAATGGTGTATATTTTTCTCTTAAGAATAAAAAATTTAAAGATATGCTACTAAGTGAAGGGTTTAGTGTATAATGGTTGTTAATTAGTCTAGATTAAATATTAGCCGTATAAATTAAAACGTATCAGTAAAAGAGTGGGTAAAAGACAAAAATTTAAACAATGCCTCAAATCAACCAGTCAGAAAATTGTATCAATTGCAATTTTTAAACCTAATGCATGTTACGCATTTAATAAAGGTTATACCCTACAGGAACAACTAGGATATTTATTTTGGGTACTTTTATTTGCTAGATTTTGATAAAAACATTACCTTTATCGCTAGTGAGTACCACGGAATGAAAAAAATAACAAAGGGGTTGGTGCAATACCCGACCCCAAGATGCGCTCAGCTGTCTCTACCGTAGGTAGTATTGTAGTCCTTATTGCTGGGGTTGGTTGCGGTGTCGGTTCAGGAGTTTGTAGCGGTATGGGCTGGGAACAAAAAGCAGTGGTATGTATGCATGGGGTCGGTATTTTTTCTGGAATAGCGTCGGGATTGAATGAAGCAGACCCTGTAAATCCAGCTGCAATACCAGGTAGACTATTAGGTGATGTAGTAGTAGGCAATATGAACGCTTAGTAAGATCAAAATACTTAAAAAGCGTATATTTATTTTCGCTTTTTAATGTAGTTTAAGTTAATGATATGATTTAGTTTAAATAAAACTAAATTAATGATATTTGCTAATGGTAAAAGATTACTCAAAACTAACAGACGAAATCGTAACAGCAAATAACGAAGAAATAGTTAATAATAGGCTACCATTCTTACAAATTTTCCCGCAAATGTTTTAGGACGCAAATATTGCAGAAACATTTAAAGTTAAAGCAAGTCAACGAAATAAGAACATAACAAATTATGAATTAGGTGTAAAAAACGAATATATTAATGAGTTTAGAGAACAAATTTTTTTACATTGTGGAATGAATTTAAGCATTTTTAAACTTCCAACCCAGACCCAAGCAGCATTCTGGTTTATCCAATTTAATTGGATCTAATGTAACAACTATTCAATTGCAATTGGGCCCGAAAGAAGAAAAATATTAGCTGAGTACTATAGCCGATCAAATGACCCAAATCGTAGATCGGTTCAAAATATTTTTCGTGAACTTACAAAGAGTGGGTTATTCGTAAAGTGTAAAAAGTCAGATTTAATTTGCAAAGCAAATAAAACATATGAGGTGACTTATCGGATACCGTTTATCGTATCCCAACAAAAAATGAATAGCAATTTTGTTAAACTCCATAAAGAGATAATTCAATTAAAATCAAAATTACATAAAAGAAGTCTTGAGTACCTAGTATCTAAAGATCATAATGTAGAATCTAAAGACGTTGATGATGTTTTAAGTAATGTTATAGGTAAAGTTTCAAAACGTAATATAAAAGCGTTAGGAAAGGTTCAATTTTCCGCTCGAATTGATTTTTCAGCAGATGGAGGATTACGAATAGCAGAAATTGACGATACTAATAATATTGAAGACACGAGATTAGATTCGAATTATAGTAAGAATGAATTAGATCCTTTGTTATGTAAGATGCGTACGGCAAAACAAAAACAACTATTAACCTCTTATTTTTTGGATTTAGAGCAAACCTACATCCTTGAAGGAGAAACAGCCTTTAATAAAAAGTACAATTCTATAAAAGGTTTAGGTAGATCTACAAAGGTGCTATTAATATCTTCTTTTAAAGAAAATCATTAGTTACAGTCCTTTCCATTTTGTTTTTTTTAATAAAAAAAAAGTCTTTATTGGGGGGAAGGCGTATATAGAATAGATCATAAAAAAAAATACTTTGAAATGTTCTAATTTTGTAGTTCGAAACCCTTTAATTAAAGCAATGCGTTGCTTAATTATGTCATTTAATATATAAAAATGAATTATTGCCAGTTTTACATAACAAATATGACTGATACTAAAAGTTCTAGGCCCGAATAGTCTTAATAAATTTACAACTTATGTGATAATTTTCAAAGAAATGTAATAATTTGAAAACGTCTTCTAGAATTAGGTTTATATTTTTTGTATTTTTGATGATTGTTTACGTTTGTCATTCTTATTTGTATTCAATAACATTTCTAAATATTCTCCAGTATTTTTTATAGTATAATCTTAAGTTACCCCGTTATTTTGAGGTTTGTACGATAGACTATCTTTCAAGGTTATGTATTATTGAAGTTTTGGCACTGTAAAAACAAAAAAAGATTTCATTGCTTATTATAATAGAAGAGATCTTTTCTAATATGGCAATGCAATTCAAACACGTAAGTTCTACTTAAACGGCATTTTTGTTTTTATTAACATGAAAGGTAAAAATATTATTAATAATAAACCGTTGTCATTTTATGTTGACAGTTGTTTCTTTTTTGAAGGTCGGGCTAAAATGGTACACTTTTACTTTTTATTATTGTCCTTAATTCCAATACAAGCTATATTTCCTGATAGTTGGATCAAATAAGAATTTAGCTTGACTTTTCAAGGTTAAATAATTTTGATCATAGGATTTTAACTCGTGGTTACGTCCTTGTAGTTGTCGAAGTGATAAATTTGTAAATATTTTTGCTGTAACAAAATACCGGATCTGTTTTTTTTGATTTACCCTAATACATTTTTTCATATTGGTACTGAGTAATTCAGAAAGTGTGTTTGATTTATATTTAAGGCAGACAGCTCGGACAATTATATATATATATTAGAACGTCATATTGTTACAACCTCTAGTAATGTAAATTAGAAACTATTTACTTGGAAGATAACTTTAGAGTATTTTATCGATTTACCCGATTGAAAACCCAGACTAGACATGAATAGATTTTCTTTGTATGTCCTATTTAGGTCCCTAAAAAGACCTTGCACACACACGACATTTGCAATTTTTCACAAGTATGGTCTGACGTAGTCGTAATTTTTCCAGTGACCATTAGACTAGTAACTGAACCTGAAATTCCTAAACCAACACCAAATAAAAATTGACAACCAAACATCCTAGTCATTTGACTTGCATACTGTTAGTTGATCGATTAAGGACATACTCGAATTTATATTCTAAGGTAATCCTTGACTTTAATATTAATTTTTATGTTATTCTTCCCTCTTAACTTTGATGTAAGCTGTAGTAAATGCATATACAATTTGAAAAATATAAATTAACCAAGAAAGAACTAGAATTATATGAACAACTATAAAAACTAAAAGTAGTCTTTATAGCTTTCCGACATTGTTCAAAAAGTAATTATCGACATTATCGTTAAGCCATTGTTTATAACGACTTTTATTAAGATAAGCCCCTAGACCTTTTGTTGATTCAAAATATTCTCATGAAGTTGTTCCACTTAATACTGAATTTACTAAATTACATGGCAACAAAAAAAGTAACTAATATCTCCTGAAAATGTGGTCTATACTGTTAAAGAAAACAGATGAACTAAGCCCCCAGTAAGTACCTTCTCTCTTCGAGAAGTTGTTGGAAAAGATTGTGTCATTAATTTTTTTCTTAAAAATAAAAACATTTGAATTCTGTTTTACGACAAAAAATACTACCTTGTTTGTAATTAATCATGGCATATGACTACTAACTAATAATTGTCAAATATATTGTATTAATCCTTGGGTAAAAGAGAGTTTCATACTATCTTAGGATGAACACTAGCGATATACAAATCGAATGAAAGTTAAATTAGATACCAGTCTCACACTCTATATATGAGTTTTTCAATACATAAAAAAATATAATTATAGAACTATTATTTAAATTCATAAGTTTCATTTGTTAGTATGTAATAAAACAATATCTTAGAGTGGTCAAAAACCCGTCATTTTGAGACAAGATTTGAAAATTTGATTCTGATTAATAACTACTTTAACTAAGCCTTCCAGGTTCTCACCAAACAATACCTCATTTGGAGAGTTAATAGTTTACTAAGTCTCACTTAATATTGAAAAATATGTTTAATTAATACATGTTTTAGTTAAAAATATGTAGTTAAATGTTATGCTATTATTTAATTAAAGTTTTTAAACTAAGGTTTGCAGACAATATTATTAAATTAAGATACCTTATTAAATCAATTAGAGATTTAAACTATGTTATTCGCAGATGATATAAAGCAATTATTAGACATAGTTCCCGATTTCATCCGTAACTCGTTAAGTAAACACCCCGAACAAGAACACTTAATCGAAATCGTATTAGATATAGGACGCCGTCCAGAAGCAAGGTTCGCTGACGGAGCAGAGTATTTATCATATCGCACTATTGTTTGGCAAGATCTTGACTATATTATCAAACGATTAGGAAAATTTAATGGCGATAATCGAGCAGGCATTGAAAAAACATTACATCGGATTAGTTCTCTACGTAATTGTCAAGGCAGTGTAATTGGATTAACTTGTCGAATTGGACGTGCTGTATTTGGAACTGTAAGCATCATTCGGGATTTATTAGAAAATAAAAAATCAATATTATTATTAGGAAAGCCCGGCGTTGGAAAAACAACAGCAATACGAGAAATAGCCCGTGTATTATCAGATGGTATGAAAAAACGAGTAATTATTATTGATACATCAAATGAAATTGCGGGCCATGGAGATTTACCTCACCCATCTATTGGAAAATCACGTCGGATGCACGTTTCGAGTCCACAAAATCAACACAAAGTAATGATTGAGGCGGTTGAAAACCATATGCCTGAAGTTATAATAATAGATGAAATCGGTACTGAGTTAGAAGCGACGGCGGCTAGAACAATTGCAGAACGTGGAATTCAACTTATTGGAACGGTCCATGGAAATGCTTTAGAAAATTTGATTAAAAACCCAACGGTCACAGACTTAATTGGTGGAATACAGTATGTGACTTTGGGTGATGAAGAAGCTAAGCGTCGTGGTTCAGCAAAAAGTATTTTAGAACGAAAAGCTCCATCTACATTTGATGTAGCGGTTGAAATACATTATCCTCGAACCTGGGTTATTCATGAAAATATTGAAAATTCAGTAGACTTACTTCTTCGGGGACAAAACCCTATCTTACAAAACCGAAATTTACGAATGGAACAGGCTCGTTATGTTCATTTTGAAACTAATTATAATACTCAAGAATGTTATAGGATTGCTAAAAATACTCCTCGACCACGAGGTAAAATAATAAAAGAACTTGAAATAGAATTACCTGTAACGAACATCATCCGTGAATTAGAACGAAACATCCTATTAGAACAAACTAAATTGTTAATACAACAGACTACTCTTTCAGATGATTATAGATTGAAAAAACACACTAGAATTAATCTTAAAGGTTCAAATATTATCAGTTGTAAACCAGTTTTTTTGTACGGCGTAAATAGCCATGACCTGAAATCAATTATTCGAACTTTGTGTCTACCAATTCGTATAGTAAAAGAAATACAATACGTAAATAATATTATAACTTCCAACCAGACTTATTTAATTCAAAAGCGATTAAGTTTGGTATTGCATTCGAATATATTAACAATATATACAATTCAAGGAGATAGTTTATTACAATTAGCAAGAGCTATAAAACAAGTAGTCAAAAACGCCGTTATGCTTCAAGCTATCAAAAAGCAAACAATTCGTACGACTTCACGAATTATAAATAAAGAATTATTATCACCACTCGAAGAAACAAGGTTAACTATTGAAGAAATTGTTATTCCAAATAGTAAAACAGTGGATCTTTTACCGCGAATAGTTAAAATACGTAAACTTCAACAAGAACTGATAAAACACTATCAATTACGTAGTGATAATATAGGGAGTGAACTAAACTGTTGTATTCGTATCTATCCTAATTAAAAATTGTAAACAATTTCTTTAGAATTTAATAATAAATTTAGGATAAAAAAATGTTATAATTATGTGTACATTATTATTATGATTACATCTATTATGGCACTTAATTTACAAGAAGAGTATAATAACACAAATATTCAAGGTATTATTGATCAATTAGAAAAAGATTTAATTGGTTTAGCCCCTGTAAAAGAGCGTATTAAAGAGGTTGCAGCTTTATTACTAGTACAACGATTAAGAAAAAATTTAGGGTTAGGTATGAAATCAACATCTGTTGGTTTACATATGTCATTTACTGGAGCGCCAGGAACAGGTAAAACAGCTGTAGCTAACCGTATGGCAGATATATTATATAAGCTGGGATATATTAGGAAGGGACACTTAATCACTGTTACACGTGACGATTTAGTTGGTCAATATATTGGTCATACGGCACCAAAAACAAAAGAGGTTTTAAAACGTGCTATGGGTGGTGTTCTTTTTATTGATGAGGCATATTACTTATATAAACCAGATAATGAGCGAGATTATGGTGCTGAAGCAATTGAAATTTTGCTACAAGTAATGGAAAATCAGCGTGAAGATTTAGTAGTAATATTCGCCGGCTATAAAGATCGTATGGATAGTTTTTATGAATCAAATCCCGGCTTATCATCCCGCGTAGCAAACCACATAGATTTTCCAGATTATACACCAGTTGAATTATTGCAGATAGCGAAGTTAATGCTTGAAGAACAGCAATATAGGATGACTTCTAGCGCAGAAGAAGTATTATTAGAGTATGTAGGTAAACGTGCACAATTACCTTTATTTGCAAATGCAAGAACAGTAGGTAATGCAATTGATAAAGCGAGAATGCGACATGCTAATCGAATGTTTACGTCCGGTGATAAAATTCTTACAAAGGCAGATCTAGTAACGATTGAAGCAGATGATATTCGTCAAAGTAGTTTATTTGATGAATTAGATGAGAGTATTTAAAACTTATAAAAAATTATTATGGTAGAAGTATTATTATCTGGTCTTGTCTTAGGATTAGTGCCTGTAACAATTCTCGGACTTTTTGTAGCAGCTTATTTACAATACCGACGAGGAAATCAATTCGGAGTATAGAATATTAGAATAGGTTTTGAATCTAAATAAATTTATTTAAATTCAAAACTTGTCTTAATTTAATTTACAAACCACTGACAATCTGTATTTGTAAAATTGAATAAGTCACACGATGGCGCATTCTAGTTAGCATAACAACAAAAAAGTTAAAAGCTTCTTGTTTGTATTCGGTTAACGGATCTTTTTGACCATATGCACGCCAACCTACCACATCTCTTAAAAGCGCAATTTTCTGCAAATGTTCTTTCCAAGAAAAGTCAATCTGTTCTAATAGTATGTTCCGTTCTAATTCACGTATAATACCCGGTAAATGCAATTCCATTTCAAGTTCTTGTAATGAGTAATTAATTTGAAATTGTTGTTGAAGAAATGGGATTAAGTTTTCTTCGTTTTGGTCGTTTGATATAACCTCAAACGGCATTCGTAACAAAGAAAATAGTTTTTGTTTCACTACATCGTTATTACTTTCATCTGGAACTGTTTTCATAAAAACAATCGCATCGTATAAACTTCGCTCACAATATTCAATAACCCAATCACGAAGGCTAAAATTTCTTAGGATTCGTCGACGTTCTGAATATACACCATTACGTTGTGTATTTAAAGCTTGATCATAGTCAAATAATTTTTTACGTATATCAAAATAATATGCTTCTACTTTTTTTTGTGCTGATTCTAAACTTTGGTTTAGTAAGACCGATTGAATAGGTATGGATTCTTGAAATCCTATGTTTTGCATCATTTCTACAATCTTATCACCACCAAAAATACGAAGTAATTTATCCTCAAGACTTAAAAAGAAACGTGAGGAGCCGGAATCGCCTTGACGACCAGAACGCCCACGTAATTGATTATCAATTCTCCTTGAATCATGTCGTTCTGTGCCAATTACGTGTAAACCACCTAGTTGCTGAACTTGAATTCTATCTAATGTACTCTTGCGGCATTTATCCTCGTATATCAAATCATAATTTTCTTTTAAACTAAATAATAACTGGGAATCTACAGTTAAATTAGTTTCTAAATATTTAACAGCCTGATCATAAGTAGTTATAATCTCAGGTATATCACTTTTTTTCACTAAGTTGGACAATTTTTCAAATTCAACGGACTTAAAATGACTGTCATTTTCGAATTCGTTCAATGTATCACTATTATAGTAATCAAAATTAACCGTAAACAGTTTTTGAAATAATGATAATGTAAGAGATTTTGGGTTTCCACCCAGAACAATATCAGTTCCCCGCCCAGCCATGTTAGTAGCAATCGTAATGGAATCTTTACAACCAGCTTGTGCAATTATCTCTGATTCACTTTTAATATTTTCCGGGCGGGCATTTAATAATCGATATGTTAATTGATATTCAGTAAGTAAAGCTGCTAATACTTCTGATTTTTCAATTGTAGTGGTACCGATTAAAATCGGACGTCCTAAATTTGACATTTGAAGACATTCATTTGCAATTGCTTCCCATTTATAGAATTGATTTTTATAAATCAAATCTGGAAAATCTTTTCGAATCACTGGCCGGTTAGTCGGTACAGAAAGTACTTTTAAATCATAAATTTTTTCGAATTCTACCTTTTCCGTTTCTGCTGTACCAGTCATTCCTGACAATTTATCGTAAAGTAAAAATAAATTTTGATAGGTAATCGAAGCTAAAGTTTGAGATTCATTTTGTATTAGTACATGCTCTTTAGCTTCAACTGCTTGATGTAAACCATCACTCCAACGTCTACCAAACATTGTACGACCAGTAAATTCATCGACTATAGTAATTTCATTATTGTCAGTAACAATATAATGAGTATTTAGAGTAAATAACTCTTTTGCTTTAATGGAATTTAAGATATAAGAAATCCATGGATCCTCAATGCTGTACAAATCAGGATTATTTAATACTTGTTCACAAAAGGATAAACCTGCGTCTAATAATGTTACATTCTGGTTCTTTTCGTCAACTGTATAATGGATATCTTTTTTTAAAGTCTCAACTAATTTTGTTGTATCTGTATACTTTTGTGTAGAAGCTTCACTTGGTCCAGAAATGATTAATGGAGTACGAGCTTCATCAATTAATATAGAATCTACTTCATCGACAACACAATAAAAAAATGGTCGTTGAACCATTTCTTCGATCGTAAAAGCCGTATTATCTCTTAGATAATCAAATCCTAATTCATTATTAGTAACATAAACGATATCACATAAATAATTTTGCTTACGTTCGGGGGGCTCCATATCTTCGTGAATTAAACCAACACTTAACCCTAAAAAGCGGTGAACTTGACCTACATATTCAGCATCTCGACAAGCAAGATAATCGTTAACGGTAATAACATGTGCTCCTTGACCATAAAGAGCATTAAAAAACGTTGATAGTAATGCTACTAGTGTTTTTCCTTCACCAGTTTTCATTTCAGCAATGCTACCTTCATTTAGAATGAGACCACCGATTAACTGAACATCAAAATGACGAATACCTAATACCCGTCTAGTAGCTTCGCGAACCAATGCAAACGATTGAGCAAGAATGTATACTTCTGTTTGTGTATCATGTAGCAAATAAGCTTGTAATTCAACGGTTCGGGTCTGTAACTGTTCATCAGTCATAGAATGAAGTCCGTTCTCTAAAGTATTTATTTCTTTAACTATAAGATTATACTTTGTAAGAGATTTCTGTGCAGAGTTTTGAAAAAATTTCGTTAACATGAACTTTATTATGAACTAAATGGACTAAAGCGAGTATGTAGTATTTACCGATTAACTATAGTGCTATTCTGAGTCTACATGTCGTGAGTATTCTCACATCAAGTTCACAACTTAGAAAAGACGGTGTTAATTTCAGATTCATAATTTATGATGATTGATTTTTTTATTTTTGTTAATAATAACATAATTTCTAAAAATCATATTAGAAATAAAAAGTTTGAGACGAAATATTTTATATACTATTAACTAAGTTCACAAGAAGTGTGTGTTAGTTGCTATTAAAAATTTAATACCTTTTTTCTTATAGAAATTACGGTGATATGTATTAAACACTATTCTTTAAGTACTGTGTGGTTTTTAAATTATATATACGACTCCTTGGCTTTATCTATAATATCTGTATACTCTAATCATAAATTAGAAAACCGATCTATTATAGATACTATAATTCTACACAACTTATTTAAATAATAATATAATAATTATGATGTGGTTCCTAATAATTAATATTACAAAAAAATATTCTAGTAAATCAATTTGTAACCAGAGTCTTAATCAATAAACGTTTAAATTTACGGTAGAATTTTTCTTAAGGAACGAATTGTGTTTTACCTGCTTTCGCAAATCTGAAAAAGCAACTATTGATTGTTCCGCAAAAATAGTCAATAGCTGCAAAATTAATGCCTCATCTGATCTAATTACGTATACTAACGTACTTAGAATTTTTATCATCTGTAAACTCTACGATACCAGCCTTTAATGCAAATAATGTATAATCTTTACCAACTCCAACGGCATGGCCTGGATAAAATGAAAGGCCGCGCTGACGAACAACTATTCCGCCAGCTTTAACTGGTTGATTTCCATAGACTTTAATACCAAGTCGTTGAGAATTTGAATCACGTCCATTTTTCGTACTTCCACTACCTTTTTTATGTGCCATACTTATTATAAATTAAAAGTTAATCAAATATATATTAAACAATCAGCCGTTTACACGCTAGGTTGTACTTCTGATATGATAACAGAGAAAACCGGCTTATCTAATAAAGCAATTTGGGCTAGCATTTTTAGATTTAGTTCAATGGAAGACTTTCTTAAGAGACCTTTTAACTTGCTATACGTTAAACCTTCCAGTCTAACGGCAGCATTAATACGACAAACCCATAATCTTTTAAAATCTCTCTTTCGCCTCTTTCTACCAACGTAAGAATAAACAAGAGCTTTCATAACTTGCTGATTTGCAGTACGAAATAAACGAGAATGAGCTCCTTGAAAGCCTTTTGCAAATTTAAGAATTTTTTTACGATGCTTACGTGCGACATTACCTCTTTTTACTCTAACCATACTTATTAAATTTTATCTAGTAATTATTATGTTTACTAATACCAATTAGGAATATTAATAGATTCATTAAAAATACATCCAACTAATCAATACATTATTTATTTATATGACAAAGTGTTGTTGATATTGGCATACAACTGATTGTATTTATAAATATACGCGTCAGTTTTTGTCTAGATCCAAACGTTTTTCGAGTTTTTTTCTTAGGTCGCATTTTATAAACGCGTGTTTTAGAACCAGAAAGGTGTCTTATAACTGTCGCTTCAATAACATACTGACCTTCTAAAAATGGCTTGCCAATAGATAAAACTTTATTTTCACTAACTAATAAAATTTTATTTAGCGTAAACTTATCACCAACACATAGTGCTAAATTATTTAAATCATAAAAGCGATTTTCTTCAACCCATAACTGACGACCGCTAGCCTTAACAATTGCATATGAACCTATACCATCATTAATTTCTTTTATAACCATAGATTAATTAAATAACGTTTAAAAGTAGAAAAACTTAGACACTGTGTTATTTTCCCAAAAGGCTGCCCTTTCAGTATCTTCACCGCTATACTGTTTCACTATTGAGTTCGAGAAGGATCAATGTGGTTCCAATACGCTATAAAACATCTAAGTTAATAAAAGTTAAAAATTTATATTCAACTAAGTCAAGCAGTCGATCTATTAGAATATCTCAGCTAAATACATTACTGTACGTACACTTGATACCTATCAAACGGCTCGTCTTGCCGTGATCTTAATCATTTTTTATGATAAGAGTACTCATCTTGAGGCTGGCTTCCCACTTAGATGCTTTCAGCGGTTATCCTAACCGTACATGGCTACCCAGCGTTTACCGTTGGCACGATAACTGGTACACCAGAGGTACGTCTCTTCCGGTCCTCTCGTACTAAGAAGAGATCCTCTCAATACTCTAACGCCTACACCGGATATGGACCGAACTGTCTCACGACGTTCTGAACCCAGCTCGCGTGCCGCTTTCATGGGCGAACAGCCCAACCCTTGGGACGTACTACCGCCCCAGGA
>Ga0307993_1000151_pt1 | contig 22498 bp, 21 predicted proteins | sample EllFjometagen260_FD_203163 | JGI IMG/M metagenome (GOLD analysis project Ga0307993, IMG submission 203163) | Marine microbial communities from Ellis Fjord, Antarctic Ocean - #260 | ecosystem: Environmental > Aquatic > Marine > Unclassified | place: Southern Ocean | collected 2014-11-02 | reverse complement strand
AGCTGTACCTTTAGTTTATTCTAGATTAGGCCTACAAGATGTACTAAATGAAGTCCAAGATTTTGAATATGTACGCGTAGAGGCTGATGGTAGTCTCACCCTAGTATATGCAGATGAATATGAATCTGAAATAGCAGAAAAGCTACTAACTCTTGATGATCAGTCGTATGGAGAAACCTTTACTTTAGATGCCTTGCAACTCAACACACTCAATACCTCTGGTACACTTGTGCTTACTTATAATAGAACATTAGGGTATTCATTTGGGGCCAATGAGATAGATAAAGTTTGGTATAAAGGAGGAACCTTGCCACTCAATATAAGCACCACACTAGAGCACGATATAGCTTTTAAAATAACGATACCAGAGGCTAAGAATAATGGAACTTCTCTAAGTGAAACAGTTTCTGCCATATACACCACGGCTCTTAATACTGGTAGCTCTACCATTCCTCTCCAAGACCTGGAAATAGATTTTACTAAGACCCCCCAGACCTATTCAGAAATGGATGCAGAGTTAGAAATAACGATTACTAAGAAAGGAAGCAATAGTCTCAAGCCTACAGAGACAGTAACTTTTGATATGCAGCTTCTTAGTCAGAAGTATAGTAAGGTGACCGGCCTATTCGATGTATTAGATTTTTCTACTCCAGGAGATAGCTTCGATATTGGTTTTTTTGAAAATAGCCAGTCAGGTACATTTACGATAGCTGATCCGCGCATTAAATTTATACTAAAAAACAGTATTGGAATTCCCCTAGCGGCATCAATTACTCGTTTTGAAGGGACTAATCCAGACAATAATAGGGTGAGTCTTAGTGGGGTGCCAGACCCATTGCCTATCCCTATTATTCCTAATTCAGAAATGTGGACTACCCAAGTAGATTCGTTTGAACTGAATAAAAATACAAGTAATCTAGCTGACTATATCAATAATAGACCTGCTAGTAATTACTATAAAATAGATGTAAAAACTGCCAATACAGGGAGTGATAGACATTTTTTATCAGATTCTTCTAAAGTCTCTGCCCGTGTGGAAATAGAGATACCACTAGAGGGTACAGCTAAAGATTTTGTATTAGAATCTTCTCAGCCCTTTAGTCTAGAACTAGAGAATCCTGATCAGGTAAAAGAGATACTTGTTCGTTTATATACTGAAAATGGGTTTCCTGCAGATATTGCTACACAACTATATTTTGAAGATAGTGTAAGTAATACGGTGCTAGATTCATTGATTATTGGCGATATACTTATTCTTCCATCTGCCAATGTAGACAGAAACGGCAAGGTGAATATGATAAATCCTAAAACTACTGATATAGTGATGGGCACAGCCAATGTGTTGCGGATTACGGCTGCTAATAGGATTAGAATCAAAGCCTATTTCAATACACTAAAAGAAAATGGAGGCAACCAACCTGATGTCAAGTTCTATGACTCCTATGATTTTTTACTTCAAATGGGAGTTCAAGCAGAAGTACTAATAGATCAAGATTTATAGACTATGAGAAAATTATTTATAATAGTAGTATTTAGTGCTCTAGGTTATACGAGTATGGCACAGAGCAATATGACGTTGTATAATATGGAACCTATTCCGCAGCGACTTAGCATGAATCCTGCACTTGCACCAGATTGCAAATGGTATCTAGGTATGCCAGGGATCTCGTCTACAGATTTTAACTTTGAGAGTAACGCTCTAGATTTTAAAAGTTTAAGTAATGCTTTTGTTCCTAAAGCGGGTACAGATTCGTTTGTCTTTGATATCACAAAGTTGAGTAGTATCTTAGATAAAGAGACCTACGTTAGTTTAGGTATTAACCAAGAATGGATCAATTTCGGTTTTAGAATAAAAAAGAGTATGTTCACCTTTGGGGTTACCGAAAAGGTGAAAACCAGAATCGGAATTCCAAATGATCTTTTTAAACTTGTGTTCGAAGGCAACGGAGGAAGCAATTTAGGCTATAATTTCAATTTTAACATTGCATTAGATGTGCTACATACACGAGAGTATGCCATAGGCTATAACAGAAGTATGTTTGATGATAAGCTTAAGATAGGCGGTAGATTAAAGTATGTGCAAGGTTTTAATGTGATAGATACCAAGAAAAATGACATCGTTTTCAGAACAGACCCTAATTCATTTGCTTATAAAGTAACAGCAGATATAGAGGTGAATAGTTCTTCTCCAGTGTTTGCAGATAGTGCCGCACGTAGCGATGTAGTCAAATTGATAACTACTCCAGGAGGGGAAGGTTTTGGGATAGATCTAGGAGCTAGTTATGACCTTACAGATAGAATAGTGCTAACCGCTAGTGTGGTAGATGTAGGCCGAATAAAATGGACTAATAATGTACGCAACATCAAATCTAAAAATCCTGGGGCTTCTTTTGAATATAGGGGAATAGATATACGGGAGTACACTGGGGACTCTACTTCTGGCGGAAGAGGTTTCGAAGCTTTGGCTGATACCTTGCTAGATGTTTTTGCTCTGGATACCTCTCACACCAGTTTTTCTACTGGACTACTCGGAGAGTTTTATGTAGGAGGTAATTTTAAATTGAATGATAGACATAATTTAGGTTTATTGCTTAATGGCAGTTTCTATAATAAAAAGTTCTATCCATCTATGACGCTATCTGTGAATTCTGAATTAGGTAGAATTTTGGCTGTAAGTGCTAGCTATACTATGATGCGTGGTAGCTTTACTAACTTTGGTTTAGGGTTAGGATTCAACTTTGGACCAGAGCAATTTTACTTAGTAAGCGATAATCTAATTGGCTTAGCCACAGGAAATGTAAACACCTTTTCTGCTCGTTTTGGGTGGAACCATACTGTAGGTAGAAAGAAAAATGGATAGACGCTTTCTATCAAAAGATAAGCAATAAAAAAATAGTAAATATGAATATTAAACTTTGGTGCATAGCGAGTGCACTTTTTATAGTAGGTGGATGTAATAAGGAGTCTACAGTAGATGAAGATAAGGCCATTCAAGATTATCTGACAGCTAATGACCTTACCGCAGAGAAAACAGCTGAAGGCTTATACTACATTATTACCAAAGAAGGAACGGGTGATAGAGCCAATATTACTAGCACGGTTACGGTACATTACAGAGGATATTTACTAGACGGAAGTGTTTTTGACTCATCATACGATAGAGCGGAGAAAAGTACTTTCCCACTGGCCAATGTGATAGAAGGGTGGCAGCTTGGTATTCCCAAACTAAAAGAAGGAGGTTCTGGTAAATTGCTGATCCCGTCTAAACTAGCCTATGGCGAGAGTGGAAGGTCCAACAGTATAATCGGAGCAAATGAGCCTCTAGTGTTTGATATAGAACTTTTTATAGTAGAATGATGCAAGAGGTTTCTGACACCATGTCGCTGTGGTATCTAGCTGCAGCATCTCTAGTGCTCGGAGGCCTTATCTATGGCGTATACAAGTGGGTCATTTATTTGCTCAATTCTAGAAAATGATATCCCTTAATTTTGGAAGTAATAACTTAGATTTACTTCTAAATACGAGCGGTTTTGCATCTCAGTAGCTTGTGTATTTGGCTAGTAAATCTACCGACAGCATAAGAAAAGAAACTAGTCTTCCTGTATCTTGGCTAGCACATCCGCAAAACTAGCTTTTACCATAGTATAGTTTCCTTGGTTTCTAAACCACGTAAGCTGTCTTTTGGCATAATTGCGAGTATGTTGCTTTATTTTCTCTACAGTGTGCTCATAGGTCCATTCGCCATCAAAATAGCTAAACATTTCCTTGTAGCCCACAGTATGTAGAGCATTTAAGTCTTTATAATCGTGTACAGTTCTAGCTTCGTCTTCTAGTCCCATGGCGAGCATAGTATCTACTCGCTTGTTTATACGACTATATAGCTCATCTCTGTCTCTATCTAGGTATAGATAAGTGGTCTCATATTTAGGTACTTGTACAGCTTCAGTCGGATTACTTTCACCTTCTTTTATTTCTATAGCACGCATTAAACGAACCGGATTATCAAAATCAAGCTCCGTATCTACTAGGTCCATAGATTTAGCAACACTCTTTAGTGCGGCTAGTCCCTCTGTTTCTAAAATATAGTTGAGTTGCTCGCGAAGTTTTTCGTTTTTAGTAGGCAGTAAATCTAAGCCTTCCGTAGCTGCTTTAATGTATAGGCCTGTTCCTCCAGTCATTATGACTACGTCATGCTGGGTAAAAAGCTTTTTTAATAGTTCATTTACTTCTCTTGCATACTTACCCGCATTGTACTCGTCATGTATGGAGTGAGAGGCTATGAAATGATGCTTGGCTGCCTTTAGCTCTTTGTCAGAGGGTCTGGCTACACCTATCTTTAATTCTGTGTATAGTTGTCTACTATCACAAGATATGATTTCAGTTTCGAAATATTGAGCTAATCGTATTGTTAGCTCAGTTTTGCCTACGGCTGTAGGTCCTGCTATTACTATGAGTTTTTTATTCTGTTGGCTTGCCGTCATTTATTTGTGATTCGTCTATCTCTGATTCGTCTACTGCGTCTCCAAACAGATTAAAATCGTCTTTTTCATCTTCTTCCTCGTCTTCATCATCATCGTCGTCGTCTTCCAGTAAGCCATCTATCAAAGAATCTGCTTCTTTAAATAGTTTAGCACTTGGGTCATCTATTATAGTCTTTGGGTTTACAAATTGCTTTGGAGCTATTCCTGTAGTTTTAAAAACAAAAGGATAGTCTATACCTATTTCTGCTTTAAAAAGTTTCATCACCTCCACACGTAGGTGCCAGTCGCCACCATCTGCATCATATTCATACAAGAATTTTTGATGTGGATCATCTATAAATTTACCAAGTTCTGACGCCCCAGCCGCTTTAGCCGTAGGCTTAGGATCTGTACAAAACTCGTCTCCTGGTCTCCAGGAGTCGTTGGTTTTATAAAATGATGCTGGTTTTAGATTGTCAAAACCTATCGACTCTTGTATTGCATTGTGAAAATCTCTGAAGGTGTTTTTGGCACCTACGTCTATTACACGCACTACGTCATCTACATCTTCAAATGTCACTTTAAATCTAAAAACTAAACTACTCATTACGCTGCAAACCTAATTCTTTTCCTAGCTGAAGTACAAATTTATATGCCTCAGTATAGTCATTGGTAATATCGCCGTCCAATATGGCGTCTTTCAACGCAGTTTTGATAGTGCCTATTTCTTTACTTGGGCCTATCCCAAACATTTTCATTATTTCTTCTCCGCCTATCGGAGGTTGCCAGTTGCGTATTCTATCTCGTTCTTCTACGGCAGCTATGTTGGCTTCTACATTCAATAAATTTGCCTGAAACCGTTCTTCTTTCTTCTTGTTTTTGGTGGTGATGTCACTCTTGCACAAAATCATCAAATCTTCTAAATCTTGATCCGCATCAAAAATGAGACGCCTTACAGCGGAGTCTGTTATGTATTCCTTGGTAAGAGCTATCGGTCTCAGATGCAGTTTTACTAGGTTCACTACCTTACGCATATTCTCGCCTAAAGGCAATTTTAGTCTCTTGAAGATAGGTTTTACCATTCTAGACCCCTTGTCTTCATGACCATGAAAAGTCCAGCCGTCACCGGGCACGAATCTTTTGGTGGGTGGTTTGGCAATGTCATGCAATATAGCTGCCCACCGTACCCAGAGGTCATCGGTTTTTTCGCATGCTTGGTCTAGCACTTGTAGTGTATGGTAGAAGTTGTCTTTGTGGCTTTTGCCTTCTCTTATCTCAACACCTTGCAATGTGACAAATTCCATAAAGAATTGGTGCAGTAGCTTAGTGTCGAATAGTATTTTGAATCCGATACTTGGCTTGGTACTTAATATTATTTTATTGAGCTCATCCGTTATTCGCTCTTGCGAGATAATATTGAGTCTACTGGCTTCCGTCTTTAATGCTTCGAATGTTTGTTCTTCAATTTTAAAATCGAGTTGTGTTGCAAATCGAGCAGCACGCATCATCCGAAGTGGATCGTCACTAAAGGTTACTTTAGGATCTAACGGTGTTTTGAGTATGCCGCTTTTCAAATCAGTAAGGCCATCAAAAGTGTCTATCAGTTCACCATAATTTTGCTTATTTAAGCTTATGGCTAACGTATTGATAGTGAAATCTCTGCGGTATATATCGTCTTCGAAAGTGCCGTCTTCTACCTTTGGTTTGCGGCTATCGCGGTCGTAGGATTCTTTGCGTGCACCTACGAATTCAAACTCCCAATCATCTGTTTTTATTTGAGCAGTACCAAAGTTCTTAAAGACACTAAGATATGAACCCTCTAAACGTTTTTTTACAGCAGAAGCTAGAGCTATGCCGCTACCTACCGTCACAAAATCTACATCCTTAGATGCTCTGTTTAAGTATATATCTCGTACATATCCACCTACCACAAAAGTCTCAAAGCCTAGCTTTTGAGATTCTTCTGATACTATTTTGAAAATAGGATGTGTGAGCTCTTTTTGTAACAAGGGGCGAAGTTATTAAATATTAAAAGATAGCGTAATCGAAAGAGTGGATATTTTATATATTAAGCCATGTGAAATACTATGTAAATAGAGTCTGGCATTTTTATTTGATCCTTTGTACGTATAAGAACTTTCTGCTGGGTGCTGCATCAAATATTTTTTAGGGCAAAACGTGTCCCTAAGCAAATTAGAATCTTGTGTTGAGCCGTTTACTGTCAATCTGATGGCAGGTTGGTTTTTTAATACAGGTCTATTTAAAAGTAGAGACATGTTTAAGTCTGACTTTGCGAAGCAAATGAAGAAATTTTATTAATCTATTAAAATGGTTTATAAGCAGCATCGGCTTGTTCATTTTTGTGTAATTATCTCATACCTAATGCGTCTTTTAGGTTTAGATTCGCTATCTTTAAAAAAGTAAATGTTAAAGCTATTATTCAATTACTATGTAGTGCTCAAGGCTTGCTGGATTGTCATCTTGTTTCAAGTGATAGGTTTTAGTGCCCTTGTGACCATGGATCAAGGTAAGGATATATTGCAAGCTCTTTGTTTTACAGAAACAGGCTTATTAAGATATCATACCTGGTTTGCCTTATTTGGCATCACATGGTGGAGCTGGCAGAGTTGGCGTACTTCACGTGTCATACTTCATTTTACTACATTCGATTTTGTAAAATTCAGTGATAGATATGCGGTTCAAGCTCAAGTATTAATACCGCGAGCACTAGGAGTGATGCCGCTCCTCATTATGTGCTACGGACTAGTAAAGGTGACAGGTTGGTCTAATTCATTGGTATATATAACGCTTGCGTTGACTTTTTGGCTCTATCTATTTTACTACTTGCGTAAGGATATTATTGTTCTTTTCTTGAGTAGAAATAAGTGGAAGCTTCTTAATATATCAGACTACATACAAGTTAAAAATAAGGCATATCCTGCCAAATTTATTTGGATTAAGCAGAGAAGATGGATTCTTTTTAGAATAGCGTGTATCTCCATACCATTTGGTCTTGTAATCATGTATCCAGTAAGTGTTCCTCAGTTTGTGGGTTCAGCTGCTATTATATTATTTGCTCTAGGTGCTTGGTTATTTGCTGCTACGTGTCTCGATTTTGCAGAGCGACATTTCAGGTTCCCATTTACTTTTACGGTAATAACCGCGGTGGTTGTCTTTAGTTTTTTTAATAATAATCACGAGATACGCACGATTGGTCATACGCAGGATACTAGATTATCCATTGCCTCGCACTTTGACCAGTATTACACGGCTAGAGCAGAAAACACTTCGGATACCATTCCTATAATCCTAGTAGCCTGCCAAGGTGGAGGAGTGCGGTCTGCCTATTGGACAGCACAGGTTTTAGGCGATCTGCAACGAGCTAACCCCGATTTTGATAAGCAAGCCTATGCCTATAGCACCGTGTCTGGAGGTAGTCTAGGAGTGGCTACCTATAAGCAATTGCGTAAGCGGCCCGATGCTCACCTCACAGATGAGGCTCATCGGATATTGAGTAAGGATTTTTTGGCTCCGGTAACTTCTTGGCTAGTAGTGCCAGATCTCATCCAAAAATTTATCCCATTCCCTATCAGATCATTTGATAGAGCCAAAGCATTAGAATACTCTTGGGAAGAAGCAGCCAAGTATGACGGTAAGTCAATACTTGCTGGGGGATTTTTAGAAGAGTTTCAGAGTGATTCGTGTATTTATATGATCAACTCTACTCGGGTAGAAAATGGATATAGAGCACTACTAAGCAATGTCAAAATGGATCCCAAAATCTTTAATATGAGTGAAGATTTTTTTGGTGTGACACATACAGATATTCCTATAAGTACTGCCGTTTCGGTCAGTTCTCGTTTCCCCTTTATTACTCCTCCTGGTTTGGTGTATGACAAAGATGGCAAACGCTGGGGACACTTAGTAGATGGAGGATATGTAGAAAATATGGGAGCTACAGCTATGCTAGAGCTATATGATTTTCTCAGAAAACGATCAGATGAAAAAGGCTACAAAGTGGAGTTTAAGCTCCTCTTTATTAAAAATACTAAGGTAGAATATAGTTCTAAAATAGGAGGCTTATACGAGGTGTTAGCACCGCTCAATACCTTTAGCAAGGTGTTGGTAAACAGCGGGCAGTATGATGAGTCTAATACTAATCTGAAAAATTTATATAACGGCGACAAAGCACATTTCATAACGCTAGATAGACCAGATGATCAGATTATTCCATTAGGTTGGTATCTATCGCCACAAGCTACCAAGCGAATAAGAGAGCAGCTAACTAGGCAGACTGCTGCGTTTAAGGATGAGTTGACTCGCTAGGGTTTGGTTTCTTTCTAGTTGCTTCTGATTTCGGATTTTATGATTTCACTCCATAGCATAGTCGGTTTCATTTATTCCACGCATCTTTGTGACTCATGAAAGTTACATTTCTAGGAACAGGCACCTCGCAAGGCGTACCTATCATAACGTGCACATGTGCTGTGTGCTCTTCTACAGACCCTAGGGATAACAGATTGCGTACCAGTGTGCTTATAGAGACAGAGCATACCAATATAGTACTAGATACCGGGCCAGATTTCAGACAGCAGATGCTTAGAGAAAATGTGCAAAAGGTAGATGCCATAGTATTCACGCATGGGCACAAGGATCATACAGCTGGTTTCGATGATATACGAGGTTTTAATTGGAAAACTAAAGAAGCTATGGAAGTCTATGCCAATGAGGAAGTAGAAATAGTTTTAAAACGAGATTTTCATTACGCATTTGCAGAGCACAAGTATCCTGGAGTCCCTAACTTGAATCTTAATGTCATTCAAAATAAGAATTTTATGATACGTGATGTAGCTATTACTCCTATAGAAGTGTTGCATTATAAGTTGCCTGTATTTGGGTATAGAATAGGCAATTTCTCTTATATCACAGATGCTAATTTTATTAGCGATAGCGAAAAGGAGAAACTAAAAGGGAGTAAAGTATTGGTGCTTAATGCACTTCGTAAATCGGAACATATTTCACATTTCACATTAGACCAAGCAGTAGCTATAGCCCAAGAAATAGGAGCGGAGCAGACTTATCTTATCCATATGAGTCATCAAATGGGATTGCATTCAGATATAGATCAAGAGTTGCCAGAAGGGATTAATTTGGCTTATGATGGCCTAGCAGTAAACCTGTAATTCGAAATAATAGTTAGGTGCGGTGTTACTTGTGGAGGAGTGTTCCGCTATTTTGTCTAATACAATTTTGACTTTAAATGTTGTATAAATAGATTGAATTATTCTCAGATTTATAGCGGCAAAAAACCTTTGCATAACCTTAGCTACGGAATTCCTCCACAGGCGGACACGTATTTTTTAACAAATAGAAACTCGACAAGAAACAATTTTATATGCGGCGGTTGAAAACTATATTGGTATCAGGGTATAATCTTGCTTCGTAGGGAAAAGTTGTTTAATACTCGATTTACAAATGCACCATATTTGGTTCCAACTTAGATTTAAATAAAACTATCATGAAATAATTAATTTATTATTTGCTGTAATCCAGTAGCAGGAATAGCACAACTTACCAAAGTGTCTATCTGTCTAGGTACGGATTTATCTTTTTCTACTGAGAATTCTAAAACTGAATCTACAGCCGTTTCTACCACTGACTATAGGGGTGATTCACTAAGCTAGAGTTGTAGTATCGAGCATCGTCAGAGACTTCTTTGCTTAGCCATGCTGGTTTTTCGAATGATTCATCTTCCGAGGATAGCTCTATTTCTGCTATAATCAGTCCTTGGTTATCACCACTAAATTCATCTATTTCCCAAGTGTGCTCGCCTATAATTACGAGATGTCTTATTTTCTCTATGAGTGGACCTTCGCAGAGTTGGAGCAGCTGTGTGGCTTCGGAGTTCGGTATGTCATATTCAAACTCGCTGCGGCTTATGCCTCTAGTCTTGCTTTTTATAGTAAGTGTACCCACTCCGTTTTCTAGCCTCACTCGCACAGTAGCTTCTGGCTTTGTACTCAGGTAGCCTTGCCTTAGAGAGGTGGACCGTGTCACAGTATCTCGCCAGCCAGCATTGGCTACCTTAAACTTGCGTTCTATTTCTAAAGCCATTATGTGCTTACTTATTGAGAGTAAGTGCGTTTAGCACCTCTATAGGCTCTGCTCTGTTGCGATAGTCTGCATCTAGAAATGCATAGGTGATTATGCCATCAGTTCCTATGACATACGTAGCACCTAGGGGCAGTTCACCCTTGTCATTACCATTGTATCCGCTTAGTCCAAAGCCATTTTCATAGTAGGCTTTCACTTCGTCTGTGAGTTGAAAAACGACACCGTACTCTCTCCCTATAGTGTTATCTATATCTGAAAGAACTTGAAAGGCGAGTTCGTTTTTTTTGGCTGTAGATATACTCTTATCTGGAGACTCAGGAGTAAGGGCAAGTAGCTGTGCTCCTCCTGCTTCAAACTGTGGTAACATGTTTTGCATCGCATTAAGTGTAAGGTTACAATATGGGCACCATCCACCTCTGTACCACATCAGAATCACTGGACCTTTTTTTAGTTCCTTGTAAATGGTTACTTTCTTCCCGGTAGCATTGGTAAGTGTAAAATTAGGAGCCTTGTCACCCACTTGAAGAGCATTCTCAGTAATTTTGGCGTCTATCACCGCTTGTATACCCTCCGCATACACTCTCTTCTTGGTAGAGTCTGCCTTGACGTTAAATCCTTCTTTCTTCTCATTAAGTATGTCTTGCAAAGTGGTGGTATCGTCCATAGTTTCTGTGATATTTTCAGTTTCTTCACTTTCTGTAGGAGCAGAGCTACACGCTGCTAGTGTAAAAAGCGATAGAATAATTAATGTGTTTTTCATTGCTACAAAGATATACGAAGTGGAACTTAAGGCTTACAAGGATTTTCTAAAGTACGACTAACTGTAGGTTTATTTACGCTGTGCTATTGTCCTACTATACTAGGATTTATGGATACTGAAAATATTGAGAGAGTCAATCGTTTGCTCCAGTGTCATCCCATTTTTTAGAGCTACTTTTTCTGAAGCCATGTTGTCTACGTGTACTTGAGAAATTAAGGACTCGGCCAGGTTGTTTGTGAAAGCATAGTTTTTACATTTTGCTGCTGCTTCTGATGCATACCCTTTGCCCCAAAACTGAGGCAGTATCGCATAGCCTATTTCTAGGCGTTCTGTGTCTTGTACCGTTTGTATTAGCAGGCCACATTGCCCTACGAGTTGGTTTGTTGCTTTGTCTATCAATACATTCATACCGCCTAGATTATTCTCTTGTCTGTGAAAAGACTTATCAAACCACTTTTGGCATAGCTCACGCGGAGATAGTTCAGGGTCCATTTCTAAAAATAGGGCAACGTCATTTTTCTCAAATAAAGGAACCCACGCCTCGAAATCATCGGCTGTTAAAAGCCTAAATTTTAGTCTTTCGGTTTCTTGATCTGTATGTAGGTAGTTCACTTTATCTTTCTATTTGGTATACAAAGGTATCTTGTGCAGTATGTAGAGCAATGGAAAGTAATGAAATTTCAAATAAGCACACAGCCTTATTCCTTTTTTCGTGTCTAAGCAATAAATGGGGTTAGTCAGTAGCAATTCACTTCCGTAAAACTACTACAACCTAATCTGCAAGATGTCGTCTAAACTCGGAATATAAGATCTCCCGATTTTACCAATATTAATTTATTGAATACAAATCAAATCGTTCATGCAATTAGCATCCAAATCTGGTGCGGATGTCACTCCGATTAGGTTGGAACTAAAATTGCCTGTTTCTAATAGCGAGTACGTCAGATAATCTTCATTGTCACAATGATTTGAATGAGATGGATCCTTATGATTTAAAACAACTGCCCCTCGCGTTTCTTATTCAATTGCTAATTTCTCTAATTCGTTTGGTAAGTCTTTTTTATTCTTAACCCCCAAGTCTTTCAGTTTGGTCGCTTGTAATACTAAATTATCGTTTCCGGTGCTCAACTGTTTATAGGCATCTTCGTATTTTCCTTGTGCTTTATCTATATGAGCTCCTACATCTTCAAGGTTTTTCACGAACCCTACAAACTTATCATACAGCTTGGCTCCTCTATTCGCTATTTCTATTGCATTTTCATTTTGATATTCCCTTTTCCATAAGTCAACGATCAGTTTCAAAGAGGTGATCAAATTAGTCGGGTTCATTAGTAATATTCTCTTGTCATATGCATAATTCCATAGGTTGGAATCGCCCTGCATGGCAGCAATATATGCTGGTTCACTAGGGATGAACATCATAACAAAGTCTAAGGCTTGGTCATAATCGTCATACCCTTTTGTGCTTAGTGAGACTATATGCGTTTTAATAGCAGTAACGTGTTGTTGCAGTTCACGCTCCTGCTCCTCTTTATCAGAGGTGGATAAATAGCGTGTAAAGGCATTTAATGAGACTTTAGAATCTATTATTACACTTCTATTATCTGGGTATTTAATGACTACATCTGGACGCATTTTTTTATTTTCAGAGTCACTTCGTAGCGGATTTCCTTCCTCATCTGATAATTGATGTTCTGTAAAATAGGTTTCGTTTTTACGTAAGCCTGATTTCTCAAGAATACTTTCAAGAATCATTTCTCCCCAATTTCCCTGCGTTTTTGATTCTCCTTTTAGTGCCGTAGTAAGATTCCGTGCTTCATCACTAATAATCTTGTTTAGCTTGGCCATCTCTTTTACTTGTTCGCCTAATGAGAAGCGTTCTTTAGATTCATTGTTGTAGCTGTCTTCTACCTGTTTTTTGAACTTATCTATATTATCCGCCAGAGGTTTTAGTATTACCTCAAGGCTTTGCTTATTTACATGGGTGAATTTTGCCGTTTTTTCCTCTAATATTTTATTGGCAATATTCTGAAACTCAACATTGAATTTTTTTCCTAAATCCTCAATTTCTTGTTTTTGTGTTTCGAGTTTTTCTCCTAAGGCTTTATTATTGGCAGACTCTGTCGCATATTGTTTATTGAGAGAGTTGTAATCTGATGTTTTATCATCCAAAAGTTGAGTGGTTTTGATAATTTTAGTTTCTTGTAATTTGTTCTCATTTTCTAAACCCTCCTTTTTGACTTTTAATTCAGAGTTTTCATTTCTAATAGTATTGATTTTTTCTTCTAGCTCTTTTATACTTACAGATTTATTCGAGGATTTTTCTGCTAGTATCGAGGTAGCCTTTTCCGCCTCTTCTAGTTTGGTTTTTACAACAGCAAAAACAGAGTCAAGCTTTCTAAGTTCCAGTTCTTTTTTTAGAATATTCTCTTTAGCTAGGTCTAAATCCTTTTCGGAACGTCTATATCTTTCGCCACTCGATTCTAGGGCAATTTCTAAAGTTTTGTTTTCGGTTTTTAATAATTCTAAATCTGCTGCATTAAAATTGGGGTGACTGAATTTTTGTTTTGCCCACAAGAAAGCTATAAGCCCTCCCAGTATTAATCCGATTATTATAAATACTAGTTCCATTGTAATTAAGTTTTCTATTTTTTAATGTACAGCAAGATTAGTTTATACTTAACTCTACACAAAATGGGATTCTATTTTCGCTATCTGCCTGCTCATAAAAAGTCCGATGACTCATTGAAGTTTGAACTGAACCAAATAATCAAAAATCATACAGAATTTACGTATACTTCATCATCGACAGACGTATGGGATATGCTAAAGCACACCGACTGAGATACAGCAAATGCAAATAATGTAATCCTACTATATTCAGGGAGAAGTTTAGATGCAGCACAAGAATACAACAGTGCTGCTGGATGGAGTAGGGAACACGTTTGGGCAAAATCTAGAGAGGACGTTGGCTAAGCTACAATGTCCAGGAGTTCTTGAACTCTAAACATATTGCCTTCTAATAGCTCTGTAAATGCCTCTCTAAGCATTGCTGTTGCTTTGTTAGCTGTTCCTTTTTGTCTGCCTCCGTACTTTATTTCAGTGTTATTTGCCATATCTATATATACCTACTATAGATATGTACTAAAAAGAGAAAATTGGGCAATTAGATGGCATAAAAAAGCCCCTTCCGAAGATGAGGCTCAGTGTATTTTTATCAGTCGTTAAGGACAAGTGCCCAATTAAGGGATAATATAATTTACACTTTTTGAAAAGCCGTCTTTACAGTATTCAAGAGGTGAAGGATATTGCTTATAACCCATTTCAAAAACCTTTGTGTCAATTACAGAACCGTTCAAAATTGCATCAATAGTTACAGTTTTACATATCAAAGACACTTGATTATTTACCATTAACATAGCAGTAAGATTTTGCCCCTTGGTCACAGCATATTCTGGCGTTGTTTCTCCAGAATAACCCTCAGTTACACCTAATATTTGACCAGTAGGAAGAATACATTGAAGAGTTTCCCCGGTTTTAAGTGGGGGGGAGATAGAAATATCAAATTTTATTCTACCGCCGCCGCTAATAGTTGCCGGTGTCTCATTGTCACAAGAATTAAATAAGAATAGTGAGGTGAGCAGTATTACTTTACTTAATGGTTTCATTATTCAAAAATAAGGTTAAAAATGGAACTAATCAACCACATCTGCTTCACTAATCGCCAAAGGCACTCCAGTATCTATTATCCTAATATCTAATGAGGTATGTGTAGCCATCTCTGACTCATTATTGACTTCTATAGCTCTCAGTTTAGGTACAGCAAACTCTGATAGCTTTAAGAGTAGTTATAATGCTTTCTGAGGGTTCTTCTCTGCCACCTTATCGAAAGAGTTCTTGCACTCTACCCCACATTAGCCTCTAATAGCTCGGTGAATGCCTCTCTAAGCCTTACTATTGCTTTGTTAGATGTGCCTTTCTGTCTTCCTCCGTACTTGATTCCCGTATTATTTGCCATAAACTATATCTACCTACTATAGATATATACGTTTTGAGAGGAAATTTGGTAATTGCTTCTGCGAAGGATTGTATGTATCAAGTATGTATCGTATAGTGAGGTATTCCCAGCTAATTTCGCACAACAAATATATATGATGAAAATACCCCATCTAAAAATTCTCCTAACAGTTATTGCTATCAACACTGTTTTTTTAATCCTTTTAATCGTCTCGCATCTTGTGTAATTTTAAATCTCTCTAGTCCATTGGTAATAGCCTAGATTCAATAATATCTTTATCTCGTGAAATTCATTACATTCTCTTTACTCCTTATCTCAAACTTACTTTCTGCACAGGACAGTACTTACTATCTGCCTGCTCATAACAAGTCCGATGACTCATTGAAGTTTGAACTGAACCAAATAATCAAAAATCATACAGAATTTACGTATACGTCATCATCGACAGATGTATGGGATATCCTAAAGCACACCGACAGAGATACAGCAAATGCAAATAATGTAATACTACTATACTCAGGGAGAAGTGTAGATGCTGCACAAGAATACAACAGTGCTGCTGGCTGGAGTAGGGAGCACGTTTGGGCAAAATCTAGAGGAGACTTTGGCAATGACAATGGTGCTGGAACAGATGTGCATCATTTAAGACCTTGCGATGTTAGTGTCAACTCCACAAGGAATAATAGAAATTTCGATACGTGCATTACTTGCGTAGATGTAATAGATAATGGCTTTAATACAGGGTCTAAGCGTGATGCTGATTTATGGACATTTGAACCGCCTGACGCAGTTAAAGGAGATGTAGCTAGAATGATATTCTATATGGCTGTCAGATACGAAGGAGAAGGCTCTGAGCCTGATTTAGAGTTGACTAATACATTACTTAACAATACTGACCAAAGTCCCTTACAAGCTCGCTTAAACACTCTCCTTCATTGGAATAGGATTGATAGCGTTAGCAACTGGGAGCGTAATAGAAATAACATCATCGATAGCTTTTACCAGCACAACCGCAATCCTTTTATTGATCATCCTGAATTAGCTGAATATCTGTGGGGTGATAGTATTGGCTTTACTTGGATGCCAACCTTGGTGGATACAAGTAATAGTGCCAGTATCGATAAGTATCCTAATATTGAGTTTGCAATTTATCCCAATCCTACTAAAAGTACAATACGTATTGAGGCAACAACTAACTTAATACGACAAAATATTATAATATACACTAGCACAGGAGTAGAAGTATTGTCTGATGTGATTAAAGGAGAAGACACAGAAATAAATCTAGAAGGTCTGCCAGATGGAATGTATTTCATCAGCATAGGAGATGAATTAAAACAGCACTTTAGGGTGCTTAAAATATAAAGAGGATAGTGCTAATGCATAAAGACGCTTTTAATAGTTTAACGCTAGAAGAGAAAGCAGATCTTGTTTTCCAAAAAGATTCATTTGTTTGTACTAGAGTTTACTGTGGACAAACTATAAGCCTATATCTTGTCAATGGATTCTATGTCGAAGTATGGTATCTACCTAATGAAAATAGAATAGTCGATATTACCCTACCTACGTCAAATCAACTAAGTCTTTATAAGACTCCGTTAAATCTTAATAGCCTACTCTGAAAGCTCTGTAAAAGCCTCTCTACCTCCGTACTTGGTTCCCGTATTGTTTGCCATAACTATATGTATATATATACCTTCTATAGATATATACCTAAAGAGAGGTAATTGGGCAATCTAATAGACTATTTTCTCTTAGAATAAATATAATGTATCAAGTATGTATCTTTAATTTAAAAAAAGAATAATACTTTTGGATAATGAATATAAAAATAACAACATTAACAGTGATTTTCGCTTTTTTGATTATGAGTTGCGGAGATAGCAAAACCGATTCAGAACAGGCGACTGATATGATGGAATCAACCTCCGATGAAGTTTCTGAAGAGTTAAGTGAAACAATGGATGAAGTTTCTGAAGAGTTAAGTGAAACAATGGATGAAGTTTCCAGCTCTTCGAGTGATTGTGAGCAGTTTTGCGATGATTATGAAGCTTTTGTAGATGATTATATTGAAGTTTTAAAGAAATATAAGGCAAATCCTTCGGATATGTCCATTCTTACCGAATATAGCTCAATGATGTCAAAAGCCTCTTCAATGCAAAATGCATCAGCAGATTGTGCAGGTGATCTCAAAGCGGCTGCTAGAATGAGTGCAAGTGCAATGAAAATGGCTCAAGCAGCAATGTAAATAAAAGCTACAAAAAGCAATATTCAAGAGTATAACAACTCAGAAGTCTAAAGAACAAACTCCCAACACTTGACGGTGGTGGGTTTTTTAAAAAAATATGGAGACCAGAACCCATACCAAAAACGGGGCGTAATCTGAAAAGCCTTAAGAGTAAGAAGCTAAAACCAAATCAAAATATGGATAATTCAACGAATCACTTACCAGTCAAAACCGGAGAATGGGTTTTGACCTTTTTAATCACTGCAATACCAGTTGTAGGCTTTATAATGCTGTTTGTTTGGGCCTTTGGAAGCGGTACAAATGAGAGCAAATCAAATTGGGCAAAAGCGGCGTTATTATGGTTTGCAATCGTTATAGCTATATATATTCTTATTGCCGTCGTTTTTGGAGCAGCATTATTATCGGCTATGTAGGTAAAATAGCTGCTAGACTATGTGCAATTGCAATGAAAATGGCTTTGCTGTTGCTTTGTTAGCTGTGCCTTTCTGTCTACCTCCGTACTTTATTCCCGTATTGTTTGCCATAACTATATCTACCTACTATAGATATATACCTTTTGAGAGGAAATGGGGCAATTGGACGCATAAAAGCTCCTTCCTAAGAAGAGGCTTAGTATATTTTATTAGTTGTTAATTTTATACGCCTCAAGCCAGTAGTATATGTTATTTAAGTAAATTGAGCTGAGGTATTCACCGTGGCTGGGAATGATAGAAGATCCCAGTGGAATCTTCGGGATTGGCATAAAAAAAGCTCCATCATTGGATGAAGCTTCTTTTAATTTTTGTTATTCTAAATATTAGTTTTCTGTTCTCTTTCTTATAGCTAAAGGGATAGCAAATTTAGGCAAGAAGTTAATCAAGTTAGTCGCCAGCTTGAGAGAATACTTATATACTTCGGTGTAAACATAAGAGGCAATTAATGCCGCTAATGATGATAACATAACTATTATACCTATTTTGATTGTATCACTAAAATAGTCGTAATCACTACTAATATTCACGGGTATCATTTCACTTAACATATCCATTCCTGGAATAAAATTAAGTAAAAGCCCCCCATATCCGCTTAACGGAGCATAGGTAGAAGAACCTACAAGTGCAGATACTATGACTAGAATCCCAACATGAAAAATTAGGACAAAAAGTAACTCGCCGATAGTAAGAATTAGTTTTGGAAAAGTTTTAGCAAATATAAAATCAAGGATGCCGTCATAATTGAGTGCCTTAAGTTCTTCTGTACGCTTTTTCAATACACTATAGAGTATCCAAGAAGTAACTATACTTATGGCTAGGCCGATAACCATGCCAACTATTGATCCGAACATTTTTCCGCCGGTAAGGTATTCTGCGGTTACACTAGTTTCTATATATCCGTTGTCGCCAAAAAGTCCAGTTATAGATAGATATATCCCTCCGAGAAGGAGTCCAATGGAAAAAAGCCAGAATATGGAAGTAATGACATTTTTAAAAACATTTCCATCATCTAGTTTGCCCAAATAAGGAATAATAATTTTGTTGTACGCCTTGTCAGTAATTGAGAGCGATACGAAAGGTAGATTTTGTTCCATTTAATAAATTTAGTTAGTTTCCTACTCGTAAGGTTTTTCAGATTCACCCCGTTTTTTAGAGTGGTTTCTGGACTCCACTTGATTAATTAATTAGTATTATACTAGCTATGTGGAGCGATAATCTACTATAAGAAGATGCAAGTACACAAAACTTGTTATCCGAAAGTAAGCATATAAAATGACAAAAAAAAGACATTGAAATAAAAACAAAATCAGAATTCAGTTTTACACCGATTTTTTCTTGTTGTATTCTCACTTTACGGATAAATAGATTCCTATGTAAGGTGCAAAAAAACTTACGTTAACACCCATATAAACAAAAAATTGAAATTGCGGATTTAATACATTTTTGCTCAGGGGCACAACTATTGGGATGCAGAAAATACTATTGTACAAAGGCTAGTTCTGGGGGCACTTTCTCTTTTAAAAGGGGAGAGCTTTATAATTATTTGGATAAGGACTTCCTGGGTTAAGTCTAAAGCGTCTTTATTGCTATGCGTCATTTTTCAAGCTTATCTAATGCTGTTGAGTCACCTTCCAGCACTTTGTCAATCAAGATTAAGTTTTCTTCTTCTAAATAGTTATTCTATGATTTATTGGATGGAGAATAACGTTAGCTGTTACAAAATATATTTCGTCTTGAATTCGTTTTTTTTTTAATGATATACAACGTTTAATGTATTAGCAGTAGCGGATTTACATTCGCTACTTTCAAATAGCAAGATACTAAATAGGAACAAAAAGCAGTTTGAGTTTTCACCCAAACCGCTACTACTTTTACGCATTGTTATAGCCAGTTATTCTGGCATATATCTCTATTCTAATATTTTATCGACAACATCATAACCTGATAGTATAGCACTTTGTACAGAGCCACGTATTATATAAGAACCTTGAACGGGAGTGAATCCATAAACATTATAAGTTTCTCCCGCAAAATAAACTTTATCATTAAGAGAAGCATTTAGATCGTCCGATGAAGCTTCAAAATCAGATGTCCAAGTTCCTTGTGTATATGTTTGTTGAGTCCAATCTTGGTATATATAGGACCCTAGATAATACTGAGATGCTTGTCCATTAAAATAACCATCTAACTCTTGAATTGCAGCACTTACAATTGCATCTGAATCACCTAATACATAATATTCTTCAGTTGAATTACCAATAGCTAATAATCCCAAAACATGGTCTTGAGCACCCTTACCATATGCCACATCATAATATGATTTTTCTCCACCTAATTCTCCGATTGCAATAATGTCTGGATAAAACTGTTCAGAAAACTTCATAAATAACTTAAATCCTGGTAAAAATTCAACATCTTGTATCGCAGCGATTTTCCCCATAGGTAATGAAGGGTTAAAAGTAATTACATTAGATCTAAGTACGCCAACTGAAACAGTTAAAATTACTTTTTCAGCTTGGTATTCCGTGCCATTTTCTGTTGTTAATACTACTTGATCTCCGGTATAATCTATATTTCTAATTTTGGAATTATATATAATATGTTGTTCGATATTTTGTGCAAAATTTTCATTAATAAAATCATACCATGTCGTATTCTTAAATTTATATTCTGTTATATAATCTGAGTAGTAATCGACTATTTCTTGAGTGGGAATTTGCGAAATATTATTGTCAACTACGAGTTTAACATCCAAAGGCTGATATAATATAGTTTCAACATTTGGTTCGGTTCCTGGTTGATTTATTAAATAGTTCAAAAGTGATTTATCTGCGTGTATCCACTCAGCACCTAAATCGATAGGGAAATCTGCAAAATTTTTATTTTTCTGAATTCTACCACCAAGTTTGTCCGTTGCTTCTAATATTTTATAACTAATCCCTTTCTCTTCCAATTTTTTGGCAGCAGCTAATCCAGATGCTCCTGCTCCCACAATAATTACATTTCCTTGAAACTGTTCTGAAGGATTATAATTTGAATTATTATCTTTTTTACAAGCTATAATAGGCAATGTAAGAATGATAAATAATAGAGAAATATGGGAAGTTATTTTTAATAGTTTTTTCATGTTTATATAAATATTTTAAGATTGAAACACAAAATTAATGGATTGTAATCAGAATCCATTGGACATTTATCACAAAGGAATTACTTACTTCTTATCCTACTTAAGGTCTCTCTACTGACTCCTATATAGGAGGAAATATCTGTAAGTGAAAATTTTTGTAATATTTCAGGCGTCGTTTCAAGAAGTGCTTTATAGCGTTTTTTGCTAGACATGAACTGTAACTGATACAGTCTTGCTTCAATGCATAGTGTATGTTCTATAATAAGATTATTTATCAGGTTACTGATTGATAAATCTGCTCGTGTTAACTCTTTTATTTTTTCAATATTGAATTTTATCAATTCAGAATCTTTTAATAATTCAACGGTTTCCTTGGATGGGAAACCTTCATATGTTGTGATTGTTCCTATCGTTTCATTTTCGAACGCAAACCACATGCATACTTCTCTTGATTCTTTTGAATAGTAAGATTTGACACCTCCTTTTAAGATTATGTAGAAATAATTATGTCTCTTTCCTTCAGAAATCAATTTTGTACCCTTGGTAGATTTTAAATATGAAGAATGTTTCATTAAGGCATTCAGAGACTCGTCTTCTAGGTTAGGGAAGAATGATTTTAATGTTTCTTGAAGCTCTGATTTATACATTCTATTAATATTGGCTATAACGTTTGGTATGAGATTAGTTGCGTGTTTTAAGCAATGAAGTTAACAAATAGAACCCAAAATAAAAAACCGCTCGGATATATCTAAGTAGGCTTGTACTAGCTGTTAATTTTATGCGATGCTAGGTGAAGTATTTTTTTCATATTTGTTATGGATTATTATTATGGCCAATCCAAAAAGAACAGCTGCTACAATTAAAATTGTACTTATTAATCCGCTTACTCCGAATGACATACGGATTAAAATCGTGGAAACGACAAATCCGGAATTTCTTATAATTTTATGAAATTTATCTGTGTAAAAGAAGGAAATTAAGAGTAGAACAACATCCACTAAAATTAGAACGGTAAAAAATTCGTCAAAGAATAGATTATTAATTGTTTCAAAACTAGGGTAATTATTGGAAGCAAAAGAAATACCTGAGGTCCAATTAAAGAGTGTAACTAAAGCCATTGTAAAAAATATGGGGACTAACACAACGGCAATTATTTTTTTTCTGTCAATGAATCTTGCAATTTTTGGTTCATTAGAATTTTGTCGCTGTGCTTTGAGCATTCCGTGTTTTTGAAACAGAAAAATCAGATAGAAAAGAATGACTGATGCCAAAATATCATAAGTAAATTGTAAGTCTCC
>Ga0307993_1000148_pt1 | contig 22676 bp, 27 predicted proteins | sample EllFjometagen260_FD_203163 | JGI IMG/M metagenome (GOLD analysis project Ga0307993, IMG submission 203163) | Marine microbial communities from Ellis Fjord, Antarctic Ocean - #260 | ecosystem: Environmental > Aquatic > Marine > Unclassified | place: Southern Ocean | collected 2014-11-02 | reverse complement strand
TTTTCAATTTATACATAGAGTGTCTTTAGCAAATTGGAACCACGTTGATCCATCTCGAACTCATACGTGAAACATTTTAGCGACGAAAATACTGAAAGGGTAGCTTTTTGGGAATCTAGTTCGATGCCCTATTAAATTTTTTCAATATGTTTACTTTACTTTTTTCTTAATATAATCTCATTGATTAAAATAATTTATTATCATTTTTTTAGTTTTTTAAGAAACTAAAAGTATGTAAAAAAACATTCTGGGCTTATCGTCTAACGGATAAGGACAAAAACCTTCTAAGTTTTTAATGTAGGTTCGATTCCTACTAAGCCCAATTTAAAAATTATTTTTGAAATACATTAGGGATTCACCGTTATTTTTCTACTTTTCATGCATACGTATATTATATAAGAAGTTAGTGTGCTTGATAAGACTAAAATAATATATTCAATTTTTTATTCAAGTACGTTAAATATTCTATACTTCACTAAAACATCAAATAAATAATAATCCTCTGTTTTACGCTGATCATTTTTATAGTAAAAAACTTTATTATATCGTTATTTTTATTTGATGGTATAACAAGAAGAGAGATCTAAAAGTATCATTACTTTAACGGTCCTCTATTCAATATATAATTAAGTCAAATGTATATGGAAAATTAGGTGTGTAAAATGATTCAAATACACCTGGCAAGTTTAACAAACTTATAGGCCTAGGATCACAACTGGTTTGTGGTTCTAACACTCTAATTAGTGTAAAAATTATATCTATTTGTATAGTAATCAATAAAAACATGTATAAAAACGTAAGTTTTTCATATTATAAAAAACCGTCATACCCTATACCGTAGCCGCTATAAACCATAAAAAAATAAGCTAGGGACGTCAAGCTTAATTTTTGATAGATTTTTTAAATTTTTAGTTAAATCAAAAAGCATAATTTTAGGGTTTATAAACGTAAAGCGACATACGAGTAGGCCATTCAGGCTAAAAAATCTATTATCCCACTAAGCCATCTCAATTTTCTGGTCGTGTGATCTATATTTTTGACGTTCAAGGCAGCATTATCATGTATACTTAAAGTATTCGAATATACATTTGTCATTTCTTATTATTTATTTTTGTTAATAACTATATTTCAATAAAATAATCTATACAAAGCAGAGGTTAACTATTTATCTTTTTTAACCATTGAAGCTATACATTAAATATGGAAAAATATAGTAATTAAATACTATTAGTATATTAGTTTGTATAAAAAATTATATAGACAAAGTTTCTTATATCAAATAAAAAACTTCAATGTATATAAAAAAATAATAATCCTATATTTCACCTTAGTTATTTTCATCAGAAAAAATTGTCGTATGCTGTACGGTAGTCGCTGACATTGTAGTTATTAACTTGTGATATTTTTAGTATTTTATTTTAAAAAATTTACGTTTTTATACATGTTTTTATTGATCAGTATACAAATAAATCTTTTTCCCATCCTTCCCATTCTTTACGATGTTCTTCTTCTAATTTATTTAAAACAGAGATATCAATATCATCTCCAAACTGACAAAGTTTCAACCAGTACCCATCGTTTTCGGCGTAGGCTTGTATCGCTTCTCTAACAATTTGCTCTGTCAATTTTTTGACACTAATTTTTGGGGTATTGAGCATGATGAGATTGATTTTCTCTTGCTCTATTTAGTCAAGTAAATGGCCTGGTGTACTAACGACGATCGTATACTTGTAACCATCTTCATTTTCAACAAAAACGTCCAAATGATCGATGTGTAGATCTGTTATTTCATGTGCAAATTCAATTCTTTTAATTTTCATATATTATTTTTATTTACCTTTAAAATTTGAAGCTATGTTGTCCATATCGCGTCGCATAAAGATTGCTACGATTTGGTCAGGATCACCATTTATTCCTGGCTGTACAAGCATTCGAGTTTTATAAATTCGTTACACCATCATAATAAAGTTTCTTACGAACTAAAGCAATTTTTCCCGCTCGCGCAATTTGAATAATTCCAAATTTAGATAATAAAATTTCAAGTGCAACCATTTTATAAAGTATCTGAAAAGTAGAAGAATATGAGTGAATTTACAATGTCGCTTAAATTACTCTTTAGCAAAAAATAGAATTAGAGTTACTTTTAGGCGCAACACTAATAATTTTAGTTATATAGTTATATAATTGTGTAATTAAATTCTTATTGTTTTATAAAAAATAAAATTATGACGAACTTGATGAGCTAATTAAGTTACTGAATTTTAAATTTTATAAATTCGTTATAGCCAATAGTGGCTCATTAAAAAATAATCTTATGTTTTTGTTTATATTTTTTTATCTCAAAAAATTATTCTAAGGCAAATGTTTGATCTAGTCAATTTGTTTTTACTGAAGGGGCGAACGACGGGACTTGAACCCGCGAATGATGGAATCACAACCCACTGCCTTAACCACTTGGCCACGCTCGCCTAAAATTTTTTATAGTGATCTAATTGTAATATAAAGTAAATAAAAGAACAAGAAATAATACGCAAATAAACATAAACTTAATTAATGTTTTAAGCTCTATCTGTTAATTACTAATTTTGTTTTTAACGTTCGCGTAAATAGAAAAAACATTTATTAATGTAATTTTTTTAGATACAAAATACTCATGTTTTGTAATTTATTAGTCTTTGGTATAACTTAATAATTAACTTTTTAAACCTTATAACTCTTCTTAAATAAATTTTAGACCTGGGGTGGAAGGATTCGAACCTTCGAATGGCGGAGTCAAAGTCCGCTGCCTTACCACTTGGCGACACCCCAATTTTCATCTACCAAATCTATCTAATAAACCCCCTCATGTCAATTCGAAAGTTTACTTAAATTTTTTGGTTTTTACATTATTGCGACTTTTTTTAGATACGTACGATAATGTAAAACTTAAAAATTCAAAACGTAAATTTAATTTTGCACGATTTGAGGTTGCACCTATAAATTTCTCTTTGTTATTTTTAGTCAACCAAAATTGAGTAAACGAAAAGTAACTAATAAGACTACTAACCATTAATACACCAAAGCCTAAATAAATTAAAGGAATCCCAGGGTCAGCTTTTATTTGTAGGCCTGTTTCCGTAACGATTTCAAAAATTATTAAATCGTCTAGAGATCTAATTTTATCCCCTAAATTAAAAGTACCCAAAAAATTACCTTGGCTACTATAAAGTGAAAATGTTCCATTTAAATTATTCGTTATAAAAGTGATACTATTTTCACTTGTTTTAAAAATCGGAATCCAAGTAACCCACAGGCTTTTTGTTTTAGTTAACGAAGCTAAAGGTAATTGATAATTTTCATTATTTATGGAAATTCTTAAACCTATTGCATTCCAATCTGTTTGATAAAACGTTAGATTTTTAAATCTTAATGGAAAATTTACTGAAATCGTTTTGCGATTTATTTCATTTCCATTTGTATTTAAAATAGATAAATCTGAATAAAATTGTTTTATATTATTTTTTGTTCCATACTCAATCCAAAAATCATTAACTCTAAGTGGGTAATCTGGAATTTTAGTGAAAAAACTTTTACTTATTGTGTTTTGTATTTCAAAAATTTCGCCCTTTGGAATTAATTCTTGTGCATTAAAACTTCCTAATGCTGCAATAGTGTTCCCAATTAAGATTAATATCATAGCGACATGAACAATAATTGGTGCAAAACGACCTAAAATTCCTTTATAAATGTAAATAATATCTTTCTGCTGAAAGATATTATATTTTTTTAATTTAAAATCATTTAAACATTTAAAAAAATATACGTTCTTGATAATCGTAAAATATTCTTGTCGCTTAAAAGAATTTAATTTTGTTTTAAAATTGCATCGACGCGCTAGTTGAAGTGTTGGAAATTGCTGTGTAAAAGTACAACATACTAAACAGGTACCAAATAGAAATAGTAAAGTTAGAAACCACCAGGTTTTATAAATATGATCTAATCCAAAAAAAAGTAAAAATTTCCAGAAAAGAAGATTTCCTGGTAAAATAACACCAGCATAAATTTCTTTATAATAATTTAGATTCTGATCCTGTTCAATAATAGTACCGAGTATACTAAATGTAGCAATAATTAGTAAAAAAAAAATTGCTAAATTCAGTTGGGCAAAAGTTCGTAGAATTTTTAATTTCATAGTTTTATAGCCGTTAACTAGTTGTTTCCGAGGCTAACCGGATACGTCCAGATAACACCCAATTTTGAATCTGTTGTATACGTTCGGGTTCAATTTGTGAGAGTGGTATAATTTGTTTTATACCTAATAATATATCGTCATCTGTAAATTCACGTTTTTCATTGAATGCGAAATGCATACCTTCGATAATTGATTGTTCAATTTCCGAACCACAAAATCCGGAAGATTTTGTGGCCAAATTATCTAAATTAAAGCCTTTAATATTTTTTGGTCTTATCCGTAGCAATAAAACTTTAAAAATTTTTTTTCTTTCACTTAATGTCGGTAACCCAATAAAAAAAATTTCATCAAAACGTCCTTTACGTATTATTTCCAAAGGTAGTGTGGAAAAATTATTTGCAGTGGCGACGACAAATACTTGTGAAGTTTTTTCTGATAACCAAATTATAAATGTACTTAAAACTCGATTTGTTGTTCCACTATCATTATTTTTTGTTTGTTCAGCAAACGCTTTATCAATTTCATCAATCCATAAAACGCAAGGCGCTAAGGCTTCAGCTAATTCTATCATTTGCCGCGTTCGATTTTCAGATTCACCAACAATACCACCAAATAATTTTCCAATATCCAGCCTTAGTAATGGTAATTCCCATTCGTTAGCAATTGCTTTAGCTGTTAATGATTTTCCAGTTCCTTGAATTCCTGCTAACAGTAGTCCCCGTGGTGCTGGTAATCCATATAATTTAGCTTTTTCACCAAAGGAGTCTTTTCGATTTCTTAACCATTTTTTTAAATTTTCAAGACCACCTATATCATTAAAATTACTTTGTGTTTCTTTAAATTCTAAAATTTTTGTTTGACTAATAATTTGCCGTTTTTCGATCAATATAAGATTAATTGTTTCATTATTTATTGAACCATATTTAGCGATAGATTTTGATAGGGCGCGACGAATTTTCTCAATAGATAATCCTTGACATGCACGAATCAAGATTTCTAAAAATTCTAAATCATAACTTTTATTTAAGGAATTAAATAAACGAACTAATTCAATTTTTATTTCTTGACTAGTTGGCAATTTAAATTCAATAATTGTGATTAGATCATATAATTCATTCGGTATTTCAATTTCTGTTGCCAGAATAATTAAACTTTTTGGTTGTGTCTTTAAAATATTTAATAAATTTCTTACTTTGCGCGAAACCGAAATGTCCGATAAAAATTTATTAAAATCTTTTAAAATAAAAATCGCTGGCGTTTCTGGGGTCAATTTTTCAACTAATTCTAAAGCTTGCAAAGGATTTTTTGCGGCAAATCTTGGATTATTAATATTTGTTTTATACCCTTCAACAAAATCCCATGTGTAAATCGCTTTATTACTATTTGTTTTGGTTGTTTTTCGAATTGTATACTCTAAGCGATCTTCTTCAAAAGTTGATATGTATATAATAGGATAACGAGCTTTTAAGAGCAAATTTAATTCTTTACTAAACATCATACAATTAGATTGACTCTACAAAATTTAAGTAATTCAAATTTTTTTAGTTTAAATACTTAAATTTTTTCTACCTTTTTTACGTCTTGCACGAATAATATATTTCCCACTGTGGGTTTTCATACGTGCGCGAAAGCCGGAAACTTTAATTGATTTTCGTTTAGTCCCACCTAATGGTCTTTGTGCCATAATTTAATCTCCTTAGTTATAATTTATTTTATGTTTCATGCGATTTGCATTTTCAGTATCTCATAGACGGAATTATATTTGATTTCAGTAATTGTTTCAATAAATAATTTAAATGCTTCGTTTTTATACTCACGTAATGGATCTAATTGACCGTAACCACGCCACCCAATTGTTTCACGTAAAATCTCAGCTTTTTGTAAATGATTTTTCCAGACGAAATCGATCTGTTCTAATAATGTAGTTTTTTCAAGTATTCTTATTAAATATGGAAAACTTGCTTCAAACTCGGCTTCTTTCAAATCATATGTTAGCCAGAATTGTTTGATTAATTTAAATTGTAAATCTTTAATTTGTTTCGTGTCTAATTTTTTATAATCCAAAAATAAATAAGATATACTTAAAAGATAAGAAATTTGGGTATTTAATTGATCAAATTTTAAATTCTCATTTTCAAATTTTAATCTTTCTGCTTCTTCTATTATATCACATATTAAACTTTCGCCATATGCTATCATTTCTGAACGTACACTTCTTGATAATAAAATTGCCTTTCGTTCTCGATAAATTGCAATTCTTTGACGATTAAGAACCTCATCATAATCAAAAATCTTTTTTCGGGAGTCATAATGAAAGTCCTCAACTTTTTGTTGAGCTTTGTCTAACGCACTAGTTAAAAAATTAGACTCTAAAGCTGTATCATCATCTAAATTGAATTGTTTCACCATAGTTTTAATTCGATCACCGCCAAAAATTCGAAAAACAGAATCGTCCAGGCTAATAAAAAATCGTGAAGTGCCTGGGTCGCCTTGGCGCCCAGCCCGTCCTCTTAATTGATTATCTATACGTCTTGATTCATGACGTTCTGTTCCTATCACATATAACCCTCCTAAATTTTGCACTTCGATTTTTTCGGTATTACAATTTTTTTTATTTTTTCGATGGAAATACTCAAAAACCGAATTTATATAAATGTCTAGCGGATTTGCATTATTTACATAACCATTCTCACGTAAATTCAAAATTAAAGCTTCTAATTGTTTTGCCTTATAATATTTAAGTTTTTTTGAAGAATTTGAAACCTCAGAATATTTAATTGAATATAATTTATAAGCTAAAAGAATCTCTTTTAAGATTATTTCGTTTTCAATTTTATTAGTGTCAGGTTTTTTTAAATTTTTAACAAAAGTAAATACATTTTGTCGCGTTTGAAACTCTGAATTTCCTCCTAATAAAATATCGGTTCCACGGCCCGCCATATTTGTTGAAACGGTTACTGAGTATTTTCGACCTGCTTGTGCAATAATTTCTGCTTCACGTTGAATATTTTCTGGTTTAGCATTTAATAAACGATGTATGATTCCACGATCTTTTAATAATTCAGAAATAATTTCGGATTTTTCAATACTCGTTGTTCCAATCAAAATTGGCCTTCCTATACGGTATATATTTTCTGATTCTTTAGAAACTGCTTGCCATTTTGTAAATTCATCTTTATATGTTAAATCTGATAAATCCTTTCGCATCATTTTACGGGCTGTAGGAATAACACTAACTTTACGCTTATAAATTGATTCAAGTTCTGCTTCAGCAGTTTTTGCTGTTCCCGTCATACCACCAAATTTAGGGTATGATAAAAAAAAGTTTTGATAAGTAACTGAAGCTAGTGTTTCACTACTGCTTTTAATAATTACACGTTCTTTTGCCTCGACCGCTTGATGTAAACCATCCCCCCATCTACGTTCTGCTAATACACGACCTGTGAATTCATCAACAATAACAATTTCGTCATTTCTGACAATATAATTAACGTCTTTAACAAATATATTTTTTGCTTTAAGTGCATTATTTATAAAAGGCATCCAGGGGTCTGATATACTATACAAAGTTGGTACATTTAATATTTGCTCAACTTTTTTAATACCTTTAGTCGTTAATGTAAGGTTTTTATTTTTCTCATCGACAACATAATCAGATTTTGACCTCAAATAATTACAAACTTCATCCGCTGTCACATATTTTTCAATTGGACCCTCCACTGAACCGGCTATAATTAGAGGTGTGCGTGCTTCATCGATTAATATTGAATCAACTTCATCAATTATACAATAATTGAAGTCACGTAAAACTAATTCATCGCTAGAATTAGACATGTTATCACGAAGATAATCAAAAGCAACTTCACTATTAGTAACATAAGTAATATCAGATGAATAATTTTTACGACGTTCATCAGAATCCATATTTTCTTGAATTAAACCGACTGAAAGACCTAAATAACGGTATAATTGACTCATCCATTGTTTATCACGTTTTGCTAAATAATCATTTACAGTAACAACATGTACACCTTTCAATGATAAAGCATTTAAAACCACAGGTAGGGTTGCTACTAGGGTTTTACCTTCACCCGTTTTCATTTCTGCAATTTTACCGTTATGTAACTCAATCCCACCCATTAACTGTGTGTCAAAGTGTCGTAGACCTAATGTACGCTTACTAGCTTCACGTGTGAGTGCAAAACTTTCACATAAAATAGAATCAAAATTTTGTTCAATTTGATAACGTTTTATCAATCGATTTATTTGTTCTTTAATTTCATTTTCGGTTAGACGAGCAATTTTATCTTCTAACTTATTTATCCTTTCAACTTGTTCTATAAAGGGTGTTGTACTATTTTGGCTAAAGTTAGTTAAAAAATTAAACATATCTTTTTTATTTACTCTAATAAATTTTGAAAATTAATGATTTATTTTTAAAATTAAATAATACTTTAATTCCATTAAATTTTAATAACTACAATTATAATCTATAAAGTTTTTTTAAAAAAAAATTCCCAAAGATTGTATAAACTTTTTTTTCTAAATTAAATATAAAACCCAAAAAATTTAGATGCTATATTTAAATTTTTTACCCCTTAATACTTGACTTTTTTTACTTTATATTATACTGTATGAGTATATAAAAAATTTATAAAGGAAAACGAAGTATGCCATTAACCGGTCCGCAGTTTCGTCTGTTATTGCTAATTGCTTTCCTAGTATTCTAGTGAGCATTTTCCATTTAACAGTTTGTCCAGCACGACGTTTATATCGTGCCTTACGTATGGGCAATATTGAAACTGTATTATCAATGTATTATCAAGTAGTATTTCAGTAATTGTTCCAATAGATAATTACTGAAATTAACTACAATTTCGTCTAAGAGATACTGAAAATGCAAATCGCATGAAACATAAAATAAATTATAGTATTTAAAATGGTTTTGTGGTAGAAGTTTATATAGCGGTTATAGCTCAGTGGTAGAGCGCGACCTTGCCAAGGTCGATGTCGCGCGTTCGAATCGCGTTAACCGCTTATTAAAAACTTTTATATGGTTTGTAATAGCTGATTATTAATGCCAGCATTGAAATTAAATTTATTTTTAAAAACAAAAAATGTTACATCAAAAATTTGAATGTGGTAAAAAATTAATAAAAGAAACAGCACTTTACCTAACGCTTGCGTTTTTAATGACTAGTCCATGTGTAAATATTGAAGCAACTACGTTAAAAACGCCGAGTAAACCTGAGCGGATTGTGCAACCGAACAACGGAGACAAAAAAGTGATAGTCGTCGAAAATCAATCGTGGGGGGGGAAATTGACGTAAAAATAAAATAAAATACGGATTATCCGTAGGTCAAATAGTGGTAAAAAAAGTGTATTTCAAGAAATACGAAGAGAAAAAGAAGAAAAATTAAAAAAAAATTAATCATTTATTGGGCTAGGAGGGAATTGAACCCCCGACTCCGTGGTTCGTAGCCACGTGCTCTATTCCACTGAGCTACAAGCCCTTTATATAATAAAAGTGGGAATTTCCCAAGCGGGCAAGGGGAATCGAACCCCTATCACGAGCTTGGAAGGCTAGGGTTTTACCACTAAACTATGCCCGCATTTGTATCTAATTACTATAGTAACATAATAGTTAATTAAAAACAATTATTTTTAATTTTCGACGTTTAGTTTTAAATCCATCTGTAAAAATTTAGCTAGAAAAATAGCTCGATTTTCTAAAAAATATAAAGAGCTAAACTCATTTGATGGGGTTAAAGGTATACGACGACCATCTTTAAGCCCTAAAAAAATAACACGTTTAGGGTTAATACCACCTATAATATCTAATTCTAAACTTTCGATTTCATTAAAAGTATAAACAAGATAAAAGTTTTCTTGTTGAATTCTCAAATCAATTATTTTAGGAAAACCACGACGTGAAACGCGAACAACTTGGTTTTCCGTATCATATACATTGTTTCCTGAACCAATATCCCAAACAATAAGTGCGCTAATAAGAATACTTAATAAAATAGAACAAGTACCATAAAATAGTAATAAAATACCTTGTGGTAAAAATTCTATTGTTGAAAAATCCCTTATAGGAATTATATTAGTATGAAAATAACTAGACACACCTGCTATAAAAAACCCTAAGCCAAATAAAAAAAGACATGTAACAGCAATAAAATTATTAAAACGACGGCCTCCATAAATTGGTTCCGAATAAATAATAATTTTACCATTTTTTTCTGTATACGAGCTATCTTCAAGCTTATTTTTGATATACATATAGGGTTCATACATTTTATCGATCATTTACTATAAATATCCATTAGTAAAAATTTAACGAGAATAGTACAAATAACTAAAATTGTTAAAAAAATTAGTATTTGTAATGCGAAAGTATTACAAATGCGTAAATAAAAAATTGATAAAAGACTAAATTAAAATTTTATAGATATATAATCTTTCACGTCATAATAAAGCTTAAAAATGAAATATTAAATATAATTAAATATAATAAAATATTAGAGTATTACATTTTCGTAAATACAATGAAACCACTTAAGATAAATACTATAAAAACCGCCTAAAACCTTAAATAAGTTTAATCGCTTTAAATCCTAAAAAAAGTCCAGCGGATAATGCAAAAACAAAACTTAAAAGTAAAAAATAATCAATTAGTAAAGCCATTTTTTTAATAATTTAATAAATTATAGGAGTTGAAATATAAATTAAACCTGAAAGTAAACAATAACCAATTAGTAAAGCCATTTTTTTAATAATTAATCAAACTTATAAGCTTAACCAATAATAAGGAAATGGCAAATAGAACAGTAGCCATTAAACGTATTAATGTTCGTAAGCGGACTAATCTAATGAACTTATAAAGGTAAACCCAAAGTAAACAATAACCAATCAGTAAAACCATTTTAAAGATCATAATTTAATCTTCTTAGTTATAATTTATTTTATGTTTCATGCGATTTGCATTTTCAGTATCTCATAGACGGAATTATAGTTGATTTCAGTAATTGTTTCAATAAATAGTTTAATAATATGTAGTCGGTATTTAGAAAATTTTTGTATCCTGTAAATACATTATACTATTACATTAAATTAAAGGATAATAAAATTTACTAATTACCAACTAGATTTAATAATGCCTGGTAGTAAACATTGATGCGCCATTTCACGTAGGACATGGCGTGAAAGACCAAAGTCACGATAAAAACCACGACTTCGACCTGTTTTCCAACAACGATTTTTTAGTCGAATAGGTAAGCTATTACCAGGTAGTCTTTGTAATTTTTTTTGTAGTAAAAAAATATCAGTTAAATTTTTTGCTCTTTTTAAGGCAAGTAGAATGTTATGACGGGTTTTTAAATATTTTTTAACTAACTTATTTCTTTTCGCCTCACGTTGAAGCATATTTTGTTTTGCCATTTTTTGAATCCAACTGTATAGATAATTAAATATAAAGTAATAATAACATGAAAAAATAAATTTTAAAAGGTTTTATTAACTATAAATTCAAAAAATAAAGCTAAATGAGATAAAATTTTTACAACTACCTAGATTTTTAAAAAACGTAAAAATTCAAAATACTAAGACTGCAGAATACTGATTTGGGTAAAAATTCAAATACAATATTACTTTTGGTTTATTAATTTTCATTGATTTTTATCATAAAAATTTTTATATACTTAGGTAGAAAGGGATTCGAACCCTCATAATTTTCATTGTCACATTTTGAGTGTGATGCGTATACCAATTTCGCCACCTACCTTATTATTTTTATGTTTTAAGTTTTTAATAAATGAGTAATTAGAGAACGAATTATATTTTTATCTAATCTTAATTTATTTTCAATAATTGGAAGAATTTGGGGAGATGAGTTAAAATACATTTCTACAAAATAACCCGTCTTAATTTTTTTTGTTGGATATGCGAAATCGCGACGACCACGTGAAATAACTGAAATCTCAGACGCGCCTAATTTTTTTAATTGTTGAGCATAACTAAATGCAATAGTTTTGAGCTCTGCTTCTGTGCAATTTGAAGCCACAACAACCATTGATTCATAATTATTTGTTTCGAAAATTTGTTTCATAAAAAATTTTAAAATTTATTTTAACACTCATAGTCTATCAGAAAGAAAATATTAATGTAAATACTTTATTTTAAGTTATAATTTATAGCAATATGAGTATGTATTTTGTTTAATCGTGATAAGATAAGTCAAACTAACTTTTTATGAGTAAAGTTTATGATTGGTTTGAAGAGCGTTTAGAAGTTCAAGCGATTGCTGATGATATAACTAGTAAATATGTTCCGCCACATGTGAATATTTTTTATTGTTTCGGTGGTATTGTCTTAACTTGTTTTTTAGTTCAAGTTGCAACTGGTTTTGCTATGACGTTTTATTATCGGCCAACAGTAACGGAAGCTTTTGCTTCAGTTGAATATATTATGACACAAGTTAATTTTGGATGGTTAATACGTTCGATTCATCGTTGGTCAGCTAGTATGATGGTCTTAATGATGGTTCTTCATGTTTTCCGAGTTTACTTAACAGGAGGATTCAAAAAACCTCGTGAGTTAACATGGATGACTGGTGTTATTTTAGCAGTTGTTACTGTATCTTTTGGTGTAACAGGTTATTCATTACCTTGGGATCAAGTGGGATATTGGGCATGCAAAATTGTAACAGGTGTTCCAGAAGCAATTCCTATTGTTGGTACTCCGTTACTTTATTTATTACGTGGTGGTGTTAGTGTAGGTCAAGGTACATTAACTCGATTTTATAGTGCTCATACTTTTTTATTACCTGTAGTTGCGGCAGCTTTAATGTTAGCTCATTTTTTAATGATTCGTAAACAGGGTATTTCAGGACCATTATAAAGTAAATTTATTAAATTTTAAATATAAACATATATGAGCGTTATTAAAAAACCTGATTTAACAGACCCAAAGTTACGTGCAAAATTAGCTAAAGGTATGGGCCATAATTACTATGGTGAGCCAGCTTGGCCAAATGATTTACTTTATATTTTCCCGGTCGTAATTTTAGGAACATTTGCAATTTTAATTGGTTTAGGTGTTCTTGAACCATCAACACTTGGTGAGAAAGCAGATCCCTTTGCAACTCCATTAGAAATTTTACCAGAGTGGTATTTTTTCCCTACATTTAATTTATTACGTGTATTACCTAATAAATTATTAGGTGTTTTAGCCATGGCAGCAGTACCTGCAGGATTATTAACAGTACCTTTTATTGAAAATGTTAATAAATTCCAAAACCCATTCCGTCGACCATTAGCGATGGCAGTTTTTTTATTCGGAACCGCATTTGCAATCTGGTTTGGTATTGGAGCATGCTTACCAATTAGTCAAGCTGTTACGCTTGGTTTATTTTAAGCAGAATTTGAAATTAGAGTTTTGGTAAATTAAAAAAAACGTAAATTTCAAGCATCTTGTTTTGTACTTATCCGAAATATAGCAAGGTTGTGCGAAGTTTTTTTTAGATGATTCCTTAACGCCGAAAAAGTTTTTAACAATAAACTTTTATTGTTAAAAGCTAGAAACTTAGAAATTTTTTAGATAGATAAAGATAGCTAAGCACGTTGCATTTATTAAAACTATAGGTTTAAAAACTCTTATTACACTATTTTACAAATAAAGATAATAACGTAACATTAAAATTTTTAGGCTTAGAAGGGTGAAAATTTCAATTTAAGATTTAATTCTTTATAAAAAATTAGATTTACTTGGATAAACAAAATTTAAATGAAAAAAATTACGAGACTAAAACGACTCATGCTTGTCGTTATTTAATAAAAAATTATCTTTTATTAGGTGAAAGAAAAGATAATTTTTTATTAGTGTTAGCTTAACTAAAATAATTTGGCTTATTTAAGTTCAACTTTTGCACCAGCTTCTTCTAATTGTTTTTTAGCAGTTTCAGCGGCATCTTTTGTCATTCCAGCTTGAATAATCTTCGGTGCGGCTTCAACTAAATCTTTTGCTTCTTTGAGACCTAAACCTGTAATGCTTCGAACAACTTTTAAGATAGCGATTTTTTTATCAGCTGGGACTTCCGCTAAATTTAAGTCAAATTCGGTTTTTTCTTCTTTCACTTCAAGAACAACAGCAGCTGGTGCCATCATCATTCCACCACCAGCGGATGCGTCAACACCAAACGTTTTTTCAATTTTTTCAACCAACTCAGCTGCTTCTAGTAAAGTTAGTGTTTCTAATTGTTGCATGATAGTTTCGATTTTTGTCGACATAGAATTTTATTTTATTATATTAAAATGAATAAACTGAACTCTTAATTTTTAAAAAATTAAGAAAAATTATTGAAATCTAAATAAAGAGCCGGACCCATTGTTGAGCAAAGGGTTACTTTTTTAATATATTTTCCCTTAACACCTGTAGGTTTATTAGCGTCAACAGAATTATAAAATGCTTTGAAATTTTCTGTTAATTGTTCTTCTGAAAAATTAGCCTTACCAAAACTAATATGTACAATTCCAGTTTTATCGGCTCTATACTCTAATTTTCCTTTTTTAAATTCATTAATTGTTGATTTTAAATTGGAAGTTACAGTACCTGCTTTTGGCGACGGCATTAAACCTTTTGGTCCTAAGACACGACCCAACTTAGCTAATTTTGGCATCATATCAGCGGTTGCAATTAATAAATCAAAATTTAGTATACCTTTGCTGATTTCTTCAATTAAATCTTCACTTCCAAAGATATCAGCTCCAGAGTCCTTAGCTTCAGATATTTTTTCAGTTGAGACTAATGCTGCAATACGTAATTTTTTTCCGGTACCATGTGGTAAAATGACTGTTGTTCGGAGTTGTTGATCAGCATATTTTGGATCAATATTTAAAGAAATATGAGCCTCAATTGATTCATTAAATTTAGCTGATGCCGTTTTTTTAACTAACTTGATACCTTCTTCACAGGCATAAAATGATGTTTTATCAATTTTCTGTTGTTCGTTTTTTAATCTTTTTGATAATGTTTTCATATAATAAATACTTTAATTTGTTTGAATTGTAATGCCCATGTTTTTAGCGGTACCTTTTACAATTTTAATTGCACTTTCTAAATTTTGAGTATTTAAATCGGGTAATTTCGTTTTTGCGATTTCTTCTAATTGGGCTTGAGTAATTGTACCTACATTTGTTTTATTAGGTTGAGCTGAACCTTTTTTAACGTTAGCAGCTTTTATTAGTAAGATAGAGGCAGGTGGAGTTTTTAAGACAAATGAATAACTTCGGTCTTCGTATACCGAAATCTCAACAGGTATAATAAGATCACCTTTATCTGCTGTTTTCGCGTTGTATTCTTTACAAAATGCAGATATATTTGCTCCGTGTTGACCTAAAGCTGGACCAACAGGAGGTGCTGGTGTGGCTTTACCGGCCGGTAATGCTAATTTTATAATAGCAACAACTTTTTTAGCCATAAAAATTTATAGGTTATTTATGTTTATATAAGATATTTGATCTTAGAATTTAAAAATTCAATTGTGAATAGTTTTGACTACTTGAATCAATTTATCATTTAGGGGAAATTTTAGCAAGTAAATTAAATAATTCATTTTTAAACTTTTATTACCACGCTCTGAAGGACTTGAACCCTCGACATTTGGTTTTGGAGACCAACGTTCTACCAACTGAACTAAGAACGCTTTCTATTTGAATAATAAGTAAACTATATAATGAAGTTATGAGAAAGACAATAGAAAAATAAGTCAAAAATTAATTCAAATTTTTTAATTTGACTTATTTTTTATTTTATACAATGATATTAACTTTTTTTATGTTGTGTGTTAGGGATTGAAATTCAACTTTTCCACTATTTAAAGCAAACAATGTGAAATCTTTTCCGCACCCAACGTTATCACCTGGTTTAAAAGTTAAACCGCGTTGACGAACAATAATATTTCCTGCAGAAGCAGTTGCGCCTCCATAAATTTTAACTCCTAAACGTTGTGAGTTTGAGTCACGACCGTTTTTTGTACTACCTGCACCTTTCTTATGAGCCATAATTCTATATTTATTTAAATTTCAATACTGTTTATTAATAATTTTGTCATTTCTTGACGATGGCCTTTTTTTCGACGATATTTTTTTTTTGATTTCATTTTATAGACAGTTATCTTAGATCCGCGTACGTGTTCTAAAATCTGTCCTTTGATTTTAGTATTTTCTAAATAAGGTTGACCAAAATGTAAATTACCACCTTTATTTATTAATAGTACACGGTTAATTAAGACACTTGTTCCAGGAGTTGTCAAAATTCGATTCGTAATAAAGTGTTGACCTTCTTCAATCCAAACTTGATGTCCACCTATTTCTATAATTGCATATTCCATAATAACGTACTATAATTACTTTTAATATTTATGTAAAACTATAGCACTAATTGAATATTTTTGTAATATTAAATAGTAATAATAAAATATAAGATTTTTTAAGTTGTTATTAGTGTTTAAAACAATATTTTGATATGAAGTTGTCCTGTTCTGAATCACCAAAGGATATAGCTTTTAAATCAACTAAATGAGAATTTATCTCATGAGAAAAGCAAGAATTATCTTTTTTAATTAAATTTCTATTAATAAGAATCAAAGACAAATCTCTTTATGATAAATCAAAATTAAGCTTTAAAAATGAATCTTTATGAAACAGTTTTAATGAAATTTTTTAGATTATAAACTACAATTTAATTGGTAAGCAATAAGCATTTTTAATTTATATAGTACAAAAAAATTACCAAAATTAAACAAAAATTATATGGCTCATTCGGTTAAAATTTATAATACTTGTATTGGTTGTACACAATGTGTCCGTGCATGTCCGACTGATGTATTAGAAATGGTTCCTTGGGACGGATGTCGTGCGGGTCAAATTGCTTCTGCTCCACGAACAGAAGATTGTGTAGGTTGTAAACGTTGTGAAACTGCTTGTCCAACGGATTTCTTAAGTGTTCGTGTATATCTTGGTGCAGAAACAACAAGAAGTTTAGGTTTAGCCTATTAACAAATTTATAATTTTTTTCATTCATTTGAAATTAATATCTCTTAATTAACTAATATTTTAATTTGAAAAAGGAAATATCCTATGGATAGTCGTCTTATTTTTGTCTTTTTCCCTGTTTTAATTGCAGCAGCATGGGCTCTATATAACATTGGTCGTTTAGCTCTACAACAACTTGCACGAATCCGTGCTAATAACTAACTTTTAAAAATTTGGGAAAATAAATAGTTTTATATTATTTATTTTCCGATTTTAATTATTATTTTATTAGCCACTCATAACCTTTACTTTCTAGAGTTAAAGCCAATGAGGCATCTCCAGTTTTAATTATTTGACCTTTATGCATAATATGGATAAAATCAGGTTTAATATAATCAAGTAAACGTTGATAATGTGTTATTATTATTAAACTTTTTTCTTCATTCATAAAGTCATTAATAGATTTTGACAAATTTCGTAATGCATCAATATCAAGTCCAGAATCGGTTTCATCTAGGATGGCTAGTTTAGGGTCAAGTATTGACATTTGTAAGATTTCATTTCGTTTTTTTTCACCTCCGGAAAACCCTTCATTTACATTTCGATTTAAAAAATCAACGCTTAATATTGATTTATCTAATTTTGTCTTTAAAACCTCGAAAAATTCAATTGGATTTAATTCATCTAAATTTTTGGCTTTTCGTTTTAAGTTATAAGCAATTCTTAAAAATTCTTCATTACTAACTCCGGGTATCTCTACTGGGTACTGAAATGCTAAAAAAATACCTTTTTGAGCCCTTTCTTCAGGTGATAAATCATTTATATTTTCTTCTTCAAAAATAATTTCTCCCGCATTTACGGTATATGCAGGATGACCTGTTAAGACTTTTGATAATGTACTTTTACCAGAACCGTTTGTTCCCATGATTGCATGAACTTCGCCACTTCTTATTTTAAGATTTAGACCTTTCAAAATTTCAGTATCATTAATTGATGCTTTTAAATTTTTTATTTCTAGCATATTTTTAACCTACAGTTCCTTCTAATTTTAAATTTAATAATCGATCAGCTTCCAATGCAAACTCCATAGGTAATTCGGTAAAAACTTCTCGACAAAAACCACTAATAATTAAACTAATGGCTTGTTCAATATCAATCCCACGCTGCAAAAAGTAAAAAATTTGCTCTTCACCAATTTTTGAAGTTGAGGCTTCATGTTCTACTTGTGATGTGGAATTTTGAACTAGAATATAAGGAAACGTATTCGCAGATGAGTTATTACCAATTAATAAAGAATCACATTGCGAATAATTGCGCGATTTAACAGCATTTGGTCCAATTTTCACTAAACCACGATAACTATTTCTCGAATGTCCCGCCGATATACCTTTTGAAATAATTCGACTTCGGCCTTCCTTACCTACATGAATCATTTTTGTCCCAGTATCTGCTTGTTGATAATTATTTGTTAGCGCAACAGAATAAAATTCGCCTTTAGAAAAATCACCGGATAACACACAGCTTGGATATTTCCAAGTGATTGCGGAACCCGTTTCAACTTGAGTCCAAGAGATTTTTGAATTTTTCCCAGCACATAGACCTCGTTTTGTCACAAAATTATAGATACCCCCTTTTCCCGTTTCGTCACCTGCGTACCAGTTTTGAACCGTTGAATACTTTATTGTTGCATTATCTAACGTAATTAATTCTACAATTGCGGCGTGTAATTGATTTGTATCATATTTAGGTGCGGTACATCCTTCTAAATAACTCACTTCTGCATTTTGTTCGGCAATAATTAGTGTACGTTCAAATTGTCCACTTTCTTCATCATTAATGCGGAAATAGGTTGAAAGTTCTAAGGGACATTTTACATTTTTAGGAATAAAGCAAAATGAACCATCGGTAAAAACAGAAGAATTTAAGGCTGTATAAAAATTATCACCACTTGGAACAACACTTCCTAGATATGTTTTTATTAATTCGGGATAGGATTGAATAGCGTCAGAAATTGAGCAAAAAATAACTCCAGATTTTGCTAATTCATCTTTAAACGTTGTTCCAATTGAAACACTATCAAAAACAACGTCAACTGCAACATTTGTTAATTTTTTTTGTTCAGCAATTGAGATACCTAATTTTTCAAATGTACGAAGTAATTCCGGATCTACGTCCCGTAAACTATTTATTTTTTTCTTTTTTTTAGGAGCCGAATAATATCGAATTTCTTGATAATTTGGTTTTAGATAATCCAAATAGACCCAAGTAGGTTCACTCATTTTTTTCCATTTTTCAAAAGCATTAAGACGAAAATCGAGCATAAATTTAGGTTCTTTCTTTTTTTTTGATATTAAGTAAATAATATCATCGTTCAAACCTTTTTTAATGGTTTCAGTTTCTATATCTGTTACAAAGCCATACTTATAAGGTTGATTTACTAAATTTTCTAAATTTGATTCTAATTTATCCATGCACTTCTTTTTTCAATTTTATAGTACTATATATTTAGAGTTTTATATTGTAATAGGAAATAGTGATATATTCGGAACTCGGTATTGTTAATATTTTACATAGTATACAAGCTTTTTACTAAGTAATTTATTATTTAAAATTTTATGAAATAAAAAATTAGGCGTCTAATTTTTTATACGACAAATTGATTATAAACTGTACAGTAAAGTTTTGCTTTATAAAGCTAAACACTTTAATAACATTTCATATTGACAATATATAATATATTAATTAAGATTGCACTAATATAGACGTTCCTCAATAGCTCAGTGGTAGAGCGTTCGGCTGTTAACCGAATGGTCGTTGGTTCAAGTCCAACTTGGGGAGTTTTTCTAAAATTTTTTCTTTTTATAATCAAATAAGATAAATATTCTCTCTTGTAACTTATTTTACTCTTTATAGTGACTAGTATTCTTTTAATTTAAATATTTAAATTAAAAAAATAGTTAGACATAGAACATTCATAAGTAGAGAATTCGGAAATTTTTGTGAATTTTTGATAAAAAAATTGTTAATTCTATGGTTAACAATTTCTTTTTATTTGCATAGGGCAAATAATGAAAATGATTTATAAATATTAAAACCTGTAATAATGTCGTTTTAATTAATAAAAATTTAGTTTAACTATACTAATCTATTGGCATATTTTTTTACGCAAAGTGACCAAAAAAATTTAACTAATCTACGTAAAATTAATATTTTAAACTGCGTTTAAAAAGCTTTACTGAATGTTAACCAAGCAAGGTTACACTTTAGGTCAAACGCTCAAAAAAGCACTTATAGGAAAATTTACTTGATTGTTTTTAAGAATGAAATTTCAATTTACTTATCGTATTCATCTACATCGAGAGGATTAGTTCCATCATCTTCTCTTAAACCGGTATGATATAAAATAGCGTCGTGAATAAAGAAGATTTTTGATTCCCTTGTAAATATTGTTGAGAGTATACAAAACCCAAAGATTACAATAGTACAAGAATAAATTAGCACGGCGACAATACTAGTTTCTTCAGCTACTGTATGTATCTTTGCCCATACCATAAATATATGACAAATAAAAGTTGAAAAACCGGTGAATAAAACAGCTTAAACAGAATTGTAATCTACAAAAAGTGGAAATACGAGTTCGTTTCTACCAATACCGGAATAAAATAAAAAAGACCTGCCTAAAAAAGTTGTTCTCCCGGTAAATTTTTATAATATTCGGTAAAATTTGCAAAAAATACATAAAAATCATTTTGTCCGAAAATTCTCTTCATTACATCGTCTAAAAAAAACATAGACCAGTTAAAATAATTTATTATAGTTTTAATAAAAACCCAGAAATAAGGCATTAGGGAAAATAAGCGTTTCCTTAAAAATATAATGCGATTTTTTAATTTGTAGTATGTTGCTAAATTTTTAATGTAATCTAATGTGTTGATTTCACGTTAAAACTATGTCAACATCAACAAAATGACGAATGCCTGTCTAAGATCTTTCGTCTGCTCGCAAAGCGTAATAATGAAGATTATAAGTACTAATATTTCTTAAAATCCATATAAATATTTCTAAAAAATCATAGAGTACTACGATAAAATTGTCTTTTTGATACTTCTAATTATTATTATTACGTTTTGCGGGTAGATCATTATAATTGAATTGGGTAGGGTAAAAGAGATTAACAATCTAAGTTTATGGTAAATCCTATTTGGTCTGGTATGAATTCGTAGTTTATATTTTATATGTATATATATGATGCACTTGTGAATATACTTGTGAATACACTTGTGAATACAATTATATATTAATTACTATAGACTCTTAGTCTAAAGAAATAACTAAAGTTTTAATTTATAATGGATTAAAAAATACTTCATTCTAAAAGTAGAAAAAAATGGAAAAAAGCTTATGTACGAGCTAAAACGCATATATATATTCATTTTTGGCTTTATCTTTTGTATAGTTGGGACTAAGATATCTAATTTTTTATGCATGATATTCCGCACACGGGATCGTTACAAGACAAATATTTTAAAGCAAAATTCATGCCAAGTAGGACATCTGTTCAGGATAGACCCAATTTTGTGATTCGAGTGATTTTTTCGTCACCGGCAACCTCTCCCCAAATAATTGCATTGATTCCAGGGAATATACCCAACGAAATCGTCAAAAACCATTCATTTTGTTGACTTCTAGTTTTTTAACTTATCTACGGCGGATTGTTTTCATTTATACCTGTCAATAATAATTTTTGTTACACCATTTGCAACGGCAGCCGTATACCCAAAAGGCCCCATAAATTTTAAATAGTACCGAACCGACCTAGAACAGACTGCCAAGGTTCGCTCTATTTTATTATAAAAAATCAAAAAATCGGACAATCATTAGAGCCTATCTAGCTATAAACTATTTTTTATCGATGTAAATAATGTAATAATTAAAAGTAATTTGCTTACATATATCCTGGTTATTATTTTTGTACAAAAACAACGAATATCAATATAGCATATTGGCTATTATAAACAATGATAAGCATAAAAAATCAATATTTTTCGTGGCATTATAAGTTTAACCGATTTATCTTAGATTTTAAAACCTAATTAAAGAAAGCAATATGCTTATTGATTTTTTGATTTCGATATGTCACGAAGGTTCTGAGTATAATAAAAAATATAAGTTTGTTTAACTTATACTAAAAATAAGCACAGAAGCCTGATTAAAGGTCTAGTTTTGCCAGAAACCATTGATTACCCTTTTAAGAATAAAGATTACTATATGCTAGTAAGAGCATAAAATAGTCAATTTAAGTGGTTCTAAATTTTTTAGTATTTTAAAATAGAAAAAAGTAGAGCATCGAACTAGATTCCCAAAAAGCTACCCTTTCAGTATTTTCGTCGCTAAAATGTTTCACGTATGAGTTCGAGATGGATCAACGTGGTTCCAATTTGCTAAAGACACTCTATGTATAAATTGAAAA
>Ga0307993_1000144_pt1 | contig 22829 bp, 35 predicted proteins | sample EllFjometagen260_FD_203163 | JGI IMG/M metagenome (GOLD analysis project Ga0307993, IMG submission 203163) | Marine microbial communities from Ellis Fjord, Antarctic Ocean - #260 | ecosystem: Environmental > Aquatic > Marine > Unclassified | place: Southern Ocean | collected 2014-11-02 | reverse complement strand
TGTTCCATTTGTTCTATTGAACCAAACCCAACAGATTCTAGTTCCGTTTTTAGTGATTCAAAATCCCACATCCACTTATGTCCCCAATTATAAATCATTGAATTTAAAACTTGTATATTTGTTTTAACCTTATCCTTAACATTATAAACGGAATTTTCCCAAAAATCAACATCTATTGCATTTTTATATATTTCAAAAAACTCAACATCTTTTGCATTATACACCTTATCTATCCATATCATTATATCAGGACATACAATTCTCAATATACCATTTGGTCTAAGGACTCTATAACATTCTTTAATAAAATTTAATCCCTCCTCAAATGTAAGATGTTCAATGAAGTGAGATGAAAATATAACCTCAACCGAAGAATCTTTAAATGGTAGTCCTAGATTAACATTATGATTTATTACATCTCCTCCAACTTCACTATGCCTATATATGATTATATCATTTTCTGTTTTAAGTTCCTCTAACCCTTCGTATGCACCTTCCCATATGGTTATTGCCAACCAATTTGGTATCATCTCTTCATGAGAAGCTCCCACATTTAGATGAGTGTATTCTTTTATTATCTTTCTGTTTTCCATTCGTGTATTAATGTAAATCCTTTTATATAGAATCTATTAGTTTTTGTAAATAAGCATATCCGTTAATACTCCCAGTCATTTACTTTTTGGTTTTTATATATTGCTGTTCGTTGTATAAGTGAAAACTCTTCTTTTTGTGAAAATGGATGAGGTAGTAAATCATAAATGTTTAAAACCCCTTGTCTTAAAAATAAATCTGCTGGTAGAATTCCATCCTCACCTACTGATTTCAAAAGTTTGTTAGCACCATTTACAGTAAGTAGATATGCATGAGCTCCAAATAACCAAGTTCCATTACATTGACACCCTTCTCTGTAATTGTATATGTTGTGATATTTGTTACAAATCTCTCTTCTTTTTATACCAAATCCTTCCCAAATTCGAGTTCCCCAATTTGGTTTACCAAGATTGATCAAATCATCATCAAATGTATTTAATAAATTTATATCAAAAGTTAAATCAATATTTGCATCATGTTCAAATATTATAATACTTTCATTATCATCTACACACTTTTTCCAAAGTTTATAGTGAGATATAAAAGTTGCTATTTCGGAATCTACATATCCTCCACCGAATCTGGTGATATCTTGTATTGTAAATTCATTATCAATAAATTCTTGCCAAACATCATATCTATCACATCCATTAAATAAGTGTGGTTCTATTCCAATTGATTCTAATTCTAATTTAATTGATAATGCACTATCTAAACTTTTTTGTGATTTTGGTAAATGTATTATATATCCTTTCATATTACAAATCTATTACTATAAAACCACTTCCAAGTATCACACTTATGTTTTTTGTTATCGTATGGAAGATTACCGATTGGTATAGAAGTGTATTGACAAGACCATGCTCTTCTATGGCCATTGGTTAGGTTTGGTACTGAATAGTGAAGAGTTCTTCCACTAAAAACTACCATATCACCTTTCTTTGGATATAACCATTCCCACCCATCACCAGGTGGTTCATCTCCATAATCTAACCAAAGATTTTCTTCCGTTGTTCTTTCTTTTCTAATATCTTGAAATCTAATTGCACCATTCTTATCTGTAAAATCATCAAGTATCCAATAGAAGTTTATATGATGAAAATCTAAATTAGGTTGTGGTCCATATTCTGTATCAGTATGTAACATAAACTTACTTGCTTCGTTTGCATATTTTATTACAATCTCATCATTGAAAAAATAAAACTCATCCGATTTAAGAAATTCGTTAGCCATGTTATACATCATATGAGATTCATAATACTGTTTAAGTATAGGACTTACATGAGTTGCCATATCAAACCCTTTCCACCAAACCCCATTGCCAAAATCCTTTTCATCTCCATTAGATACATTATTTTCTGCTCTATATGTTCCATCAAGAAAAACTTCTTCTCCTACTATTTCTAAATCTGATTTGGGTATAACATTTTTTACATGAGTAAATCCTTTAGAATAATATTCATCTATATTTTTATCTAATATACTCATGATTTTTTTATAAGATTGTTCATATATGAATTAGAAGCATCCATGTTACTTTTATTATTTTCTAGTTTAAATGATAATTTATTTTCTGAGAATCCTCCTTTTAAATGTGTTATAAAAGGAATTCCTGCTAAACTATATACATGGTCTCCACCATCTGATTCATAGTTTGGGTTTTCATAATATGGACCGATGTGATACATTGGTTTATTTTGTTTTAAACATTTTATTGTTGCCCCATGATTGGTATCACCATATCCATAATCAACAATATAATCATCAAAAAAGTTTTTCTTACACGCAAAGAAATAAGCATCTGCCATCCCTATTTCTTTTGTGGCTAAATACCCACCATCTTGATGTCCTATCACTATATCTATTCCTATATTATCAAAAAATTCTTTGTTACATAAATAACCAGTTAAGTTAATTTTTTTATTATCAATGGTTACATACTCGTTTGTATTCAATAAATCAATTACAGAATCCATCAAATCTGAATGGTAGTAGATATCATTATGTTGTAATACGATATATTCTCCCTTGGCATGTTCGATACCTATATTATATGCAGTAGATACCCACATTGTAAGATTTTCTATATATTTATCGTAAATATTATATTTCTTTTTTTCTTCTATTGTTATATCAACTGCATCCTTATATTGCAACCCCTTTACTACTCGTACATTTGGAATTTTAATATTTGGAAATGTATTTGTATTATCAACTAAAATTATTTCATAAGATTGTTTACAAAATGTTTTATTTATATTTCTTATTGCAAGTATAGTAGATAGTGTAATCATAGAATGATCGGGTTCTTTCCAATTGTATAGATTCACATCTCTACTTGCATATGCCATTATAAAACTAATCATGATTTATATGTTTTATGAGTTCTCCGTTTTCATAATATATAAAAGAATCTCCAATGAATTCACCATCTTTAAAAGTGTGTTTAGATTCTAACATTCCATTATGGTGATAATATTCCCAAACCCCATTCATTTTATTGTTTACTAATTCACCACTACTTCTAACAATACCTGATATCCAATACTCAGTAAATTCCCATACATCCAAGTCTCTCCTGGGAAATGGGAAGGAACGAATGGAGTTACTTATATGTTTTAATTTTGATTTTATTTGTTTAGAACTAGGATACATTTCCTTAATTCTTAAAGGAATATCATTTTTTGTTAAATTGGATTTATATAAAGTACTATTATTATAATATGCATTATATGTAATATCTCCCCTTACTCTATTGTAGTGTTCAAGAAAACCGGTATCTGCATTGTACTTTTTGGATATATTTTTTTTGTAATCTATTTCTTTATAAAGAGTTTCATTTTCAGAATAACTTTCCTCTAAAACTATTTCATTATTTTCTTTATACTCTCTTTTATAAATTGTGTTATCAGTATTATCTCTGTAATATAATACCTCATCTTCTCCCTCTTCTTTTATTAAAATACCATCTTGGTTATATTCTAGTTTTTTATTATTTTTTATATCAGGAACTCCCCCATTCCAAAGTAGTGTATTATTTTTTTTAACAATATCTTCGTTAACCAATTTTATATTAGAATTTGCCCACTCTAAATAGATTTTCCATTCATCATTAAAATCAAAAATGACTGTATTTGAAATTGTATTTAAAATACAATTATCATTATATAATAGTTTTCTATACATTAAAATCCAGCTAAACGTTCTATTTCATTTTTTATTTTAATATTCCAGGGACCCCAAGTAATGTTATCAATCAACCACTTTCTATAATAAGGTGGAACAGATGCAACTGGTTTCCCACTATACTTACCGAAGGTCATATATACTTTTTCTATATCACCATCTTCGTTTTTCTTTTCTGATAAATTGATACCTCCTTCTAAATGAATTCCGATTTCATGCATTGGTATTCCTGTAAGTTGTTTTGTATCTTCTCCATAGAGTTCCCAATTTTCCTGTCCATCTTGTTTGTAGTATAACTCCTCCACTTTACCGAAACGTTCCTTAGACCCCACGAAATCAACGACTAAACAACTTTCCTTATCATCATGGATACGAGTTCCCCTTCCAACGAACTGATACCACCAAGAAATGGAGGCCGTAGGTCTTCCTGTAATTAAACAATCTAATTCTGGGTAATCAAATCCAACAGTTAATACATTAACTTGAACGATTACTCGTATTTGTTGGTTTCTAAACTCTTGTATGATACGTTTTCGTTCATCCTTTTGAGTACCACCATGTACAACGGCAGCATTTGGAATTCGTTTTGCAAGTAAAGTTGCTTGTTCTATTGTAGGAACTGCAACAAGTATTGATTTTCTATCTTGTACTTCTGCAATCTTCTTTACAATCTTATCACCAATGTTTTGGTTCTCATATGAACGTGCAATAGAATCATTTGTATATTCAGCACCACTTGAGTTGTAAACAAGTGCACCTGTATCGAAATCATATGATTGATATTCTAATGGACTCCAATAATTTAATTTTACAATATCTTGAATCTGAGAAACGTGTAGAATGAACTTAAAGAACATCCCATGTTTACTTCTATTGGTTAACATTACTAATTTCGAATATGGACCTGTATCTCCCATATTGGTTTGAAGTTTCAATGGAGTTGCAGTTAAACCAAGTACGTGTGATGCTTTCATACCATCAACGAACTTTCTTAGTTGTCCTGATTTACCTCGTGGGTATCTATCACATTCATCAATAATGATTTTAGTAACACCCATTGATTTGAATTCTTGTGCAATATTGATAATAGAACCGATTGTTGCATAAGTAACTCTTCCCATTTCTTTACTTCCCATTGAAGCAGAATATATGGAAGCAGTTCCACCAAGTGCAACAAACTTATTATAGTTCTGTTCTAATAATTCTTTGGAAGGTTGGAGAACAAGTAGTTTCTCACCTAACTCTTTTGCAATTGCAGCGATAACAATCGATTTACCGAATGCCGTTGGGGCAACAATAATCGAAGGTTTCATTTTAGGAGTTTTCATAAACTCCACACCAATTGCAACTGGTTCTATTTGATTTTCACGTAACTTCAAAATTTATATTTTTTCTTATATCTTTCTATGAATGAAACACCAACTCCAATATCTAATATTTCATTTTCTTTTGGTATTATCGGTTTGAGTTTTCTTAGATTAATAATATCATCAACTCTTGTTCCATTAGTAAATATTTCTAATTTAATTTTAGAGTTTTTACGAGGTCCTTTATGGACTACAACAACAGTATCTGGTTTATTAATTTGTCCCATTATGCAAATATTCCATAAATAATCATACCGATTAATAATGCGAAAAATCCCACCATACTTACGAACATCATTTTTTCGTTTGATTCTTGTTGTTGTGGACCTCTTCCTTGGTTACTTCTATACTGTCTCATTTTGTTTTCTTTTTTATTCATAACTTGATGTACTTAATAATCCACTATATTCACATTTATTAGAATTAATATATGGAAGTATGGATAGTTCTTTTGCTTTAGCTTCAACCATTACATCTACTTTGTTACCATATAAATTGGGTAACTCGTTAATGTAATCTGAATGAGCTTGTTCTTTAATCTTGTCATTACCTTCGTGTAATCTTTTAGATTCTGAGTAATGAACCATTGGTGTAATACCTTTAGGCCAAGTACTCATTGCGAGTTCTAATGCTTCTTGTTCTGATAATCCACCTGTTTGAAAACCATGGTGATGATAATCAAATACAATAGGAATACCAATACGTTCATGTATGTACATTAAATCTTTTACTGAGTACATAGATGCTTTATCATCGTTTTCTATTGTTAAACGTGTCTGTACTGATTCTGATAACCTTTCAAAGTTCTTACAGAATCTATCCATAGCAGATATCTTATCACCATACACACCATTACAATGAATGTTTAGTTTATTGTATGGAGTACGAGATAATCCCATCATATCAAATACCTCACCATGTAACTCTAAATCTTTTATAGTATTTTCTACTACATGTTCACGTGGAGATACTAATACATTGAAAGGACCAGGATGTGATGTAATACGAATACCGTGTTTATCTGCAAACTTACCACATAATTGTAGTATAGATTTTATTTCCTTATAATCAGGAGCATTTTGCAATCCATACTCAGAACCCCATGGAAATATATCCGATGATGTTCTAAAACATTTTATGTTGTGTTCGTTGTTCCATTGAAGTATTGTGAATAAATCCTTAGCGTTTAATAACCCTAGTTCACTTGCATAATTAATACCCCTTTCTGTGAAAGTTCGTTTAATCATACTTCTGTTTGTTGTTATTCTTGGTTTTTGAGAACCCAATGTAGAATTTATACACGCGTAACCTAAATTCATATTTTATTTTTTATAGTTTATTATAAAGTAAATATACGAAATTTATTTGATATAACCTAATTTTTAGTAAGTTTTTTTATTAAAGTCGGTAGGATACTTAGTTTGGTACTCATTAAGTGCACTTTGATTACCTCCCCTGAACCTCAACCAGTAGTTTATTGCATCACGGTCATTAATCCATCTCTCGGTTTTTTTCCAGTCAAACCAAGGATGTGAGTAATATGGAGCTCCCTGATATGTTCGTTTCCATGTGTTTTCATAGAGAACTCTTTGCTCTTCTTCAGATAATGTACCATCTCCATCAGTATCGGCCTTTTGTTCTATATCAGATACAACGCCATCTCCATCGTAATCTAAATTATAAGATTCTAAAACTTCTTCTTCTTTTAATTTGTTGGTATCTATAAGTGATTGGATTTCTTCTTCTGATAAATCATCAACCATGTTATTCATGACCTTATCAAGTGCATGGTCTTCATCCCACCCATCACTATCATCATTTTCGTCATCTGGTTCTTCATCATATAACCGTCTCTTCTCAACTACTTTCTTCTTATCAACAATTCCCCTATCTACTAAAACCGCGTTGTTAAATGCAATTACAAGTGCAACCGCCAATGGGTCAAATACAAATATAATGATTAAGATAAACCAATTGATAATTACATCCATAGGTCTATTTAATAATCCACTAAGATATTGTAGAGGACCTAATTCAGATGAAACACCTTCCGAAGATTCTACTTTTAGTATTTTAAGTTGTATTGTTTGTAATGAATCCGCAACTACTTCTCTTTTAGATTGAACTAATTTTCGATTTACTTCTTCAACTTCAATACGTTTTTGAGAAATTCTAAGTTCGGTTGTAGAAATTGTATTTCTAAATCCACTTACTGTTGATGTATCTCTTACTTGTATTGATGATGTTTTTGCATTAGATAATGTAGATATGTTTTCTGATATTCTATTTAATTCAACATCATAACGAGCAACATCTTTTTCCCAATAACTTTCTTTTTGTTGTAAGAATGATAATTGCTTTTCCTTAACACTAAATTGATTGAACGTATCTTGAAATGCAGAAGTTAAGAATCCATATATACCTAATGATGTTATTAGTATTAGTATAACAACACCCATACTAAGGTATATCCTAAATGCCTTATTAATCTTTTCCCAATAGTTGTATAGATAACCTGCCGTAATTAGTTTTGCCAATTCTAACGAACTTGCCATCACAATTACAGACACCGATGCTCCAGCAAATAGTTTAGATAAACCACTTACCGAAAAGAATGCTGCATTGAAAGCAACAAACAAGGCGGCTAATCCTAATAATACCGTTCTGAATTTCATTTATTTTATCCCAAGTCTATTAACTCTTGTAACTTCTCTAATCCGTTGTGGATATCTCTTAGATATGATATGGCCTGTTTCTGGTCTGTTGGTCGTTTTCCTTCTGCCATTTCCTTAACGATTTTGGCTCTTGTAGTTAAGGCCTCGATAGTATCACCAGCTCTTTGTTTGTAAACATCTTTCATAATTATATAGTGTATTGTATAGTAATAAATATTAAAGTATAAAAAAAGGGAGTATTTCTACTCCCTTTCCATATACGGCAAATCTTGATTTAATAAGAAATTTTAATTGATTTTGATTTCGTATTTAGTTTTTGGTCAACTACGATTGTAAGTAAACCACTATTAAAACTAGCGGTTGATTTAGTACCATCATAGTTCTTATCGAGTTTTAAAAACAAATCGATATCTTTTACGAACCGAGAAGTTCCATCTTCCTTTGTTGATTTAACACTAACAGTTCCCTCTGTAACATCTACTGTGATATCTTTTGGATTGTGGCCAAGAGTGTTAATTGTAATTTGCTGTTTGCCATCCTCTAATGTGGTTGCCTCAAAACTTGAGTTTGTCATAGTTGGTGTTTGTTTTTCAATAGTACTTGAGTAAATATTTAAACCATTGTTTAAAAAGTCTTTTACGAAGTTGTCATTAATTGTACTGAACATAATTTGTTATTTTTTGATTTGTTATTATGAAGTATATAGTTCAAATTATATACCACGATATATTTTATGACAAAATGTCATTTGTTTTAATGTATAACATGACAATTTGTCATTCGATGTCATCATGTGTGAGTGCCTTATATAATATTTCAATATCCTGTTCTGTCCAACATACCCCAAGTCCAAAGAACCCAAGTAGTTCGACAGCATATTCTCCCTTTTCTAAATTAGGATATTCATCCCATTCATCATCTGCAGAAGATACAAATTGTGCACAATCTGATTCTGGATTATCTTTAGGAAGTGGAAGTGTCCAATATGTAAATTTAACACTATCTCCCTCTTCCGTTTCTTCTTCTTCAATAACTCTTTCCCACTTCTGACGTAAAAATGTTTTTTCTGTAATCGGTGTAAGTGGAAATTCTATTTCTAAATCTTTCATTACTCTAAAACTATATTAAGTGTTTGTATGATATTCCATTCATTAACCGTTGCTTTAACTCTTAATGTATCACTTATCATACCATATATAGGTGCAACTATTGTATTAATTTCTCCACTATCGGTTACATAAGATGTACTGTTTATAGTTGGTACATCCTCTCCATGATACTCCCAAGTAAGATTACTTTCCCAAGTTACTTTAGTTGGTTCTATGGTGTTTAAAACACTTCCTGTAATACGGTGTGTTGTCTGATTGGTGTTTGGGTTTAACTGTAAATGGTAATATCCATTACTATCCATTGGCAATCTTCCATCTAATGTTATTGTTGGTGGTATTGGTGGAAGTTCTTCGAGTTCATCAACAGAACAACCTACTAATAATATTCCTACAATAAATAATCTAATATACTTTTCCATGTTGGGTATTCATTTGGTTTGTAATCATTTTCCCAATCTAAACCGAACCTTAGTAGTTTACCAGTAAACTCACCAGCCCCATTCTTTAATCTATCATCAATAAGATAATCACCAATCAACAAATCTTTTCTGTGAGTGATGAACATTTTTTTGTGGAACAAATCTCCGAAATATTCCTCAATCCAAAATCTCTTATCAGTATTTGCACCTGGATTTCCCCATGGCGATGCAGTTGCAATCATCAATTCGTATTTACCACTTTCGTGTAATTTCTTTACTGCTTCAATTGCCCCTTCAACAGGAGGAGGGTTTCTGAACACACCTTGTATGTGGTCTGGATTATCTTTATATCTTTCTTTTAAATAAGGGTGAAGTTCAAAGAACTTATCAAAAGCCTTTTCTAAATCAACTAAAACTCCATCCATATCGATGTAAACTATTTTTTTATTCAAATTTATTATTTTTTAAGTTAGTACTCTCAGTCATATTACATAGTAAATATACGAAATTTATTTGGACTTACCAAACATTTTCGTACTTATTTTGGTATAAAAATTGAATGGGAAGGTTCGATTATACATCTCACTTCCTCTCTGTCGAATGAATCAAAGTATATTTGTGAAAGTGGTTTACTTTCTAAATACTGATTAACTGATTCTTCAATTAACTTTTTTGTTGCGATTGGATAAACACCATCAGTACTATTGTAGAACGATAATACATATTGGTGAAATTCCGTGATGATTTTAGGATAATTTTTCATTTTTAAGGTTTTAAGGTTTATAGTCTCTCTCTCTATTACATATGTAATATACGAAATATTATTGAATTACACAAGTCTTTTCGTGTTTATTTACTATAACAATGCAATTAACATGGGAGCTATTTTATAACCCACAAATGCCCCAATTGCAGTTGGTATTGGGAATATGATAAATTTACCCAAAGAGGTAACGTATTTAGGTCGGTTAACCACCTTACCTAAAAAGAAATAATATATAAGATACGATAGTAATACGGCGATATCAATTTTAGCAGTTATCGTTACAACTACAATTGCTCCTAATAATCCATAGATGAAATTATACAATACACCATCTAACCAAATTTCTTTTTTGGGTGCATCTTTGTATTCTTTTATTACTGTTTTCATAATTATTGTTTTATATTTTTGTGACCCCACCAAGATTCGAACTTGGAATATCGGTTTAGAAAACCGAGGTTATATCCCTTTAACTATGGGGTCATGATAAGGCTCCCACTTTCCTTACGTGTTAGTCTAAAGTTTTTCTCTTTACAGAGGCCGGTGACTAAATTATCCTTTAACCGGAGCGGTTTTAAATATCAATAAGAGAAGGTTCGGGTCTTTCGAGGTTACTGCGTGAATGAGTGGTTAACCTTTACCTTAATCCCAATTTAATCAGCTTCACTAACTTCTCTTATTTTTGTACTCGGGATGGGAATCGAACCCACACTCCATTGGAATCAGATTTTAAGTCTGACGTGTCTACCTATTCCACCACCCGAGTGTTTTATGAATCATTTCATTACAATGTAAATATACGACATATATTTTGTAAATCCAAGTCTTTTAATTTATTTTTTGAAGATATTGTAATTTATTATATCGGTTGGTATCTGTGTGTTTCAAACTCCATTCTTTACAAACACTATCCCATTTGAATCCAAACTCTAATAGGAACTTCTGCATTTTAAGTCCGTTGAATGTTTCAATCACCGTTCCCATGTTATCAAATAAACCAATTACTCGTTTCATTAGTTCACGTGCATCACCATTACCACGTGATGTGGATTTGGTTGCAATCGTAAAACATGTTGGATTAACAAATATAGAATTGTTATATCGATAGTACATCTCACCTGAAATCTCATTAGATTCATACGTGTTGGAATAATCCCAGATTGGATTATCCAATATTCTTAATAATTTAGAATACATTATAACTTATTTTTAATTAAAAGTATGTCTTATCCATACTCCATTTATCAATTTTAATCCATTATAAATTCCATCGTGATAATTCTCACAAATAATATCATCAATTCCATCTTTATCAATATCATCGATTTTGAATTGAGACCATCCATAACTATCTCTACTACCATTAATGTTCCCGCCATCTAATGATTCTGAAAATATTGTAGTATCTATTGTGAAATTTAAATCATCATTAATATATAATACAACCACCGAAGTTTCTCCATCATATCTTCCCTCAAGAATATCCAAATCACCATCATTATCAATATCCATAAATTCAATATCCATTGTAACTTCGGTATTAGAATTGGGCAATGGAATTACTACACTCGTGTTATCAAATCCATTTGAACTACCAAGTACAATTGAAGTAGTATATCCGTACTTTTCATGTGTACCCAATATCATATCATTATATCCATCTTTATTTATATCAATAATTTCATACGTTAAAATAGGATCAGTATATTGTTGTAAATCAAAATTTGAATTTGTAAAATTACCAGTACCATCCCCATACCAAATATATTGAGCAGTTATCACATCAACATTTCCATCACCATTTAAATCACCAGCTGCTCCGTTGTGATACCATAAACCAAATCCATTATCAATTTCATTTACATCAAATGTAGAATCAGATTGTTGAATCAATACCGTAAAGTTTCCTCCATAGTTTCCTGGTTGACTTTCATCTACTCCCAATAAAATGAAATCAGCGAGATTGTCATTGTTCACATCGGTTTTTAATATCTTATGTCCAGTGAATCCATCTGTGTTTGTGTTTATAAAAGAAGAATCTTTTGTATAAGTTTTATCATCTCCTTGATTTATATACCAATGAGCAGATGCTCTTCGTGTAGTACCATCATTATATGGACATACTAAAATATCTTGAAATCCATCTTTATTTACATCATGATATGATGCTCCTTGTGAAAAATCAGAAGAACCACCTGTTGAGTTTCTTTCCAAATCAATGGAATAACTTTCTATGTAATATCCCCAGACAAAGTATGTTCCACTTCTCTGATTTAGATACGATTCTTTGTAGAGTGATTGGGTTGGTAATTCTGAAATTGGTGGGGTTAATATTTCATCCTTTTCACAACTACTTAAAGTTATTAGGCCAATAAGTAAGAAGAGCCTCGTTTTTTTGTATATTCCATTCATCTTTATTTAGTTTAAGGTTTAAGTTATTTGCAATAGATAATCCAATTTCCCATGCATTTAATTCATTTACAAATCTGCCCATTTCAAACTCTCGTTGTTTTACATCATCATCGATATTTTTATATGAGTTCGAACCAACATTGGTTGGTGGTTGTAATGCATGACCTACTTCATGAAGTAAAGCATACAATCCGTTGTTTGTTAAATCAAAGTTATGATGAATGTATATTGTGCGATTAAAGTGCCCCATAAATGATGTCATATGTCCTAATTTGACAACAACACCTTTTTTGGTTTTTATATAATCACATACCGTTTGGAAATCCTTTGGATACTTTCTATTTTTGAATTTATACCTACCCATTCATTTGATTATCTTCTGAGTAAGAACGAAATCCCATTACTGGTTTAATTCCTGTGATTTCGATTTCTCTTTGTTTAATAAATTTTGCAGATAACTGCAAAGTTTCAATATCCGTTTCTGATTTTACCCAATCCGTGAAAAGATATGTAAGTAATTTTGATTTAAGTGATTTAAACATAATTTTATAATTTATTGATTATTTTAAAAATAAGTTAGTAGGAACTTCTATTCCTTTTTGTTTTTTGATTTGATAGAAAACATTGAAAAATGCTTTGTAAACTTTACCAGCGTGTTCTAAGTAATCTGTTGATGGATTCCACCACATTAATTGACCACCATTCATATGATGTCTATTAACAACTTTAATTTCATACCCTCTCAGTAGTTCATTAACAATTTTTTGTTGAGGTTTGGTGAACTTAACTCCTTCTATTGCGGTTTGAAAATCTTCTATTTTATTCATATTTACTATTTTAAGGTTTATTGTAGTTGGATAGAACTCTCCCATTCAACTATACCACTAATATACGAAAAAGATATGACGTAGCCAAATCTTTTCGTACTTATTTTAAATAAGATGGGCCATGGAAACTCCATTTATCAGTTCCATCAAAGATGTTACCTCTACTATGTTTTGCTGGTGTTCTCCAACCTGCAGGTTTTAGTAAATCTCCCTTAGAAATTGGTGAACCTTTTAATACACCATCTACCATAGAGATAAATGCCCACACACCATTACCATCCATGATTTTCATGTATTTTTGTCCTTTGGTAACTTCCAACAATTCATACTCCTTGTATGTGAAGTTTTTATCCCAATATTCTTTTCTCTCGGTGTTAACTCTTTCTAACCATACTTCAAATTGACTTTTCATAATTTTATGTTTTAATTTTTATTATTATATTCTGTAATGTGTTCCTTGATAAGTGTAACAATATCCTCAACTCTTCTATAATCTTCAGTTGGTAGGATAAGTGCCTTAGTTAATAACTCATCATATAAATACCCATCCCATATACCGTTTAACATATTAAGAAGTGGATGGTCAACTTGTTTCATAGTTTCCCATATATAATCTCTTACTAATCTAATTGTTGTTGAATGATAATCATGAAGAAATCCATGTTTCATTAGTTCGTGTCGGTTAAATAATTGATAATTCATAATTTAAGGTTTTTTAAGGTTTATAATCTCTCTCTCTATTACATATGTAATATACGAAATATTATTGGATTGCACAAGTCTTTTCGTGTTTATTTTAATTAAAAATCCCCCATCACTTAATTAAAAATGTGGGAGATTTTCACCTCTAAGGTAGCATCCATAAAGGAAATCTTAAATATTGTTATAGTAATGGTTTCTTTGTAAATTGTCGATATCTAAATCTTGGATTTAATTTTTCATTTAATGATTCAACATCTATATCTAAATTCCAATTTTTTATTATATTAAGTGATTTAGTTCTATCTTCTCCATATAAATCTTCATAGTATGTCAATGGTATATTTAGATTTGAACTAATTTTATTAATCATGTCTACGTGTTCATACACTTCTTCTTTATAATTGATAGTATGGGTTAATGTCTTTACATCATCTCCATTCCATTTGCCGTGAGGTGGAGTGCCAGACTCAAATCTGTGAAGTAAATTAATCCAACTTTCCATGTGTTCTGTTTTATTTCTACGAGATAATAATATAACTTTATTGTAATTTACAACATCATCTTTAATAAAATTTATAAAATCACTCGGGTTACCATATTGATTTGGTGTTTGTCTGGTGATATATTTTGTGACAGAATTATCGGTTATTGATAATGGATATATATGTTTCTGTCGATTATGACTATATGGTTCAGATATCCTATCCACATTACCAACACTACAAATTGAATTCAATAATGAAGTAGAACCACATCTTGGTGGAGAAATGATTAATATCTTCATATCTAATAATTATTCACTTAATAATTTTAATAACTCATTCAGAGCCTCGTGTCTATGATTATCTTGTAAGTTAACCGAATACACATACTGAGATGGTTTAAGTTTTGCTACTTCATGTATTGCAGAATCATTTGAAAACTTTAAATCAATCTGATGTGAATCTCCTGTTAGTATCATTGTTGAACCTTTACCCAATCTACCCAATACCATTCCAAGTTGTTGTTTAGTTAAGTTTTGAAACTCATCCACTATCACAACTGCCTTGTCAAACGTTCTTCCTCTAAAGTGAGCAAGTGATACCAATTCGATATCTTCGTTATTTTCCATTTTCTCTAAGATAGGTGGTTTGTTATAAACCTTTCTCATGTTAGAACGAATTGGAACTAACCATGGCTCCATCTTTTCGTGTAGTGAACCTGGTAGATATCCATTATCTTCATTGGATACGGTTGGTCTTGTTACTATAATTTTGTTTACTTGTCTTGTAAAAAACATGTCCAATGCTACTTGAACTGCTAATAGTGTTTTTCCACTACCAGCTCTTCCCATTAGGAAGTTATATGGGTGTTGTAATATATTTGCTTTTGATTCCTTTTGTTCATCTGATAATGTAATTTCAAATTTAACCTTCCCTCTCGGTGGGCTCTTAGTAATGTTGTCTGCCATTTTAAAATAATTAAGTTAGTAATAAATAACCAAGTTTTTTCCAAAACTTTTTAGCCCTATCGTTCCAATTATCAACATGTAATTTAATATACGTTAAATCATATTCCGATTTCATATCCCACATGGTTTCTTGTATGAACCAAGCGGAATCACCACCGTGTCTTGCAACGGATACAAATGCATTATATAGATAATACAAATCATACCAAACATGACCTAATGGATTTTCGTTTTCTAAAAGTAAATAAAGAGTTCCTCCATTTAGGAGTCTTACCTCCGCATCATTAATATTCCACATTTCTTCCCAATCAAGTTCCGAGTTAAATATGGATATCGATTTTTCAATTAAATGTGAATGTTCATTAAAAGTATCTTTGGTAATTTTAAGATAGGATAATTCATCTCGTCTAACGGAAGTTATCTTATTATCAAGATTATGCGTGAAGTAAACTTTATAACTCATTTTGGGAAAATCAACTGTTCTATTATAAGTATATATGTTGATTGATTTATTATATTTTTATGTGAATTATATTATTGATATTTCCACTTTCTGTTTAGTTTTAGATATTCCTATTTGAAATATTTCAATATCATGGGGTAATTCAATTATCAGTTTTATTAGATTACTCACATCTCCAAATTTTAATTTTGTAAATGTCCCTATCTGTGTATTTTCTAACGTATTTGGATATACATTAATAATACGAACCTCTTTATCGGAAGAACGAACTTCAAATGTTTTAGATTCCAAATCTTGTTTATCCTCTATATATTTTTTGTTTGGCCCGTTAAATATTAAAGCAGATGTGAGTATATTAACAATTGTTTTCTTTTCATATTTCCATAAATTAAAAACATCTTCAAACAAATCAGTTTGCACTTTATCTTTATATCCACAATTTATAAACACATCACATTCACCAACTATACTACATATAGTATTAGTGTAATTTTCAATTCGTTTATCTAACCTTAAAACTTCGTGAGTTGATCCAAGTGTATCTGCGATATTCTTCCCAAGTGAGTGATTGGCACCAGTAACTGCTATTTTCATAGTAGTGGTTTTTTTAAATTCAAGTGTTTATAGAAATAAAATCCTATTAAGCTCCAACGATGTCCTTTGGTAACTTCAATTACCTCATGTTCATATGAATGATTGAATGTATAAATTTCTCCAGTATTTTTAGGTAGTATTGTGTATTGTGGTTCGTGTAGAACAAATTCTCCACCTTCGTAATCATCATTTAAACAGGCTCCAATATTATATATCTGATTTTCGTAATAAATATCTCTATGTTTTCCGAATTTATCACCTACTGAATAATCAAATAGATGAATTGTGTCCAATGATTCCAAAACATCAATACCAGTCTCTTCTGTAAAGTAATTATCGAATCTATCAAATACCCATTTAGTATCACTTGAATATCCTATACTATAAAAGTCGTAACTAATAAGCCGCGGTGATTCATCTCTTTTTGTTTTTGTTAAAACATTGGAAAAGTTTATAATTTTCTCACATTCTAATTGTGTAAATGATATCATAGTAACATTATTAAATGGTAACTAAACAACGTACCAATGATGTTCTATGAATGCTCTGCTTTAAAATATGTAAAAAAGCTAGTAATTATTGAATTCGCTTTCGTAGATTCATCTGCAGTTAATGCCGAACTTGGTCTGTTACTAACATCTGCTATTGAAATTTCTTTAAATGTATCTAATGTATTTGCCATTGTGTATTTTTATATTTTATTATGAACTACTATGTTATTTGCTATATATGTACGATGTTCCGATACTGTTATGTTATAAACAGGAGTAGTTACATCCATTGGAGTGTGATCGATTGTTTCAACCAATTCCCACTTACCATCATTTAAAACAGAATCACCGATTGATAATATCAACATTTCATCTTGTTGGCTTAAGTATGGTTCCTGATGTGGTATTGGTGTCAAAGATGCCCATCCACGTTTGGTTAAGAACGGATGTTCTGGTGTGAATTTTAAATCACTTCCATTAATATTATAAACACCAGCAGTATCTCCTAATGAAATACATGCAGATTCATGTGAACCAACGTTATGTCTATGGTCGATATCCGTAACCGTTCCTGGTTTATATTCACCAATCTCATTTGAGTCATCGGCCGAAACATATGATTGTACAATATCTCCAATTACTATATCTTCGATATTTTTAACATCACCGTTTGCTAAACTAATTTCAGTTCCTTGTAAGAAACAAGTTGGTTCTAAAAATTTATTATGAACTAATATTCCATTGGCATAGAAATTAGGATTATCCTTTACTGAAAATATATACGTTTGAGTATCCACTTCAGGTTGAACTTCTATATTTGTAATTGTAAGTTCATTACCATCAACGTGGAATACTGAATCATTAATTTTTATTTGATTGATAACTTCCGGTAACTTATATCGAGTGGTAGTCCATTCTGGTTTGAATGATGATAATCCATTGTTTACATAATATGGATGGTCAAATGTACTTATTATTGTAGTTCCATTTGAAAGTGTATATTTAACGAAATCGTTGTGGATTGGTTGAGTTAATTCATATACTTCTTTTGGTTCTTGAATTTCTCCATTGTATGATAATACAGAATCTCCAATTTTAATATTTTCAATACCGATTTGTGTTCCATCTGATAACGTGATTAGTGTTCCAGCAGGGAAACATGCATTGTGAGCAATGAATGGTTCAACTGAAGAACTTATTATATATGAATCCAATGATTCAACATCAAGTTTATATAAAGATCCAGTTTCATTATTTTCAAGTACTATTAATTTGTTTGATATGATTGGAATTAGAGTACCAGTTGTTCCAATTAAAAAATCATTTGTAGAATCAATGATATATTGGGATTTGAATGACATTTCATTTGAACCAGTATTATATACTAAATAATGCTTTCCAAGTGTAGAATATATACTTTCATTAGAATGAACTCGTATTTCACCAACAACACCATATGCTAAATTTGTGTTTAATATGACATTGGATTCAACTAATGAAGATGATACATAAGAACCAGATGGGAATTGAAGACCAGATGATGACCATGCACTAAACACATCGGTATTATCAGAATCTGGTAATCCATTTATAAAAATTGATTTCACAGAATCACCAATTGTTAATGATTGAATATCAACACCAACTTCGGATGAATTTATTACGACAGAATTTTCATACAATCCCCCATCTTTTGTAACTCGTAAAAAGTTTGAAGTAAGTTGAAAATAATGCTTGTCGTGGTATTCCGTAACAATATCAGTATCCACTATATAATTTACTTCTATATCTACGGGTGTATCAAGAAATGCATTTGCTTTCCATTGTCCTATTGTTATCAAATCAATATTAGTACCATATACAATACCAACTATTCTAATTGATGAAACCCTTCCAGAAGTGGTTACCTCAGAATTGTTATAATGAAATTTCTCAAAGGTTTTTGTGTCACTCTCATGATAATTAGTTATGTAATCAGAAATTCTATCAATCGAAGATGATGTTGAATTCCCCATATTAATAAATTTCAATGGTGAATGTGCCTCCGTTTTTGTCTTTATAACAAAATCAGGTAATGTTGCATGGTCATTAACATCACTTGTTAATGTGTTTGCAGTATAATCACTTCCAGAGTGATAAAATTCTGGGATTGATCCTGTTGCTGAATTCGTGTAGAATAACTTTTGAACATTTGCTCTATCTTTACAATACGTTGAATCAAACAATGCATTCTCATCATATGCTAATCTTAAAATAAACTTAGATGATGAATCGGTTGGAGCTGTTGGATATATACCATCAGATGATTCAAGTTGTTTAGTTACTGTTGTGATAAATGTAGCATCTGATGCTATTGTCGTTTCAAGTAAATCTACAAAATTATCTTGCATTTTTTTGTATATTATAACAAGTTCAGTAATGTTGTTTGTTGATAATATATTTATAAAATCCGTAAAGTCAAATCGAGTGGATAATGTATTAGTTACAAATCCTGTATCCGTATTGAACTCTAAAAGTCTTAGGTTTGAGTCTGCATCTTTTACGAAGTCAGCTGAAAATAATGTACCTTTCATTTGTTATGTCCTATTGTTATATTCTGTTATTGTATATAAATATGATTAAATTAAACTTTGTATTCGTTTAATCTTCTTTATCTTGGGTTTATTCTTATTAATTATATTTTCCTTATACCCACTTATAAGTGAACATACTTCATATTTTTCCTTTGAAACAAACCATTCGTTTGCTCTATTTAAAACAACAATGAAATCTTTTTTGAATATCTCTATTACATTTTGTATATTAGGATGTATCAAAATCACCACCGATTCTCTATTATTAGTCACGGCATCATTTATTGCAGTAGAAATTTGAAAGAAGACTTCGTTTCCTCTCGATTCTAAAAAATTGTTTACTCTTGGTTCATCAGTTTCAAGTAAATATCGTTCCCATGAAACTACTCTGTGTGCATCTCCTATCATATTGTAAATCGGAATCTTTTCCATTTTATTTGATAATAATTATATACAATCATAGAATACACATATCCTATTTTCTGTGTGATGTTTCCTACTAAATTGGGTTTATCTGTTATACCCATTTTATATGCCATGTGTTCTGTCCATGGTCTGAATATTTTATATAAATGTTTTGTATGTGTTGGATTGTTCTTCATATACTTAACAACTTCTCTTGCCCAATATGTGTATCCTAACATTATACGAGGATTTGTTTTATATAGAAGCTTACCGAACTCTTGATCTGCTGCCCATACTTCTTCGGATAAGAATCCTTGTCTATATAGTTCTCCACAAATAATTTTATTACCTCCAAGATTACCAATATTACCAATTCCCCCAAGTCCACTATAATCGATATTTGGTAGGGTAAATGGTTTAATTGCAGAAGTATCTGTATCTTGTGTTGGTGTGGTAACAATGGGTGGTGTTGGTGGGATGATATCCACTTCGATATTCGATTCTTCTCCAGGTGCATTTGGATCATTTTCAAATCCATCCATTTGTGGTTGTAGGGAAAATCCCAAATCTTCAGTTTGTTGGTGTTGAAATTTTCCCATACTATTAATGGTACGTAATTCACTACCAGTACTCGATAACCAATCTATGTGTTTTATAATTTCCATCTTTGTGTCGATGTTATTCATCATATTCATTTCAGCATATTGCTCACCAATTGTGAACTTCTCCAACGAAGCGTAGTTACCCAACATATCATCATCAACTTTAACAGTAGGTACTGTTTGTAAATTCCTATATGGATTACCTACATTAAATTCCAATTCCAATTCTGAATAATATGGTACAGATGTATATAACGAACCATCCATGAATTGAATTATGAAATCATATGAACCCTCTGTTTGAGTTATTTCACCCAACGGATATTCATTAAATTGAAGAAAGTTTTCTGGATATTTTCCTGTTAATTTTATCACCCCACCTTCTCTCGTATAATTAGATACTGGATTTTCACCAATTACACTTGGGTATGGGTTTCGTATATATCTAAGATAGGGTGTATTAACATCCAGTTGTACTGATGTAGTATTCTCCGTTGAATCGAAATTATTTTCAATGGGATTGGAAATTTCATCTGAAACTATCTGAGTGTCTTCGTTTGGTGTAGTTTTTGTTGATTTCTTAGTTGTGGAAGATTTTGGTGCACTATTTGTTTTTCTCCCCTTTCGAGGTCTTAATATAGATGATGAACTCACTCCACCACCTCCACTAGTTTTATTTATATCTCTAACTGCCATACATCTATAAATATTGAGTAATAAAAATTACCTTGATAATTTATTGTATGCCTGTTCAATCGCCTCACTATATGTGGTTCTATCAGATTGATTTTTTATTTCTTTAGCCAATGAATGAACTTGGGTAAACAATCCCTGTTTAGCGGCTTTGAATAGAAGTTCTTCTACCATTTTTTCAGATGTACACATATCCCTAAGATATTAAATCACCTAATTGTTGTTGTAGTATCTGGATGGATTTTTTGTTCTCAATAGTTTGTGGTTCGAACTTAAGTTTGTTGATTTCTGAAATGATTTCTTGGTTGGTCTTCTTGGATGATTTCATGAGTGGAGAGATGTTGGTTAGTGATTAAAAATATAAATATTAAACTTAATTATATTACGATGGTTTATTCTTCATAAAATTTTACATATACACCGGCTTCGTGTAACATTTTTTCACTACGTATGAATGATTCTTGATATGTTACACTTACTTTAGATCTACTAAGAGGTTCACAATATAATGTTTCTATACCAGATTGGATTATTGCACGTGTACATTCTACACATGGAAACCAATGACTTAAATAGATAGTACATCCTTTAGTAGATACTCCTATTCTTGCTGCATTGTAAATTGCGTTACGTTCTGCATGTTCAAACCAATGATACTTTTCTGGTTTCTCTTGTCGTTCTGGAACATCATCATTGATACCACGAGGAAATGAATTATATCCAGTTGATACAATCTCATTATCTTTACCAACAATTACTGCTCCGATGTTTGTACGATTATCTTTTGATTTCTTAGCAACAACTGTTGCGATTTCTCTAAAGTATTCTGTCCAATTCATATTATTTATAATAATGTTTTAGTTAGTGGTGATATGTTTTCTTTTTCAATCCACGTTACAAATACATATCGTTCTCCTGATATCAATGGCGTTACTTCATGGTATATTCCAGAATCGAATAAAATCAAATTACCAATTTTTTTAGAAACTACATTCCCCTTCACTAATAATTCCGCTCCTGTGTAGTCTATATCATCTGATAGTTGGATTATTAATGTTAATAATCTATTTGGTGTGAATTCACTTCTGTCTTTGTGGTTTACAAAAAACGATCCGGATGTGTATTTTATTAATTTATTGGTATTCGGTAGTGAGTCAATATTGAACTTATTTAATTTAGTTAAAATAATATCATTCAATTCAACAGTTGTTGATATGATGGATTCTAACGAATTACGTCTTGTTGAAATATATGATTTCGTTTTATTAACAAGTACCATTGATGAATTCCAGGTAGTTGCCAATCCTAATATAGAATCACATTCTTCTTTGGTAAATAAAATTTTCTGTATAAACATACTTATTCAATTTCTTCCCATATTGCTTCCTGTACTTCATTACAAAACCAAAATTCTCCCTTTGAATTAACCTTGAAGACAGTATCAACTCCTAACCATTGTTTAATTAAGGTAGCATCTTTAACTCTATCAATTGGAATTACTCCAAAT
>Ga0307993_1000142_pt1 | contig 22938 bp, 22 predicted proteins | sample EllFjometagen260_FD_203163 | JGI IMG/M metagenome (GOLD analysis project Ga0307993, IMG submission 203163) | Marine microbial communities from Ellis Fjord, Antarctic Ocean - #260 | ecosystem: Environmental > Aquatic > Marine > Unclassified | place: Southern Ocean | collected 2014-11-02 | reverse complement strand
GCTATACACTCAGTTGTTTTTGCTGGTTTTTCAGCAAAATCATTATCTGACAGAATTAATGATGCTGATTGCACAATCTTAATTACTGCTGATGGCGGATTCAGAGGAGAAAAAATTACTCTCCTAAAAGACATTTCAGATGAGGCAATGGATTCTACTCCATCAATAAAAAGATGTATTGTTTTAGAGCGCACAAAAAGCGAAATTTCAATGAAAAACGAAAGAGATGTTTGGTGGCATAAAGAAATGCAAGAAGCAAACTCAAATTTCTCTGCCGAAATTATGGATTCAGAAGATCCTCTTTTCATTTTATACACCTCTGGTTCTACCGGAAAACCAAAAGGAATTCAGCATACAACTGCTGGTTATATGGTGTATACTGAATATAGTTTTCGGAATGTTTTTCAATATAGCGAAGGAGATATTTATTGGTGTACTGCCGATATTGGCTGGATAACAGGACATTCCTACATTGTGTATGGTCCGCTTTTAGCAGGAGCTACAACAATAATGTTTGAAGGAGTGCCAACTTGCCCAGATGCTGGTAGGTTTTGGAAAATTATTGAAGAAAATAAAGTAAATATTTTTTATACAGCTCCAACGGCTATTCGTGCTCTTGAGGCTAAAGGAATGGAGTTTGTAACTCCTTATGATTTATCCTCACTCAAAGTGTTAGGTACCGTTGGAGAGCCAATTAATGAAGATGCTTGGCATTGGTACGACAAAGAAATAGGGAAAGGGAATTGCCCAATAGTAGATACTTGGTGGCAAACAGAAACTGGAGGAATAATGATTTCTAATTTAGCAGGAGTTACTCCTTCAAAACCAAGTTTCGCAACTCTTCCCCTTCCTGGGATACAACCTTGTTTAGTAGATGAGAAAGGAAAAGAAATTGAAGGAAATAATGTAGAGGGAAGACTCTGCATAAAATTTCCTTGGCCTTCAATGGCGCGCACCATTTATGGTAATCATAAAAGGTTTAAGGCTACTTATTTTTCAGGTTTTGAAAATAAATACTTTACAGGAGATGGTGCCTTGCGTGACGAAAATGGGATGTATCGAATAACAGGAAGAGTAGATGATGTTATTATTGTATCAGGACACAACCTAGGGACAGCTGAAATTGAAAGTGCAATGGATGAACACGCTAATGTTTGTGAAACCGCTATTGTTGGCTATGCGCATCCAATAAAAGGAAATGGAGTTTATGCATTTGTTATTTGCCACAACACACCTAATGATGAGCAAGCCTTGCGAAAAGAAATAAATGCATTAGTACAAAAGAATGTTGGAGCTATTGCTAAAGCAGATAAAATACAGTTTGTTAGTGGGCTACCAAAAACACGGTCAGGCAAAATAATGAGACGAATATTGAGAAAAATTGCAGCAGGGGAAAGTGATGATTTAGGAGATATTAGTACGCTTTTAGACCCATCAGTAGTTAATGAAATCAAAATATCAGCACAATAAATTATTTCTAAATTTGTTTTGTATTTTTACACTTTTAAATTCCAAAAATGGCAGATAGTTTAATCATAATTCCAACCTTTAACGAGAAGGAAAATATTGAAAAGATAATTCGTAAAGTATTTTCTTTAGAAAAATTATTTCACATCCTTATTGTGGATGATGGATCGCCTGACGGAACAGCAACTATTGTAAAGAAATTACAATCCCAATTTCCAAATCAATTACACATTCAAGAACGCGCAGGGAAGTTAGGATTAGGAACTGCTTATATTCACGGTTTCAAATGGGCACTTCAAAGAGACTATCAATTTATCTTTGAAATGGATGCTGATTTTTCACACAATCCTGATGATTTAATCAGGCTCTATAACGCGAACTTGCTTGATGGAGGAGAATTAGCTATTGGCTCCCGATATGTAAAAGGAGTTAATATTGTAAACTGGCCAATGTCACGTTTACTCATGTCCTTTTTCGCATCAAAATATGTGAAAATGATTACAGGAATGCCTATTCATGATTCTACTGCTGGTTTTAAATGCTACAAAAGATTGGTTTTAGAAACTATAAATTTTGACAAAATTCAGTTTATTGGCTATGCTTTCCAAATTGAAATGAAATTTAAAGCTTGGAAATACGGTTTCAATGTTGTGGAAATACCTGTTATTTTTACAGATAGAACAGAAGGAAATTCAAAGATGAGTGAAGGTATATTCTTTGAGGCTGTAATTGGAGTAATTCAAATGAAAATAAAAAGTTTCTTTAGAAACTGGAAAAGATAAATAATGCTCACACTTATTAAAAATGCTAAACTGGTAAATGAAGGACAAGTTTACCAAGCAGATGTATTGATTGAAAATCAAATAATCAAACAAATTTCTAACGAAATAACAATTGAGGCTGATTACATTCTAGACGCTAAAGGCTTGCACCTTTTACCTGGTGTCATTGACGATCAAGTTCATTTCCGTGAACCTGGCTTAACGCATAAGGCTAATATTTATACTGAAAGTAAAGCTGCTGTTGCTGGAGGTATTACTTCCTTTATGGAAATGCCAAATACCAATCCCCAAGCACTAACGCAAGAATTATTAGAAGATAAATATGTAATCGCATCCGAAACTTCAATTGCCAATTACAGCTTTTTTATGGGAGCTAGTAATGACAACTTAGAGGAAGTACTTAAAACTGACCCTAAAAAAGTAGGAGCAATAAAAATATTTATGGGCTCTTCAACAGGGAATATGTTGGTGGATAACAGAACTGTTCTGGAAGAAATTTTTAAAAAATCTCCAATGTTGATTGCTGTACATTGTGAGGATGAACAAACGATACAAGAAAATACGATACGAGCAAAAAAGGAATTTGGAGAAGAAGTTCCCATTAGTGAACACCCAAACATTAGAAGTGCTGAGGCTTGTTTCAAATCCTCATCAATGGCGGTAGAGTTGGCAAAAAAACACAATACAAGGCTACATGTTTTTCATCTTTCAACTGAAAAGGAAATTTCACTTTTTGACAATACTCTACCTTTAGCGCAGAAGCGAATAACTGCTGAGGTTTGTATCCATCATCTTTGGTTTGATGAAAGCAAGTACACTGAAAAAGGAACTCTTATAAAATGGAATCCTGCGGTTAAGAAAGCAAGTGATAAGGATGCTTTATTCCAAGCTTTACTAGATGATAAGTTAGACGTAATTGCAACGGATCATGCTCCTCATACTTTGGAGGAAAAAAGCAATACTTATTTTAATGCTCCATCAGGAGGACCGCTTGTACAACATGCTTTACCCGCTATGCTAGCCTTTGTAAAACAAGAAAAAATAAGTATAGAAAAAGTAGTAGAAAAGATGTGCCATAATCCTGCTATTTGTTTTAAAGTAGAAAACAGAGGCTTTATTCGTGAAGGCTATTTTGCTGACCTAGTATTGGTTAATTTGGATAAACCTTGGGAAGTTACTAAAGAAAATATTCTTTATAAATGTGGTTGGTCTCCATTTGAAGGAGAAACCTTTAATGCTCAAATTACACACACTTTTGTGAACGGACATATTGCTTATGAATATGGAAGCTTTGATGAAACCAGCAGAGGAATGCGACTAACATTTGACAGATAAAAACTAAAAAAGGCACCCAAATGGATGCCTTTTTTTAATTTTTCAGAATAAGAATTCTTATTCGTGATCGTGTCCTTCATGATCTCCATGAGCTTCTTCAGCGGCAGCAGCATCACCATGACAAGAACCATCACAAGTAGCATCACCACAACAACAAGCAGCAGCTTCTTTTTCATGATCGTGACCATGAGCTTCAGCAGCAGCAGCAGCATCACCATGACAAGAACCATCACAAGTAGCGTCACCACAACAACAAGCAGCAGCTTTAGGCGCACAACAAGAATGATCTGCTAAACAAGTACCACCTTCAACTTGGCATCCAACAGCTTCAGCCACTTCTTCAACAGCAACATCAGTAGCTGCTCCTTCAGTAGTTGACGCACCACCACAAGCTGCAAATACAGAAAGTGATCCTGCAACTAATAAATACATTAACTTTTTCATCTTAAATATTTTGTTTGATTAATAATTGGGCAAATATACATCTTTTGCTTGGTTAAAAGCTATGTTTGTAATATGAAAATTCTATCCTTTATATTCTGTATGATTTTACTAAGTTGTGGAGCTCCAAAAACGGAAATTCCACAAGATATTTTATCCGAAAATAGTTTTATAAGCCTATTAAAAGATATTCACTTGGCAGAAGCAAAGTTTGAGCTGCATAAGACTAAAGTAATGGAAAATGCAAAAAATGAACTTGCACATAATTACAGCGCTATCTATGAAAAATATGCCATAACAGCAGATGATTTTGATAAAACGCTTGACTATTACGCACAAGATCCTGAGCAATTAGAAAAAATTTATACTCGCGTTTTAGAACAGTTAACAAAGGATAGAACTATTTTAGATCAGCAATAAACCAAGCAGCATATTTTTTAATAGTCGAATCCATATCAGTAAACTGAAAATTAATCATTTTTTCAATTTTTGAAGTACTGTAAGCACTACTTGTCATTGCACTATTAGCTGTTTCCCTAGTTAATAATGGTTTTTGAGCCGTAAAAAAAGCACGAACAGCATCTACACGCCAAGCAATGTCTTTTAGCAATGGTGTTACTTTAATAGTTGCTTTAGGTTTGTTTAAGGCCACTGCTATCCTGTCAAAACAATCACGATATTTTAGGTTTGCACCATTTACTATAAAGCGTTCATTTTTAATTTCTGAAAACAATAATTGCAATACTGATTCAGCAACATCATTAACATCAACATAACCAGTGCTACCTTGAGTATAAAATTTTAGCCCTTTATGTATCTTCTGAAAAATTTGCGAACTTCCTTTTGTCCATTCGCCAGGACCTAATATTACTGATGGATTAACAACAACAACATCTAGGCCTTCATTACTTGCTCTCCATACTTCTTGTTCGGCATAATATTTACTTAAGGCGTAATTACTATCTAATTTAGTAATCTTAAATTGACATTCTTCATCCACCATACCTAAAGTAGAATTGCGTCCTAAAGTAGCAATTGAACTAACATAACCTACTTTTTTAACATCACTTGCTAAAGCAACATTCATAACATTAGCTGTACCTTCAATATTCACTTTTCTAAGTAAATCAGCATCACCATCATAAAAAGAAACGATAGCAGCACAATGAATGAGTTTCTCGCAACCTTGCATTCCTTCTGTCAAAGAGGGGATATCATTTACATCACCTTCAACCCAATTTATCTTTTCAAACAAAGCATCCGCATTATAAAAAGAAAACACACTTTTACAAATACTCAAAGAAGAACTTATTCTTTTTAAGGCTTTAAAGTCCTCACCCTTTTTAGCTAATTTTAATAAAACATGTGAGCCAACAAGCCCAGTACCTCCAGTAACAAATATCATAAAGCAAAGATACATTTTAGTTGCTATTTATTAGTTTTTGGGTGAGAGTTTTAAGCTGCCTTGTACTTAGTTATTAGAATATAAATTAGAACCTTAGATTTAATAATTTAACTATTTTTGAGGAAAATTATTTAAGATGAACTTTGTAGAAGAATTAAAATGGAGAGGAATGATACACGATATCATGCCCGGTACGCAGGAGCAATTTGAGAAAGAAATGACTTCAGCCTATATTGGTTTTGACCCTACTGCTGATTCTTTACACATTGGGAGTTTAGTTCAAATTATGATTTTGGTACATTTACAAAGATGCGGCCATAAGCCGTTTGCCTTAGTTGGTGGAGCTACTGGTATGGTTGGCGACCCATCAGGGAAAAGTAAAGAACGTAATCTGCTAGATGAAAAAACACTAAATCATAACTTGTCTTGTGTACAAAAACAATTAGAACAATTTTTGAATTTTGATTGTGGTGCAAACTCAGCTGAAGTAGTTAATAATTACGATTGGTTTAAAGAATTTAACTTCTTGGAATTTATTCGTGATGTAGGGAAACACATTCCTGTTAACTATATGATGGCTAAGGATTCTGTAAAAAGTAGGCTAGAAAGCGGGATGAGTTTCACTGAGTTTTCTTATCAATTGGTACAAGGGTATGACTTTTACTGGCTTTGGAAAAACAAAAATTGTAAAGTTCAATTAGGAGGGTCGGACCAGTGGGGAAATATAGTAACCGGAACAGAACTCATAAGAAGAAAAGGAGAAGGAAAAGCATTTGCTGTAACTACTCCGTTAATTAAAAAAGCAGATGGAGGAAAGTTTGGGAAAACTGAATCAGGAAATATTTGGCTAGATAAAACGAAAACTTCCCCTTACAAATTTTACCAATTTTGGCTTAACTCATCAGATGATGATGCCAAAAACTACATTAAGATTTTTACTTTAAAAAGTCAAGAAGAAATAAAGCAACTGACTACTGAGCATGAACAGGCGCCTCATTTAAGAGTTTTACAAAACGCAATTGCAAATGAAGTAACAACAAGAGTTCATTCTGCTGAAGATTTGGATATGGCAGTTAAAGCATCCAATATTTTATTCGGAAAATCAACTGCTGATGATTTGAAAAGTTTAGATGAAGAAACTTTCCTTTCTGTATTTGAAGGCGTTCCTCAGTTTGAAATAAGCAAAACTGATTTAGCCTTAGATATTTTGGATATAGTTGCTGAAAAGACTCAGATTTTCACCAGTAAAGGAGAGGCAAGAAGAATGATAAAATCAAATGCGGTAAGTATTAATAAGGAAAAAATTACTGAAGATTTTAAGCTTGCTGAAAATAATTTACTAAACGAGAAATACATTTTAACCCAAAAAGGAAAGAAGAATTACTTTTTGATTATTGTTGTTTAGCCATTTTCAAAGCCTTTGCTAATTCATTGTTTTTTTTGCTTCCGAACATAATATTTGTTCCGTTATTCAGGAAAATCTTTACTCCTTTATTTCCGCTAACATTATAAGCTTTTCCTTTAAATCCATATTTAATTCCCCAACCTCCATATTCTTTTAATGGGGAGTATTCCAATGCCTTAAATTTATCAATGTCTTCCAGCTTAATAATATGAGATTTAAAATGGAAAGGGAAAAACTGAAAGTGTAAGCCTTCAGCGCTTACCTTTAACCTTAGCTCAAATAAGTAAAACAAAAAAGGAATAGCAAAACCGATTATTATATAATTAATATTAATTGCATTTTCGTCAAAAGGTCCAAACGAAATAATAGGGAATGACAATAAAATAACCCATAACCACCATTGTGTAAATTTCTGATTTTCTTCAAATAAGTAGTTCATTACTTTATTAGTTTTAATGCTTTAATAATACTGGTTGTTGGCAATTGGCAAGCCTTATTTTCACATACATAAATTATAGTGCTGCCCTGAACATATTTCTCTTGTAAAAGCTCCATATTACTTTCCTTAGTACTTCCTAATATTAATTTGTTAGGATGATATTCTTTATTGAATTCTAATGCTTTTTTATGAGCATCTTTACCCACTATAGCAACTTCATAATAAGGCACAATTTCTTTTAACATCAAGCTCGCATAGTTAGCATAACCAGAAGCATATTTTTCCATATCTGGTTTTACATTATTTGCCATAATAATGGCTTTTAGCTTGTACTCCCCTTTATCCAAAAGTGTACCCAAATCGTACAATACATTTGCCATTACTGAATTAGAAGCAGGAATTACATTATCATTAATTTCCATTTTTCTTGCTACTAACTCTGGATCCAAACTTGAAGTGAAATAAAACATCCCAGAATTTTTATCATAAAAATATTCTAGCGCATAGTTTACTAATTGCTCTGCTCTACTGAGCCAAATCTCATCAAAAGTAGCTTCATACAAACTAATAAATGCAGAACTCACAATCGCATAATCCTCCAAATACGCATTAATTGTGGATCGACCATCTTTATAAGAATGCCATAATTTACCATCTGCTTGCATTTGAGTATCTGCAATAAAATTGGCATTTTTTAACGCCACCTCCAAATGATTTTTTTTGCCAAAAGTCATATAAGCATCTACATATCCTTTTAACATCAAGCCATTCCAAGAGGTTAAGGATTTATCATCTAATCCTGGGCGAATTCTTTTATCTCTCTCGTTCATCAATATCTCTTTCCAAGTAACAATCTTACTTTCTAATGCTGCAATTGAAATTTTATATTTTTTGGCAATTTCTTTCTTAGTTTTCTTTCTAAGCAAAATATAATTTCCATGCTCCCAAAGTCCTTTACTATTTACATTATAATAATCCTTAAAAATATCGAAATCCTCACGGATAAATAATTTTAATTCTGTTTCATTCCATACATAAAACTTTCCTTCCTCTCCTTCACTATCAGCATCAAGGGCCGAATAAAAAGCTCCATTTTCTGCCATTAACTCTCTTTCTACAAAATCTAAACTCTCAAATACTATTTCCATGTATAGCGGTTTTTTAAATTTAAGATATGCATCAGCATACAAACTAACCAACTGCCCATTATCATATAGCATCTTTTCAAAATGAGGAGCTTTCCATGATTCATCTACCGAGTATCGAGAAAATCCACCTCCCATTTGATCATAAATACCTCCAAAAGCCATCTTGTCCAATGTCAGTTCAACATGATCAAGTACTTGTTTATTGTTAGCTAAGTGTCCGTATTTCAGTAAAAAATTATAGGCATTTGGCATAGGGAATTTTGGAGCTCCATTACTCCCTCCCTCTGAATTATCAAAGCGTTCTGCCCAAGGGCTAACCATGTTATTTAAGTCCTTCCAGGTAAAATTAGCTTCTTCAGTATTTAAGCCAATATTTTCCACTTGCTGAATCCCTAAAGCAAGTCTATCTGCAAATTCAATAACTCTATTGGGTTCAGTTTTATACGTATTTGCAAGTCCTAAAATCTGCTTTTTCCAATCTTCTTTTCTGAAATAAGTACCGCCCCAAAAAGGTTTTCCATTAGGCAATGCTACACAGTTCAGTGGCCAACCTCCTCTTTGATTCATTAATTGTACAGCCGTCATATATACTTGATCTACATCAGGGCGTTCCTCTCTATCCACTTTAATACAAATAAAATTATCATTCATGATTTTTGCCACCTCAGGGTCTTCAAAACTTTCGTGCTCCATAACATGACACCAATGGCAAGCGGAATAGCCAATGCTTATCAATAATAGTTTCCCCTCTGCCTTTGCTTTATCCAAAGTTGCTTCATTCCAAGGATGCCAATCCACAGGATTATGCGCATGTTGTAATAAATAAGGACTTGTTTCATGCACTAAAGCATTAGTATGTTTGTGTATTTTTTTCACAGTTTTAGTTTCTTGTTGTTGACTATTGCAGCTAAAGGTTAGGAATAAACCTATGCCTATTAGATTAATATATTTCATGGGTTATTGTTGAATTTTAATGCGCCTTTGCATAATTTGCAAAGAAATGAGGAATCGTTTCAATCCCTTTTAAATAGTTGAAAATACCGTAATGCTCGTTAGGCGAATGAATTGCATCCGAATCCAAACCGAAACCTAGTAGTATAGATTTAACTCCTAATTCAGCTTCAAACAAAGCAACAATAGGAATAGATCCTCCGCTTTTAACGGGCACTGGTTTTTTACCATAAGTAGTTTCCATAGCCTTACTTGCTGCCAAATAAGCAGGAATATCAGTTGGGGAAACATATGGCTCTCCACCATGATGAGGGGTAACTTTTACACTCACACTTTTTGGAGCGATACTTTTAAAATAGTCAGAAAACAAAGTCGTAATTTCTTCATCCGATTGATTAGGAACTAATCGCATAGAAATTTTCGCATAGGCTTTTGAAGCAATAACTGTTTTTGCACCTTCACCAGTATATCCTCCCCAAATTCCGTTTACATCTAAAGTTGGGCGAATTCCAGTTCTTTCCATAGTAGTATATCCTTTTTCTCCATGAATATCAGACAAATCCAAAGCTGCTTTGTATTTATCTAAAGAGAAAGGAGCTCTGGCAATATCAGCTCTTTCCTCTACTGAAAGTTCTACTACATTATCATAAAATTTTGGTATTGCAATATGATTATTTTCATCCTTCATTTTTGCAATCATTTCACATAGAATATTGATAGGATTAGCTACTGCCCCACCATATAATCCTGAATGTAAATCTCTATTTGGTCCTGTTACTTCCACCTCAACATAGCTTAATCCTTTTAGCCCTGTTGTGATTGATGGCGTATCGTTTGCAATAATTCCAGTGTCAGAAATTAAGATAGCATTACAAGTTAATTTTTCTTTATTTTCTTTTACAAAAAGACCCAAATTGTCAGACCCTACCTCTTCCTCTCCTTCAATCATAAACTTCACATTACAAGGCAAAGTATTAGTATTCATCATCAGTTCAAACGCCTTTACATGCATGTAAAATTGTCCCTTATCATCACAAGCCCCTCTTGCAAAAATCGCTCCTTCAGGGTGAGTATCTGTTTTTTTAACGACTGGATCGAATGGTCCGCTAGTCCATAATTCTAAAGGGTCAGCAGGTTGCACATCATAATGACCATACACCAAAACTGTTGGTAATTTTTCATGAATAATTTTTTCTCCATAAACGATAGGATAACCTACTGTCTCACAGACTTCAACATTATCTGCTCCTGCATCTTTCATAGCCTTTGCTACCGCATCCGCACAGTTTAGCACATCCGCCTTATAAGCAGGATCAGCTGAGATAGATGGTATTTTTAAAAGCTCAATTAATTCATTGATAAATCGGTCCTTGTTGTCGTTTATGTAATTGTTTATGTGTTCCATTTTATTTATTTTATTAAGATTTCTCCAGTCATATCTGTTGGAGTTTCTACTTCCATTATTTTAAGTATTGTAGGAGCGATATCTCCTAGTTTTCCGTTTTTTATATTATTAAATCCTGAGTTGAGAGCAAAGCAAGGCACCATATTTGTACTATGTGCTGTATTAGGAGTTCCATTTTCATTTATTGCAAAATCTGCATTTCCATGATCGGCAATAATGATAAAAGCATAATCATTTTTCAATCCTGCTTCAACAACTTGCTTGGTGCAATTATCTACTGTTTCTACTGCTTTTACAATAGCATTGTAATCACCAGTATGCCCTACCATATCTGGGTTTGCAAAATTCAAACAAACAAAATCAGTTTCCCCTTTTTCTAGTTCCGCAACAATAGTTGCTGTAACTTCTGGCGCGCTCATTTGGGGTTGCAAATCATAAGTAGCCACTTTTGGGGAATTGACCATTAGCCGTTTCTCTCCAGCAAATTCTATTTCTCTACCTCCTGAAAAGAAAAAAGTAACATGAGGGTATTTCTCTGTTTCAGCAATCCTGATTTGAGATTTATTGTTTTGCTCCAAAACCTCACCCAAAGTATTTTTAATATTCGCTTTATTGTAAATTACATTCACCTTTTGGTAAGAAGAATCATAATTGGTCATAGTAGTATAATTAAGATTTAAGGTGTTCATTCCAAAATCTGGCATATTGGTTTGGGTAAGTACAGTTGTAATCTCCCTACATCTATCAGTTCTAAAATTAAAACAAATTACGGCATCATCTTCCTGTATTGTGGCTATCGGATTTTTGTTTTCGTCTACACTAATAATTGGCTTTATAAATTCATCTGTAATTCCATTATTATAAGAGTTTTGGATACTCTCAGTAAGATTCTGAGAAGATTCTCCTATTCCGCTTGTAAGTAAATCGTAAGCTAATTTTACTCTTTCCCATCTTTTATCTCTATCCATTGCGTAATACCTACCACAAATTGAAGCAATTTTAGCTCCAAATAAATTCTGTTCTAACTGCTTAATAAATCCTTTTCCACTTTTTGGGTCGCAATCTCTACCATCCGTAAAAGCATGAACAAATACTTTTTTAATTCCTGCTTTATCTGCTAGCTCACACAATTTGTATAAATGATTTTGATGAGAATGAATTCCTCCATCAGAAACTAAACCAATTAAATGAAGTGCTTTATTATTCTGCTTTGCATAAGCAAAAGAGGTTTTTAAATTTTCCATTTCAGCAATGGAATTGTCCTCACAAGCAATATTTATTTTTGCCAAATCCTGATATACAATTCTACCAGCACCAATATTTAAATGCCCTACTTCCGAATTACCCATTTGTCCTTTGGGCAATCCAACATGCTCACCAAAAGTCTTTAATTCACAATTAGGATAATTTTTATACAGAGAATCAACAAAAAGAGTACTTGAATGATGTATGGCATCCGATTTAGTTTTATCGCCATGTCCCCAACCATCCAAAATAATAAGTACTGTTTTCTTTCCCTTCATATAATAAGGCAAATATAGAATTTTAGTTGCCTTTACTAGTTTTTAGCAGCCTATAAAAGAAACTTATATAAAGTACATAAATAAAGCCACCATAGTAGATGAAATAGTTATGCCACTACTAATTGCAATTAATGATTTCCTATAACTAATTCCAAAAATATAAGCCGCAATTGTTCCAATATAAGCGCCAGTAACAGGAAGTGGTATCATAACAAAAACCATTAAGCCCCAAGCCCCATACTTTTTTATTATAGTTCTAGTTTTTGTTCTTGCTCTTGCAGCTAAATAAATTGCCGTTCTTTTATATAATGGATTTTTCCAAAGATGTTTATTTGCTAGTTCGATTGCTTTATAGAATATTGGAAAAACTAGCAAGTTTGCAGTTAAGCCAATTACAAATACCAAAAGAATAGGTAAGCCAACTAGCTCACCGTATGGTATTCCAGCTCTAGCTTCACCAAAAGGAGAAAAGCTAATTAAAAAAGTAAATAAAACATCCTGAAACATGTAGAAAATTAAGATTGCAAATGTAACTGGATTGCATTTAAAAAACGTTTAAAATTTATTTATTAAAATAAATATCTTATTCACCCATTGACTTATAGAAACTATCTCGCATTTTCTGATGAATTCCATTGTCTTTTCCCAAACGCTCAGGATGAAATTGAATAGCAATCATAAAAAGATGCGCTGATTTTTCCATTACCACTACTTCAGGTAATCCATCAAAGGAGCGAGCAATTATTCGTAAGTTTTCAGAAATATCTTTAGGACCACCAAAAATAAAGCCCACTTAAGAAAGTGGGCTTTATTGAAAAACAGCTGTTATTTAATTATTAATCAGATATTTAAATATTTATCTTAATGATCAGCATGTTCTTCACAATGAATCTCGCTATATGTACCTGCTGGCACCGTGTCACCATCAACTACAGTTAGTTCAATAGTATGGGAATATCCAGGAGCCTCAACGTCTTCTAATGCCGCTCCACAGAACTCTCCAATCTCAACTTCAATTTCGCCATTTGCCCCATCAAATGCAATATGACATTCATGACATTCTACTGAATCAGACTTTGAACAAGATGTAAATGCAAAAGCTAAACATAGAGTCGCTACAGTTAATAAATTTGTTTTTTTCATTTTAATTATTTTTAATTATTAATATTGATATCTTAAAGAAACTATTAAGATATTTCGCTTCATAAAAGCTCATCAGAATATTTTTTACAATTCATATTTTAAATTAATAGTAAAGGATCTGCCAGGGTTAGGGATACCTCCACCAACTACCTTAACTCTAGATAAATGCGGGACATATTCTTCATTTAATAAATTATTGATTCCTAACACTGTATTTAACTGCTTAAATAATTTAAAGCTTAAGGCTATATTTAATACATTATAGGCATCAGTTACGGTTTCATTTTCCACTACTTTTTCTTGTGCAAAAGAGTATAAATGATACAGAGATACAGCTTTAAATTTAATTCCTAAATTATATTCTTCTAATTCAAATTTAACACCTGTCTTAATTTTATTTGATGGAGTTAGTGCTAGAACTTTATTATTATCATAGTTTTTTGTCTTAATAAAGGAATAAGATTGCTCAAAATGCAAACTATGTATACTATGAGGGTGAAAATGAAAATTCATTTCAAATCCAGAAAGATTAACTTTATTAAATTGCGTATAATCAAATATTTTATAGTTATTATCATATAAAGAGTCTGTAGGATTTATAGAGATAAAGTCAAAGATATTATGAGTGAAAGGATTAATAACTAAACCAAAGTGATCATTAGACCATTGATATTTCAAATCAAGCTGATACCCTTTCTCTAATTCCAAATCAGTATCACCTAACTCGTACCTGTTTGTCCCATGATGAATACCATCAGCAAATAATTCTGCAAAATGAGGAGCCCTAAAAGCTCCTGAATAAGTCAGTCTTAACAAATGACTTTGCTGTTTAAAATAGACTCCAGCAGATGAACTTAATGCAGAAAACAACTTATCATAATTTTGCTCTTCAGAATCAATTTTTTTATAATCTAATCTAAAGCCAGCACTTAAACCAAACTTTTTTCTTTCATAATCTAAGGTTGTATAAAATCCTAAATCATTAGTATTGGCATCTGGAATTAATCTTTCAATAGTATTGTTCTCATTCTTCATTATTCCAGCCTGAGCTCCAATATTAATTGTAAAATAATCTAAATTAGTTCTTGTATTTGCTCTGATTTGAGTATTTGATAGTACCATATCAAAAGCTGGAATAGTCCATTTTTCATACTCTTTCAAATTATTTATAAAATGCCCTAAGTGAAAACTTAACTTACTCTTATTAAGAAAGTAATTGTTTTCATAAACTAACAAATGATTATCAATAAATTGAGTAGGCCTAGTAACTTTATAATCTTGACTAAAATCAATATTACTATTGGTAATGTCATCAATATTTACATTTTCCAAATTTTCATGTGTATGAGCTGGGATTCCAACTTCATCCCCGTTATATTGATATCTGAAAATATTTTGCATATTATTTTTTCTATTTGCAATAGAAAATTTAATAGCCCTATTTCTATATCTTGAATTAAATAGATATGTACTGTTTGGCAACCTATAATCAGAAGCTAAAGAGTATTGTGCATGGAAGTTAATAAAAAAATTATTTTTTGACCATTTCAATCCTATTTGATTACCAGATAGAAAATTACTATTATTAAATTTTGTACTAATATATCCCGATATAACTTTACTAATAACAAAGGGATTATCTTTAAAATAAATCACACCCCCTACAGCCTCTCCACCATATTTTAAAGCAGATGAACCTTTTATTAATTCGACTTCATATAATCCTAAATCAGTAAACCCTAAACCATGGTCATTAGCCCATTGTTGGTTTTCAATTTTCATACCATTTAAATAAGTGACAACTCGCATTCCAGAAAGACCTCTAACAACTAATTTCTGAATACCAGTACCAGAAGATATTGCATCTACTCCGGCTAATTGAGCTATATTTTCAATCATTGTGGATGAGGATGAAAAATCATCATCTAAAGACTTTTTATCAATACTTGTAAGCTTACTATTTCCAAGCATATTAAAAGATTCAGCCACTCCAATTTCATCTAAATTAATATGAAGCTCATCAAGTATAATCTTTAAATCCGCTCCAGATTTATACTTAAAAATTTTAGACGAATACCCATACTTATAAAAATTAATATAGCTATTGTTAGGAATATCTATTTCAGTTACAAACTCACCATCTTCATTGCTATATATTAGTATGTTTTGATCTGAAAAAAATATATTAACTTCATTAATTGGAATATTATAAGCATCTAATACAATACCTTTAGTTTGAGAATAAAGTGTGAAAATATTCATCATAAGAAATGATGAAATAAGGAATTTCTTCATAAAAATTGAAATAAATTAAAATGGATAAAAAAATCTTAACTATTCTGGTTAAGAATAACTAGTAATGTAATTTACATCTAGACTTAATAAATCTATATTATGAAGGGAGGAGATTTGTTTAAAGTGTTAGTTGAATCATGTACGTAAAATGACGTAAATAGTTGAACCTTTGTTACAGAAAATAATTCGACATTAGACTTAACAGTATTATCTAATATTGCAGGTTTGCAATTAGAAAAATGATCACATATATCACAATTTTCTATTGAACTAATTAAATGAGACTCGTGAGAGCAATCAGAATCCTGAAATGAATTCTGATAAGTATTCTCACAAAATGACAAATCATGTTCATAATGGTGATGATGATCATTATCGTCACTATGATTATGAAATGAGAAAATAGATGATGAGCCAAATAAATAAACAAGCAGCATAAGAATACTAATGCTCTGATTAATTATTTTTCTATTTACTTTCATAACGCAAAACTATATATATTTTTAAAGAACTATGCTTAATAAAAAAATATTTATGTGATTTCTGAATTTACTGCTTTTAAATATTATATCTAATTCCTAAAAAAATGATTTTTTTAAACAAAAAAATCAAAATTTACACCAAAATTAACATTTTCTTCATTATTTCGTCACTTTCCCATATTTCATGAATATTAGGATTACTCATGATTTCTTCCATCATTTTTTCTTGTTTCATTCCTATTTCCCAAGCATCAGCATAAGGGATATTAGTAAAACTAACCATGGAGTATAGTGGAATCCATTTATCAGGATATAAATTGGCAAATTTCTTTTCAATTTCTTTCTGCAGCAAAAATTTAGGGTCAGCTGTATTATCACGCATTACAATAAAATTCTGCATAGATAAATCCTGCAATCCATCACCGTTAGGTTTTCTAGTTACAGAATATTCTGAAAAGCATGATTTTAAATCATCTCCATGCTTATCTAATAATTCATCTAGCATTCTGCAATCCTCAAGACTAGCATTCATCCCTTGTCCGTAAAATGGTACCGTTGCATGAGCAGCATCACCAATTAACACGGCAGTATCATTTATATGCCAAGGATAAGTTTTTATAATCCCTAACCCAGATGTTGGGTTAGCATTCCACTGATCATATAAATCAGGAACTAAATTTAAAAAATCAGGGAAAATAGTACTGAAATAATTTTCGACTTCTTTCTTAGAGTTTAAGCCTTCAAATGATTTTTCCCCTTTTTTTGGCGCAAATAATGTGCAAGTAAAACTACCATCTAAGTTGGCTAATGCAATAAGCATAAACTCACCTCTAGGCCAGATATGCAACGCATTCTTATCTAATAAAAAAGTTCCGTTTTTACCTGAAGGAATATGTAATTCTTTATAGTCATGTTCGATTTTATTATAATTAAACTCATGATCATATTGCTCTACCATTTGTTTCCTAACGGCTGAAAAAGCTCCATCAGCTCCAATTATCAAATCAGATGTGACAGTTTGCTTTTGATTTGTATTTGTATTTTCAAAAATCACACTTGCCTGTTCAAGATTAGCATCTACACATTTCTCATTAAAGTAAAGATCAGCTCCATTTTTTGCAGCCAATTTCATCATTAGTACATTTAATTGTGCTCTTGAAACAGAATAAATTGCCTGCCCATCATTTCCGTAGAGTTGCTCTGTTAAATTACCTTTATCATCATGCATTATTCGTTTATCCATAGGTATAGCAATTTTCATTACCTCAGTATCAACACCAACTTTTTTTAATGCAGTCAAACCCCTTGTTGAAAGTGCTAAATTGATAGACTTTCCTGCTGTAATAATCTCTGATCGCAAGTCATTTCTTCTTTCAAAAATAGCAACCTTATGCCCTCTCTTAGTCAAGTACAAAGCACACAAAGACCCTGCTAAACCTGCACCAACAATTGTAATATTTTTCTTCATTATAGCTCTTCTTTTAGTATGGAATAAAAATTAAATACATCCTGAAAGCTATTATAGAGAGGGATTGGTGCAACACGAATTACATCCGGCTCACGCCAGTCAGCAATTACCCCTTTTTCAGTTATGGCGTCAAACAATTCTTTATTCCCATTTTTCACTCGTATAGAAAGCTGACAACCTCTTTCTTCTGGTGTAATAATTTGTATTCTGTCTGAATCAATTGAGTTTAATAAAAACACTAAATAATCTGTTAGTTTTTTGGATTTCGCAACCAATTTATCCATACCTACCTCATCAAAAATAGAAAGGGAAGCACGAATTGCCGCTAAGGATAAAATAGGAGGATTGCTCAATTGCCAACCCTCAGCACTTTCAATAGGATTAAATTTATCTGGCATTTTAAAACGCTCTTCTTTATTGTGCCCCCACCAACCTGCAAATCTTGGTAAACTTGTATTATGATGTTTTTCATGTACAAAGGCACCAGCAACTGAACCAGGTCCAGAATTTAAGTATTTATATGAACACCATACCGCAAAGTCAACTCCCCATTTGTGAAGTTCTAATTTTATATTTCCTGCTGCATGCGCTAGGTCAAAACCAACATTAATTTCTTTAGCATGTGCTAATTTTGTAATAATTTCAAAATCAAAAACCTGTCCCGTATAGTAGTTCACACCGCCCAACATAATCAAAGCAATTTCATCACCTTCTGCTGCAATTATTGCTGCAATATCTTCCGTTCTTATTGCAGACTCTCCATCTCTTGGCCTTAGCTTTATTAAAGAACTTTCTGGTAAAAATCCATGGTGTTTAATTTGCGATTCAACAGCATAAATATCAGAAGGGAATGCATCCCCTTCAATAATAATTTTATGTCTTTTTTGGCTTGGTCGATAAAAAGAAACCATCATTAAATGCAAGTTTACCGTAAGGGTATTCATAGCAACCACTTCACTGCTTTTTGCACCAACTATTTTAGCATAACTTTCAGCTAAAAACTCATGATAAGGCAGCCAAGGGTTCTTGGCATGAAAATGCCCCTCCACTCCAAAAGTAGCCCAATCCTCTAACTCTTGATTTAAAAATTGTTTGGTTCTTTTAGGCTGTAATCCTAAGGAATTTCCACACATATAAACATGCGGCTCTCCATTTTTTTGTAAGGGAATATGAAACTCATTTCTGTAGCTTCTTAATTCATCTTTTGCATCTAATTCTAATGCAAAATTGGCTGTATCTTTATAATTCATTTATCTTGTAAATTATGGGTCTGCTAGGTGCTGCATCCGAAACAAATGCAGGAATTTGCAGGTTTAATAAATAGGCTCCATCCTCAACAGAAGAAGGAGCAAATATCATTTCTGTTATGGTTTTATTTTGTGTATTTGGGTTAAACTCTTTTCCTTTTGTTTCCCAAAAAATATTATGAGCTGAAAGGTGTCCATCATCAAGCAATCTGTCCACTGATGGAGTGTCAACTAACAAATGATCTACCCCCAAACTTACAATATACTCCATTGCATCAATACTGAAAAAAGCAGGAGCAACTTTCATATAATCTCTACTCTTCTTACTTTCCGAATTGGGTAAAGTTCGAACAATTAATCCTTGCAAAAAAGTAGGATTTATATCCTTTAGTTGCAGTTCCAAATCTTCTTTTGTAATCACTAAATCCTCCAGACTTAAGTCAGGAGTGTAATTTTCAGTTGTATTCCTAGGAGTAACAGAAACCAAAGTTGCCCGTATCATTTCCCGGTTAAGAGAAGTTAAAACGCTAACTCTTTCATCCGTAATATGACCAATACACTCGGTATGGGTACCGTTACAATGCGGAGTAAAACTATACGTTTCAAAATTACAAGGGCCGCCTTTTCGAGTATCTCCAATAAATTGCCCGTCTTGATAAGGCTTGGAAGTTGCACCGTCAACTCCATAAGTATTGGGCTGTGCTCCATTAAAATTTATAGGAATAGAAATATCATTTCCTTCAGAAAAGTTAATTTCAAAATCAATAGCTTTGAAACTGAATTTCGCCTTCATTATATAAAATCTTCTTTGTTGAGACCTAACCAATTCAAAGCATTTTCAGCCAAGAGCTTAGACTTTTTAGCATTGGTATAGCTCATTTCATTAATAAGTTTCCCAGGCTCTAATTCTCCTAAAGGGAAAGGATAATCGGTTCCTAAACAGATTTTATCTTCACCCATCATATCAACAATAAAGTCTAACATTTTTGGCTCGTGCACTAAACTATCCAAATAGAAATTACCTAAATAATCTCTAGGATTTACCTTGTTATCAATAGCGCATAAATCAGGACGTACATTAAACCCATGCTCAATTCTACCGATAGTTGCAGGGAAGGACCCTCCACCATGAGCAAAGGCTACTTTTAATTTTGGTAAGCGTTCAAATACACCACCAAAAATCATGGAACAAATGGCTAAGGAAGTTTCGGCAGGCATACCAACTAACCAGGGAAGCCAGTACTTTTCCATTTTCTCTTTACCCATCATATCCCAAGGATGAACAAAAACACTCATCTCTAATTCTTCACATTTTTGAAAAATAGGAAATAGCTCGGCTCTATCTAAATTCCAATCATTGATATGTGAGCCAATTTGTATTCCTCTTAATCCAATCTCTTTACATCTAATTAATTCTTGAATTGCTAAATCCGCATTTTGCATTGGGACTGTACCTAAACCAATAAATCGTTTAGGATTTCGCTTTACTATATCTGCAATATGATCGTTTAAAAATTCAGCCACTGTAAGGGTATCTTCATCCTTTGCCCAGTAAGAAAACATAACCGGTACAGTAGACAAAACTTGTACATCTACTCCTTGCTCATCACATTCTTTAATCCTAGCTTCATCCGACCAACAATTATCATCTACCTCTCTAAAAAATTTATCATCCATCATCATTTTAGCACAACAAGGCTTATGATGATCTAAACTTATAAACCCTCCATAACCAAATTTCTCTCTGAAATTAGGAATATTCTCAGGTAAAATATGAGTATGAATATCAATGGTAAATAATTTCTCCATCTTTATATAAATCTTTTATCTACCTCCATAGTATTTCCGCAACTATTACAAGTTCTTTTATCTTCAGAAGAATAAAATTCTTTAAATCTAGGTTGAAAATCCTTTTCAACATTTGTTAACTGGAAATAAGTATCGTGTAAAGGCTCATTACAATTATCACAAAACCACATAAGCCCGTCTCTTTCGTTTGAAGTTCTTTTACATTCAATCACCAGACCAATAGACCCTTCTGAACGCATAGGGGAGTGTGGTATTTTGGCAGGCAATAAAAACATCTCTCCCTCTTTAATTGGCACATCAACTGCTTTTCCATCTTCCTGAATTCTAACTACAATATCTCCTTTTATCTGATAGAAAAATTCTTCAGTCTCGTTATAATGATAGTCTTTTCTGGCATTAGGACCGCCCACTACCATAATGATAAAATCACCTGATTCGGTATACAAACACTTATTCCCAACTGGTGGTTTTAGTAAATCTTTGTTGTCTTCTATCCATTTCAGGAAGTTAAAAGGTTTTCTGATAGCACTCATAATTTTTATTTTTGATGATTTTAAGCAACTTATATAGTTAAGTTTAAGATGCTAAAATACAATTTTTTCTATCTTTATTATAATCAGACTTAGTTCGCAAATAAATGATAGAGTTTCTTTTGGAGTTTAATATTAATATTTTTTAAACAGTTTTATAAATCACTGGCATTTGACCTTTCCACTTATTCCATAAGTCATCTTTTATAATTAATTCAGCCATAAAATGACCAACATTAATTCGACTTACTATTCCTGCATCAAAAATTGCACTTCTTGTTGGTGAAGGATAAGTTTCATATTCGCTAACCTTATCTTCATCCACCAAACCATCAGGACGAACAGCTACCCACTCAATAAAATTATTTTTTTGACCAATTTTAGTTCGCAAATAATCAGCAGCTTTTTCATTATCCACATGAGGAGGTAGTAGCAATCTAAGCAATCCTATTACACATTTTTGAGCCATTGAAATAGGTTCATCTAAATCTCTGTTACTGTTACCAGTAGTATTCATCAATACAAATTTCACTGGCTTATCTGGAACATTCTTTTTAATTGCATTACAAAGCAGATTGACAGTGTCTGTAACTAGTTTTTGAGGTTTTCCATATATTCCTTTCAAACTTAAAGTATGACCTAAACAAGAAGCTACTGCATCACAATTATGGATATGTTTTGCCATTTCATCTTCATGAATATCTAATACGCTAGCTTGGATGATGGATAATTGATCATTATGCTTCCATGATTCGGGTAAATTTTCAGTTGAACGAACAATTACCTTTACTTTTTGTTTGGTATTTAGCAGTTGCTCCACTAATTTTTTTCCAGTTGCTCCACTAGCACCTACTACTAATGTTGTTGTCATACTCAATGTTAATTATTGTTAGTTTCTATCAAAGATTACGGTATATAATCTTTTAAATACTTGCGATTACTTTTAGCTCAATTGCAATTGGAGTTGGTAAACTTTTTATTTCAATTGTTGTTCTACAAGGCTGGTTTTCCTTAAAATACTCTGCATATATTTTATTATACGTTTTAAAATCATCTTTCATATTAGTGAGGAAAACCTGAACATCAATAATATTAGCCCAAGAGGAACCCGCATCTTCCAAAATATAGCGAATATTTTCAAAAACAGAATGACATTGAGCTTCAATATCATAATTTTCTATCTCTCCACTAGCATTTAGTGTTACTCCAGGAATATCTGTTTGGCCTGCTTTTCTTGGTCCTACTCCAGATAAATATAAAATATCTCCAACCCTGCGAGCATGAGGATATAATCCTACTGCCTGAGGTGCTCTATCTGAATTAAATTTTTCTCCGTTCATAATTTATATTTTAACGCATACATTTTTAGATTCTGTAAAAAACTGAAGAGATTTAAAACCTCCTTCACGTCCAACACCTGATTGTTTCATTCCTCCAAAAGGAATTCTTAAATCTCTAAGGAGCCAAGTGTTAATCCAGACAATACCAGCATCAATATTTGCAGCAACTCTATGGGCTTTACTTATGTTTTCGGTAAAGATAGAAGCTGACAAGCCGTACTTTGTAGAATTAGCCATTTCTACTACTTGCTCTTCTGTTTTAAATGGAATTATAGATACAACAGGGCCGAAAATCTCCTCTTGATTAATATCACAATCAGAAG
>Ga0307993_1000138_pt1 | contig 23387 bp, 18 predicted proteins | sample EllFjometagen260_FD_203163 | JGI IMG/M metagenome (GOLD analysis project Ga0307993, IMG submission 203163) | Marine microbial communities from Ellis Fjord, Antarctic Ocean - #260 | ecosystem: Environmental > Aquatic > Marine > Unclassified | place: Southern Ocean | collected 2014-11-02 | reverse complement strand
TGATACATTCTGCCAGACGCATCACCTACCAATGAGTTAATGGCTGTTTCTAGGCCAAAGCGGATACTCGGATATTCTTCTAACCCTAGATCATTTATATCCTGAAACTCGCAAAAGAAATCTACTTTCTCATTTAGTACTTCCTCATAATTAGGAACATCATCTATACTAAGTAAACTCAAGGGAGCAGCCTCCCCCATTCCTACTTTGCCCGATATCTCGTCTTTCAGATGGATGATATAAATATCGCGTGATTTGAAAGTGTTTCTAGAGGTTTTAGCCGGTTTAGTAAACTCAAGCTTATGTTTTTGGATGGTATAACTGAGTCTCATGATTAAGCTATTTTTAAAATGAATAAGATAACTACCACCAAACTTCCAATGGATAGCATTTTGAGCTGCCCGTTATAGTCATCAGAGGTTTGGGCCGTTCTTAATGCTCTACTATTTACCCATGTCAAAACCAGAATCCCTATAGGAGCTAAACTCACGTAATGTGCAGCTACATGATAACAGAACATAGATAAAAAGGCGATCACTAGTATGCTGGTCTGATAAGTGAGAGCTCCTTGTTTTCCGAGCTTAGACGCTAGAGTGATTTTATCTGTAAGTATGTCCTTATCTAAGTCTCTTATATTATTGACATTGAGCACGCTCATAGCCAAACATCCGTAGCTTATGGCAGGCATATACATCTCCCATTGCAGCTCTTGTACAAAGAGGAACGAACTACCCAACACACCTACTAACCCAAAAAATATGAATACGAATATGTCTCCCAATCCATTATATCCATAAGCTCTTTTCCCTACGGTATATAGTATGGCAGCAGCTATGCTCAATAGGCCAATAGCTAGAAAGGCGATCCAATAATTCCAATTATCAGAAAAGGCTAAATTGAGAAGATAAATACCCGCAAGCAGAGTCAGGACTGAGACTATTATAATAGCCCCTAGCATTGCTCTAGGAGTAATGTTCCCTTCACCTAATTGCCTGTCTTTGCGATGCCTATCCGTACCTTTCGCAAAATCTCCATAGTCATTAGCAAGGTTACTTAGCACTTGCAATAAAATAGCAGTGCCGGATGCCCAAAGAAAAATGTTAAGATCGAAAGCATACTCCTGCAGCATACTCCCCAATAATATAGCTCCTAGTGCTAGTGGTAAAGTTTTGAGCCTTAATGCTGCTATCCAATGTCTCATATTATTGCACAAAGATATCAGGCCATTTACATTAAAATGAGATATTTGTAAAATGAAAATAAACATCACTATTACCATAGCTTTGGTTTGTGTATCAACTTTTTGTATGGCTCAAATTTCAGATTTTGACGTAACATGGAGCGAGAAAATAGAGGCTAAAAAAACCTTAGTTTCAGACATATTTAGCACGGGAGATCTTAGCACCTTCTATAGCGTAAATACTGCTTACAGATTTGGAGGTAGCACAACTGTTTTAGAAAAATACGAAAACCTAAAACCTGTTAATGAACAAGAATTGACCATTGAGGTATCTAGAGGCGACTATCTAGAACAAGACGTACTAGAGCTCAACAACCTTTTGTACGCAATGGAATATCATCGTACTCGAGAAAGCATTTCTCTAAAAGCTCAGTACATAAACCAAGACGACCTCTCTATAACCAATGAAAAAGTAGATATCTACAATTTCAAACTAAGTAAAGGTCGAAACAAAAGCTACGGTGAGTACCGCATGGCTATGTCTAATAGTGAGCAGAGAGTAGCCTTTATAGTAGAACATCCTGGAGATGATGATTCTAAGTCTGTGGCTACTGTCAAGGTGTTTGATGATGAATTTGAGCTGAAATGGAAGAGTAAAATTACGCTATCCTCTAGCAAAGAAAATACAAAACTATACTCTGTAGATGTGAGTGACCAAGGAATGGTGCACGTACTTACTAAAGTGTATAGTGAAAAAAAGGAACGGGAAAAAGATGAACGCAACTACGAATTTTATCTTCTTACTGTGGACGAATCTGGCATACTGAGCGAAGAAAAATTAGAGCTAAAAAGCAACTATATACACGACATAGAACTACGAGTAACAGAAAATGGCGACATCATGTGCGGAGGTTTCTATAGCAAAGAAGGATGGACAGCAGATGGCATATTCTTTATGACCTTAGATGGTCAGAGCTTAGAGATAAAAGAATACTCCATTAAAGAATTTGAAATGGACTTTCTAACCTCTGGACTCAGCCAAAGACAAGCAGCTAAAAAAGAAAGGAAAAAAGATAAAGGCAAAGAAGTTGGTTTGACCAATGTGGTGTTTCGAGAGATAATACAACGTGAAGATGGAGGTGCTGTTTTAGTAGGCGAGTATGTGCGGATCTTTACCACTACTTCTACAGATGCTAATGGTAACACGAGCACTACCACGCACTATTACTATGACGATATATATGTAATAAACATAGACCCAGAAGGACAGATAGAATGGGCTAAAAAAATACCTAAGTATCAACACAGTAGTAATGATCGTGGTTTTTATTCTGGGTTTTTCTCTATGGTAAAAGACGATAAAATTCATTTCATGTTTAATGACCATCCTGACAATGCTGGCGAAATGGATCCGCAAGAGATAACGCCCTATAGTAGGAATTTAAAGTACAGTTCCTTGATGGTAGTATCTATGGATAGCGATGGCGACTACACTCGTGAAATACTAGTGCCAGCTGACAAAAAAGAAGGAGTACGTCTACGCCCAAAAAGCTGTGAGCAAATCTCTGAAGATGAATTTATACTCTTTGCTATGAGCAAAAAGTATAACAAGTTTGCTAGGGTGAAGGTAAAGTAGTCCCTACTTCACCCAAACGTTATTACTAACGTCTGTATCCGCAGTTTCTAAGTTAGGGTCTAGTACTATTTTACTTACTGGCTTATTGGTTATCAAAACTTTACTTACCGTTTCAGTAAGTCGTTCGTTTTGCATTTTCCAAATCTCAGCGGGTATACGTACTTCTTCACTTGTACCATCGGCATATTCTAGCTTAAAGATGACTGGCATTACCAATCCCCCAATCATTTTTAGATCTATTTGGTAGAAATAATTATCCTCGTTTAGCTTGTCTTTACGCGTATCTGTAATGGCATTCTTTACTAGCTCGTATGCTTTTGCAGGATTATTCGAATTGGCAATACTCTGCAGTATCGGGTCAAACTGACCTGCCTTAGCTTGTTTATTTATAGACTTACTAACGCTCTCTTTAGAAGCTCCCTCAGAAGGAGTATTAAAGTTGACTTGAAACTCTTTTACCCCTGTCATAGCCACATCGCAATGATCGTTGGTGTAGAACCATCCTCTCCAAAACCAATCTAAGTCTACAGCACTAGCATCTTCCATAGTACGAAAAAGATCTGCAGGGCTTGGGTGTTTAAACATCCATCTGTTTGCATAGGTTTTAAACGCATGGTCAAAAAGCTCTGGTCCCATCACCGTTTCACGCAGTATATTTAATGCTGTGCACGGTTTCCCGTATGCATTATTACCAAACTGGCGTATGCTCTCAGAGTTGGTCATTATAGGAGAAATATATCTTTTGTCTCCCCCCATATAAGGCACTATTAGCCTAGCAGGACCGCGACGACTAGGGAATGCTTCGCCAGATTCGTCTGTCCATTCTCGTTCTGTTTGGTATTGTAAAAAGGTGTTCAATCCTTCGTCCATCCAAGTCCATTGGCGTTCGTCAGAGTTTATTATCATTGGGAAATAGTTATGCCCTACTTCGTGAATGATTACTAAGATGGTTCGGTATTTTACCGCATCACTAAACTTACCTTCTGCATCTGTTCTACCTCCGTTGAAACATATCATAGGGTATTCCATTCCTATGCTTTTACCATTGATGGAGTAGGCTACTGGATACGGATAATCAAAGGTGAATTTAGAATACGTCTTTAGTGTTACCACAATAGCCTTAGTACTGTACATCTCCCACATTGGGTTGCCTTCTTTTGGGTATAGCGACATAGCCATTACCGTTCTATCGCCAAACTGCACGCCCTGTGCATCCCAGATAAACTTGCGGCTAGCACACCATCCGTAGTCACGTACATTTTCTGCTTTGAAATGCCACGTCTTCGTATCTGTAGCTCTGCTTTTTTCATTAGCTATAGCTTCTTCTTGTGTTACTATTATTACTGGGGTATCACTTGTTTTAGCTTTTTCTAATCGAGTTTTTTGTGCAGCAGTAAGTACTTCGTCTGTATTTTGTATTTCGCCTGTAGCACCTACTACCATATCGCTAGGCACGGTTAGCTTTACATCGTAATCTCCAAAAGGAAGCGTAAACTCCCCATTGCCCAAAAACTGTTTGTTTTGCCATCCAGTTACGTCGCTATATACGGCCATTCTTGGAAAAAACTGAGCTATAGTATACAAGTAATTATCTTCTTCCTTGAAATACTCATATCCGCTTCTACCGCCTATTTCCATACGGTCATTTATGTTATACCACCACTTGATATTTACCTTTACTGACTCGCCTGCTTTTAACGGCTTATCTAAGTCTATACGCATCATGGTATGGTTCACTTTCACACTATAGTCTGTACCACTTGCATCTTTCACGTGATCTATATTAAACCCACCTGGAAAAGCATGAAACATATTAAAATACTCATTCAGACCTACCCCATCTTTCAGATTACCTTGCTGTATTTCGTAGGTCATAGACTCAGGGCTACGCACATTTTGGTCTAGCTGCACCCATAGATATTCTAGTGCATCTGGCGACGCATTATTATACGTTATTTCTTCTGTACCATACACGCGTTGGTTCTCATCATCTAGACGAATGTCCATCGTGTAGTCTGCGGTGTTTTGCCAGTATTGATGGCCTGGAGCTCCACTTGCTGTGCGATACACATTTGGTGTCGGTAGATCTTGATCTAACTGCCGAAATTTATTTTGATCTGTAGCATTTTGATAGCTAGGTACAGGAGTTACTCCTTTTTTCTTTTGAGCCTGTGCTTGCACGCTCACCATACAGATAGCTAGTGCAAGAAGTAAAACTGATTTATTCATTGTAAGCGGCAAAGAAAGTAATTTTAGAAGATTATCGGTTTAGAGCTGTGTCACTTTAGTAAAGACTAACCTCTAATTAATTAAATTTGTATACAATTGTCAATAAATGCTGCATTTTCTTATCACTTTATTTTTGATCCTCACCCCAAATCATGACTTTCATACCTCGTGGATGAATATGACGTATAATGAAGAATCTAAAGAATTTGAAACTACATGGCGAACTGATACTGAGCATTTAGAGGGAGTTTTGACCGCCTATAGTGGAGGTGAGATATCATTAGAAAACACATCGATAGATGAACATAAATCGCTTATACATAAATACATTAAATCCAATGCAAGCCTTGATTTTAATCACAAGAGACAGCTTTTAGAAATCGATGTTGTCGAAGTCACCTTTGCAGAAACTATTATTCATTTTAAACCCATAAAGTGCCGCAGAAAACTAAAAAGTATCGCGATGACCAACACACTGCTCCAAGCTCAGTTTCCCAACCAAAAGAACATGATACAAATTAACTACCAAGGGAAAATGTACAGTATGCTACTGGGCGGAAGTAAGGTGTATGAGGAAATGGCTATACACTAGTGAGCTCCACGCATCTACAAAATGAGCCATACCCATAAATTGCAATAGCACTTTTTACCTATCTTTGAAATTAATGAGAGCTAGTCTAACATTTATCCTTTTTATTTTGATAATAGCTCACAGCTATGGTCAAGAGAATAGAGATGTTCGAATGGGATTATCTTTTGACTACAGAGTCGGGAAAAATATTATTTCACAGTTATCTTTTAACTACAAAGAGATAGTCCAATTAGATATAGGCGGCGGATATGCCACCTATCATAAAAACTATCTGAAGGGTTTTGACCAAAACATCATTGAAGGGTTTTACTATGGCTTAGGAGTATCAGGAGATTTTCAAGGAGATGCTGAAGAAAGCTCTAAAATACGGAGCTATATGACTACAGGATTCAAATACTACAGAGGAAAAGCTCAGATAAAAGCTACAGAAATTATAAAAGGGAATGTCTATGATGATTACGTTTATACCGTAAATGTGAAAGATAGGAAGTTTAACTACTTTGAATATTACCTAGGTGTCAAGCTGAGGTTTGGCAAGCACATAGCTGTCAGCCTACTGCCTATAATGATAGAGAGTAGCACTATAGCACAAGACCCTCTCTACAAAGCTAATTTTGCACCTATAGGACGGTATACAGGCGTTCAGTTTAGTGCAGGTTGTGGATTGCAATTGTTATGGTAAAAAAGCTACTCGTAATACTCTTTTGTTCACCTATACTAATGGGAGGCGGATGTGAAATACGCGACTGTCCTGGTATTTTCGAAGAACCAACTCTAATGGTGGGATCAGATTCTGCATTCTCTGTATGGTATCATAATCAAAACGTGAAAGGAGATACTCTTACTGCAGAATGGCAATACACTAGGTACCTATATGACTCAGCTTACGTCTTAGAACTGCCTATGGATATGAATGACACGGCCATGTCCTATCATTTCATATTTAATAAAGCTGATCAAGGAGAACTTATCTATAAATATTCTATTTCTACAATTTACTGCAGTGGCTATAAAGCCAATAAGTACGTACAAGTATTCTCTGATATAGGTATAGACACGACTTCTACATTCCTTAATCTCTATAGTCGCTCTGGACCAAGGATAGACAGCCTGCTAAATGCTAACATTAGTGGATATTACAATAGCTCTCCTATTTGGTGGGCCGTTTTTTAAAGTAATGCTCATATACTTTTTGCACAGTAGTTGATTTAAAAACTACAGCTTTACAATCTAATTTTCTGACAAATATCTTATCATGGATCCTACTCCCTACATACTTAAATACTACCTTCGCAGACATGCCTTTTGAACTACAAGCACCCTTTGAACCTACAGGAGATCAGCCCGAAGCTATCAAGAAATTAGTAAGCGGGGTAAATGAGGGAATCCCTGCTCAAACCCTACTGGGGGTGACAGGTAGTGGAAAGACTTTTACTATGGCAAATGTGATACAGCAAACACAAAAACCGACTCTTATAGTAAGTCACAATAAGACGCTCGTTGCTCAACTATATGGTGAGTTCAAGCATTTCTTTCCCAATAACTCGGTACAATATTTTGTTTCTTACTATGACTATTATCAGCCAGAGGCTTTCATACCTTCTAGCAATACTTACATAGAAAAGGACCTTAATATTAATGAAGAGATAGAAAAAATGCGATTACAAACTTCCTCCGCTTTGCAAAGCGGGAGACGAGACGTGATAGTAGTAGCATCTGTAAGCTGCATCTATGGGGCAGGAAATCCCAATGATTTTGAAGACAATATAATACGTATAGAACGTGGCCAAAAAATAAATAGGAACACCCTACTTCAAGCTTTAGTAAGTAGCTTATATTCTAGGACCACTGGAGATTTTAAGCGAGGCAGCTTTAGAGTAAAAGGTGATACCGTAGACGTTTTTTTAGCCTATGATGACATTGCTCTACGTATCGGTTTTTTTGGCGATGAAATAGAAGACATAGAAACCATAGACCCTATGACCGGGCAGCGAATAGAAGTAATGGAAAACGCCGCCATTTTCCCCGCCCAACTATTTGTAACACCAAAAGATAGATTGACTGAAGCCATAACTCATATACAAGATGATATGGTAGCTCAGGTAGATTATTTCAAGAGTATAGGCAAGCCGCTTGAAGCTAAGCGACTGCAAGAACGTACCGAGTTTGACATGGAAATGATGCGTGAACTTGGCTACTGCAGTGGTATAGAAAACTACAGTAGATATATGGATGGCAGAAAACCAGGCCAACGTCCATTCTGTTTGATAGATTATTTCCCAGACGATTTTCTCATGATAGTGGACGAAAGTCATGTAACCTTACCACAAGTGCGTGCTATGTATGGTGGAGATAAAGCCAGAAAAATAAACTTGGTAGACTACGGGTTTAGGCTGCCCGCGGCTATGGATAATCGTCCATTGAAATTTGAAGAATTTGAGTCTGTAACTAACCAGGTAGTATACGTAAGTGCTACTCCTGCAGACTACGAGATGGCTGCCAGTGAAGGTGTAGTAGTAGAACAAGTGATACGACCTACGGGATTATTAGACCCTATTATTGAGGTAAAACCTTTAACTAATCAAGTAGATGATCTACTAGAGCAGATAGACGAACGTATAAAAATGGGTGACCGTGTGCTTGTAACCACACTTACCAAACGTATGGCAGAGGAGTTAGATAAGTACATTCGAAACCTGGGCATATCTGCTACCTATATACACTCAGAAGTAAAGACGCTTGACCGTGTAGAAATACTAGATAGGTTGAGAGCTGGAGACATAGATGTATTGATAGGAGTCAACTTATTAAGAGAGGGACTAGACTTGCCAGAAGTGAGTTTAGTAGCTATACTAGATGCGGATAAAGAAGGATTTTTGCGTAGTGAACGAAGTTTGGTGCAGACTGTAGGGCGTGCTGCCAGAAACGTGAACGGTAAGGTAATTATGTACGCAGATAAAATAACCAACAGTATGCGTAAAACTATAGATGAGACCGAACGCAGAAGATTGGTACAAATGAAATACAATGAGAAGCACGGTATTAATCCCGAGACTATCATACGTAGTAAAGAATCTGTCTTTGAGAAAAAGGACAAATCTGCACTAGAAAAAATAACCAACCCGTACCAAAGACGTCAAGACCCTGTGAGCATAGCTGCGGATCCTATAATGCAGTATATGACTAAGGATGGCGTGAAAAAAGCAATAGAAGGCACTAAAGCTCAAATGCTAAAAGCAGCTAAAGACATGGATTTTATGGAAGCTGCGAGACTACGTGACGAAATGAACCAACTAGAGGATAAGCTGAAGGGGATGAAGTAATGCTTCACTCCTGCCAAAGTCCCCGTTTTTTCTTTTCCTTTGTACATATCCAATGAAAAAGCAATTCCTAATTCTATTCGTATTATTCTCCGCTTGTGCTAGTAAACAGCAAGTAAGCTATGTCACTGGCATATCTAAAGCCACGATAGCTCTGCCAGAAGGGGCACGCAACGTCACCTTGCTCAATAGAGTGCGACTAGCCTACCCATACAATAAGAGCACTACAATGCTAAATCCCAACAATCCCGATATAGTAAACACTGCCTTCAACACCTTGAGAAGCTCAATTAAAAACCAAAGCTATCTCCGTATCTTTAGTGAGTCTAACAACTATAAGTACAACGCCAATGGTTCATACCCCAGTGCACTTAGTCTTTCAGATTTGAAACAAGTTGGTATGGGGTCAGATTTGGTAATAGCTCTTGAGAAATTTGGCCAAAATATATCCGACACGTATACTATAGATATAAGACGAGAAAACTTAGGAAATAGCACCTATCGGGAGGTAGATTTTTACGTAGGGAAGAGAGTAATAAACGTGAACCTGGGTTGGAAACTATACAATACAAAAACGGGTGAAATAGTAGATACTTGGGAAGAAAAAGACGAGTATTTTTATGAGTCTGAAGCAAGAACTAGAGCACGTGCTACACAGCTACTAGCAACTAACTACAAACGCGAAATGCAAAACCTAGGAATGACCTATGGCCAGCGATATGCCGCTAGAATATCGCCTACAGAACATCGCAGAACAGCATCGCTATATAGCGATGGCAATGAAGCATTGAAACAAGGTATACAAGCTGTACGAGGAGAGAACTGGGACGAGGCACAAACCATATGGGAACGTGGCCTAAAAAGAGAAGATAAACGTCGCAAAAAAGCTATGCTTCTACATAATCTAGCCATAAACCAAGAACGACAAGGCAATACAGACGAAGCCAAAAGACTAGCAGCAAAAGCAGCTGACCAACATCCACTCGGAGTGAAAACTCAGAGTATTGTTGGTTTTGCACCTGCTGCATACTAGCTCATCTTGGGACTATAGCGTTTCAATAACTGAGTAGGGTACATGCTGAACGTCAGTCGAAGTATGCATGGGTTTATTGAAATTTTTTTTGCAATGTCTAACCTTTCGACTCCGCTCAAGATGACATCACAAGAAAACGCCTCGCACATTTAGAAGTGATGGTGCCATTTGCCTACTGCAAATCCTTAATGATCTTATCCTAAAAGACATCGAGCAAAACGCAAGGATGTCCTTCAATTCAGAATACTGAGCTAAACACCTACCTTTTCTTAATGTTAAGAAGACCTTAGTGCCTTAGTGTTTTTTTTGTCGGTTACGCCATTCCTCCTGTCCCACTTCTGTGAGAAGAGTCTCCAGTATCGACTAGATCAGTTAAACTCATTTCTAATGCTTTACGACTAAGGCCTGTAGGACGCGGATTAAATTGATGTACTCGTCTCATCATATTCCCAATGATTTCTGAAGCATCTTTTAGTATAGCTACATCATCTACTATTCCTTTTTCACTCATTAGGAAACCAAATGTACGAGCCATCCCACAATTCGCTATGAAATCTGGAACTACCGCTATGTTAGCATCTGCATACATAGAGATTTCTCCTAAGAATATCTCTGGATCTGCAAATGGTACATTGGCACCACAGCTTATCACTTCACACTGTCCATCTATCAGACTGGTTACTTGATCTTTGGTCACCAATCTACTACCTGCACCTGGTATGAATATCTCTGCTCCTAGCTCCCATATCTGTGCATTCACCTCTGCGAATGAAGTAAATCCAGGAGTATTTGCATTGAGTTTATTACCATCACGATTGATAAACATATCGGTGACTTCCGCTAGAGAATAACCCTCTTTATTGATAAGTCCACCCTCTCTGTCTATGATTCCTACGATTTTCACACCGTGTTTAGCCAGATAAAAAGCTGCAGCAGCACTCACATTTCCCCATCCTTGTATGATAGCAGTCTTGTGATTCATAGTACCACCCCATAGCTCGTAAAAATGACGTACTCCTTCGCTCACTCCCCAACCCGTTATCATGTCAGATATATTGTATTTCTTAGATACGTCAGGAGTGAATCGCTCATCTATTATAGGAAGTAAAACTCCACTTTGCAGTCTTGTGATAGCCTGTAGCTTCTCTACCTTACTATAGTTTTTATAGTAGCCTTGTACTACTCCTTCTTGCGGATGTAGCACACCTAAATCAGCCGTATACGGAATCACTTCACTATACTGATCTACGTTCATATCGCCACCAGTACCATAGTAGTTACGTAGCATTGGCATTACTGCGGCATACCATCTTCTTAGTACACCTTCTTTACGCGGATCTGCTGGGTCAAAGTTGATACCCGACTTAGCTCCACCTATTGGCGGTCCTGCTACGGTAAATTTCACTTCCATCGTTTTTGCAAGCGACTCTACTTCACGCTTATCCAAACCTTTACGCATACGTGTGCCGCCACCAGCAGCACCGTTTCTTAGGGAGTTTATCACTACCCATCCTTCCGCTTCCGTTTCAGAATCTTTCCATTCGAAGACTATCTCCGGACGCTTATTTTCAAACTTTTTTAATAAATCTTCCATTATACTATTTTTGAGAAATCACCATATAAGCTACCAGATACTGAGCTCTCGCTAGCACCCGTTGCTACGTTAAATACATTTGTTTTGTTCTGCACCCTCAATACTCCTAATAAGGCAAAAGCCAAAGACTCCTTGTAATCTACCAATCTATCTTCTGGCACTACTACCTCTGCTTCAGTATGCATTCTTATGTGTGAGATAAGCGATTTATTAAACGCTCCACCTCCAGTTATTAATACTCTTTTCCCACTTGAGTCTTCTCCACTTAGGTCTTCTATGCTATTTCCTATTTGCTGAGCTATATGGTCTACCAAGGTTTTCATTTTATCCTCTTTTTTGGCAACGCTATTTCTCACATTACCCCAAAAATGAGTACTAATCCACTCTCTACCTAATGATTTAGGTGGTTCATATCCATAGTATTCTACTTCATTCAGATCCGCTAGCAAATCGTAGTCTATTTCCCCTTTTTCTGCTATTTCTCCGTCTTTATCATACTCTTGGTCAAATTCACGAGCTATTCTATTGAGCACTATATTACATGGCCCTACATCGAAAGCTACTCTACTGTCATTTACATCTGCACTTATATTGGCAAATCCGCCCAAATTTAGGCACATATCGTATTCGCCAAAAAGCATTTGGTCTGCTACGCCTACCAGTGGAGCACCTTCACCTCCTAATATTACGTCTAAGGCTCTAAAATTAGTAACTGTAGGCACGCCTGTATAAGCATAGATACTATTCCCGTCTCCTATTTGTACCGTGATGTTATTCTCTGGCTGATGAAAAACCGTATGTCCGTGAGACGAAATTAAGTCCGCTTCTAAGCCATTGTCATCTAAAAACTTTTTAATGTTTTCGCCAATAAACTGCCCATAAAATCGATCTGATTTATGAAAAACCATAGAGTTTTGATGTCTCAGCTTAGAGAGTCTTAGTCTCCATTTTTCTTCATAACCTATGGTAGTAGCAGCATTAATGGTGTACGACCATTTGCCCGCTTCTGTTTCTTCTAAGGTGCAATGTGCTAGGTCTAAACCGTCCATGGACGTACCCGACATTACGCCTACTACATTATACTTTCTCATATATTCTTTAATTCCTGTGTTTGCTTAGTTGATACCAAAAAAATCCATCCCCTCTAATATTATGTTAGAATCCGAGACAAAATTAGGATTAAATGCTTGTTGTGCAAAATAACCAACTTCCGTTTGTGAAGCTAAACAAGTGCTTGATATGAAAATGTTGTTTTTACCCTACGCATAGTACTACCTTTGATAGTAGTAATGACGAAGTACTTTCTAATTTTATTTCTAGGTTTATCGGGCAGTACCTATGCCCAAGAACAAAGCACTTTTACAGCACTTAGTCTAGGTCTTTCTCCTTCTCTTAATAAGCCAATAGTGCCTGATTATCTAGCTAGTAGCATTGGCGTAGGATTGGCCTTTTATACAGATTATAAGTTTAGAGAAGATCTGGCCATTTCTGCAAAAATTGGTAATTCTTTACTCTCGTATCAAAACTTGGATAGTAATTTTAAAGTATCCATAAATACGATTGACTTAGAACTTGGTTTAAAAAAATACTTTCGGTCTCTAGATAATTCTGCCGTAGTACTTAGGGCTATTCCAAGATACGTCTTTGCATCCACTCAAGATTTTACAGGAAGAGGAGCATTTACCGCTCCCACCGCAGACCTTACTAAAACCAATAAAAACCAATTAACTGTGAGTATGTACGCAGGATTTGAGTTCAATTTCAAAGAACGTTCTGCATTAGAATTAGGCTATGTATACTCTCTCAACCAGCAACAGAGGAATGGTTATATAGATGCTGTACCTCATCATATAAAAATGACGTACAACATAAATTTCTTGTACCGAAAGAAGAATAATTACAACGACTTAGCTAGAGAAACTCTTGCTAAACTACAAACAGATACCCTCTACTTTATTAATAGAGCGTGCCCATCTGATTACACCCTAGATCAGCTAGACTCAATACTACAAGTAAACTACACCTATAGTGCGTATAGGATAATAAGTGATGCCGAGATAGCAGCCGTCAGTCTGCAATCCAATGTGCTTCATTTTGCTGTGATAGGTGGATACTATGCTAGTACAGGAGACCCATCTACCAATGGGATATACCTTTTAGACAAAGACTTACAACTCACCGAAAAGCCATACCCTTATTACACTTCGCACCGACGAAACATGGGAGTACAGGGAGATTGTTTTGGCGGCCATGAAGCCGTTGGTTCGATGATAGAGATATTCAACAGTAGACTTAGTAACCTGAGTTCGATTATTATTTTGGATTCAGAACATTTTTAAATAGTGAGTTTCGAGTGAAAGTGGTGAAGGAATAGCGAGCTATTCCAAGACAGCTTTAGGAAGAAAATTGCTGTTTAAATGTGTAATCAAACTGTTTTGTCCATAAAACCTCGTGATCATCGTTGTTTTATCTTGATATAGCTCGCTATATCTGCACTAAAACCTCTCGCCTACAAGGTTTTATGAAAATCTGTATCTCAAAAGAATAGTCGAAATCAGGTTAGTAGATAGCTTTTTAAGTACGTTCGTCAGAAATTGCTTTAAAATCACATTTGATTTAAAACTGCTTGCTTATTTTTGGCACCATGAAAAAAATAACAAGTACTCTCTTTATAGTTTTTATAAGTGCATCTGCAATGGCTCAACATACGCACACTACCATGCAAAATGAGATAGACAGCATGTCCTATGCTGTAGGTATGAACGTAGCTGCCAGCCTAAAAGCAGGAGGTATAGACACCTTAAACTATGAGGTATTCAAAGAAGCCCTAAAGGATGTGATAGAATACGACCACACTGCACTAGAAGGCGATCAGTCTAATGAAATAGTAAAGACATATATATCCAAAGCTAAGGCCGCAGAATTAGCATCAGTGACAGTTGAGGGGACGGCTTTTTTAGCAGAAAACGCAATGAAAAAAGGCGTAAAAACTACTCCTAGTGGCTTACAGTACAAAGTGCTAACTCAAGGAAGTGGAGCAGTACCTATAGACGGACAAACAGTAAAAACACACTATAGTGGTACACTCATCAATGGTAAGAAATTTGATAGTAGCTATGACCGCGGCCAACCAGCATCTTTTGGTGTAAACCAAGTAATCCCAGGATGGACAGAAGCTCTAAAAATGATGCCGGTAGGAAGTAAATGGGAGCTCTATATTCCACAAGAGCTAGCCTATGGTGAGCGTGCTATGGGTGCCAATATCCCTGCATACTCTACGCTTATCTTTACTATAGAGTTGCTAGAAATAGTGCAGTAGTCTTTAACCCTTGAGTCCGATTCTAACACATCTCAAAATTTCCAGACCTGGATTATGGTTTCCCACGATTTGGATTTACTTACTTCCTCTTGCCAAAACACCAATTTTTTGGCAAGAACCTTATTTCTGGTTTGGACTCATATTCGTAGCCTTTCCGCTTAACTACTTTGTATATAGTCTAAATGATTTAGGTGATGTCTCTGCTGATAGGCTAAATAATAGAAAAGGGAATTTTCTGTTTGGAGCTAAAGAATCAAAAGAAGTATTACTCAGTGCTGTGAAGGCAAGCACATATGCAATTATCATACTCGCAGGTATATTTACATACATTGCTGGCTGGTGGATGATACTTCTCTTTGGCGGCATTATCTTCATAAACTACATCTACAATTTCAAACCTTTCCGAATAAAAAACAAACCTCCGCTAGAGCTATTCATACAGACTGGCTATATTCTTACAGGGGTTTTTAGTGTAGTTCTCAATGAAGTATCCATGTTTCCCTGGCAGACCGTCGTATACCTAATGTTCTTTTGCTTTCAGGCTCATCTAGCAGGTGAAATAATGGATATAGACCCAGACAAAGCTGCTGGCAAACGTACCACCGCTGTTCTAATAGGTAGAAAACGTAGCAAGTATTTGATGATTGGCCTATTGTGCATTGAGGTGTTTATCCTTATCTTTTGGTTTGAGGATTATGTGTTAGCTGGATCCTTGGGTATATTCCTGTTTTGGATGCTGCTAGACGTATTCGTAATCTATAAAGATAAACCATACACTCAAGCAGAAATGCGTCTGTTCGGATATGGAATGAATGCTATCGGTTTTGGAAGTATGCTATGGATTATTTGCAGCGGCAAATTGCTGTTATAAACACAATAAGAACTAACTTACGACTAGTACTACAGGACGACACTAACACAATGTAAATCTCTCAATGAACAAAGCTACATATGTAGGGGCATTTCTTATCAAAAATAGTATTGACGGAGATAGATTAACTACAACAGGATTTGGGCCAGACCAACCTATCCCTCCTGACGATACAGAAGAAAACCGACAAATGAACCGACGTGTAGAAGTGAAGATTTTAGCTAGATAAGCTATTGGGTTATTTCTTGGAGTAAGGCTTCTAGGAGTACCCTATCTTGTTTTTGAATGAGCTTTTTTGACTTTCCCCATGAATAATAAATATACCTTTGGCATTGGTCCTTATGTACCTCATAAACTTCAGACATTAGGCATCGTTTACTAAGCCTTACCATAATGTCTTTCGTGCTTTTCACCAAATAACTTATCGAGACCAAATAACAAGACTCAAAAAAAGCGAGCCTTTCAGCTCGCTTTTACTCAATATTCTGCTTGAAGTCGTTCACATTTTCCTCCTGCGGCGGACCGACTGACTACGCTCAATGTGACGCCTTCACTAAAAACAATACCCGTTTTCAGCAATTACTTTGGCTGCTACTTGCTTACGCAGTGAGATAGTATCTGTCATAGGATATTTGGTAAATCGCTTCACACCCATGTGCATCATTACGAGCATATCGTCTTTAGCAAATGCCGCTAGTGCATGCTTACCCGCTAGGTACGTACGTTCCATCGCATCATTCACGTAGCATTTGGTCATGGCTATTTGTAGTGCTGTAGCCTCTTCTCCTTGCTGTGCTATTAGTTTCTCTGTACGCAGTACTGTACTCTCTGCTGTGAATACGTCGATAGCCATATCTGCAAGATTCATAAGTATCTCCTGCTGCTTATCTAACTCCATCATATACTTCTGAGCTGCTGCTCCTGCTGCCATAAGTATAGCTTTCTTGCTTTGTCTTACAGCTTTCTTTTCTTGGTAGAGTGCACTTCCGTCTCCTTCATCACCAAAGTCTGGAATATCCATTAACTCTTCTTGTATCTTCATAGCAGGGCCCATTAGATCTATCTCACCTTTCAAGGCTTTTTTCATCAGCTGACCTACTGCGAGCATACGATTGATTTCGTTTGTTCCTTCAAAGATTCTATTGATACGGGCATCTCTGTACATACTAGCCACCGGAAACTCCTCCGAGTATCCTGTACCTCCAAATATCTGTACTGCTTCGTCTACTACGTAATCCAATGTCTCCGAACCGAGCACTTTAAGTATAGCACACTCTATGCTGTATTCTTCTGCTGCGATTAACTTTCCTTCTACTTTGGTTTTGCCTTCTGCTACGAGTTCTGCTATCTTATCTGTGATTAACCCTGATACTCTGTAGGTAGCACTATCTGTAGCATACGTTTTGATAGCCATCTCTCCAATCTTGTGTTGAATCGCTCCAAAACTGCTTATCGGAACACCAAATTGGTGTCTCTCATTAGCATAGTTTACTGCTACATCTATACTTCGCTTACTGCCACCCATTACCATAGCACATAGCTTGTATCTGCCTATGTTCAACACGTTAAAGGCTATCTTATGCCCTTTCCCTATCTCGCCTAACAGATTGTCTTTTGGTATGCGTACATCGTCTAAGAATACTTGACGTGTGCTACTTCCTTTTATACCTAGTTTTACTTCTTCGTCTCCTAGGCTTAGTCCTGGCGTTCCTTTTTCTACTAAAAATCCTGTAAATTTATCTCCATCTACCTGAGCAAACACCGTAAATATATCTGCAAAACCAGCATTGGTAATCCACATTTTAGCTCCGTTGAGCACCCACTCATCACCATCTAGTACAGCTTTAGATTTGGCCGCTAGGGCATCACTACCACTATCTGGCTCTGTAAGGCAATACGCAGCCTTGATACTCCCGTCGCCTAGACCAGTTAAGTACTTTTTCTTTTGAGCATCTGTGCCATAATAGAGTATCGGTAATGTACCTATACCCATATGTGCAGCAAGTGCTACACTGAAACTTTGGCTTTTACCTAGCTCCTCACTCAATACTGACTCTGTATTGAAATCTACAGACATACCGCCATACTCCTCTGGCAATGCAGCTCCTAGTATTCCTAGTTCTGCAGCTTTCTCCATAAGTTGAGGAATGATATCTGGATTTTCAGTTTGCTTGTCTATTTTAGCTCGCAGATGATGGACTTCTTTCTCTAAGAAATCTCTTGTCATCTCTCTAAACATTTGCTGCTCCTCGTTTATCTCTTCAGGAATGAATGTACTCTGTGCGTCTTGCTCCTTAATTAGGAATTCGCCGCCTGCTATGTTGTTTTTGCTCATATCTTTTATTCGTATTGAGATGTGAAATATGAGCATTGAGACTCATTCACGGCACCTCTGATGTTTCTTTCTATTCTATTTATTAAATCTGTTTGCTCAACCTTCGATACATTGCTGCTTAGGCAGCAACACTCAGGCTGACACACAACACTACCAAATTTTTCGGCATATAGTTGTCATTCTGAGTGCCACGCATCAAGCGTGGTGTACCGAAGAATGAACGACCATCACAATCGCTCCATGATTGCCGCTATCCCTTGTCCACCACCTATACAAGCTGTTACCATTCCGTATTTTTGGTTTCTAAGTTTCATTTCTTCTAGTATCTGTACTGTCAGTTTAGCTCCTGTACAACCCAATGGGTGACCTAAGCTTATCGCTCCTCCGTTTACATTTACTATATCTGGATTAATATCCAAACCTCGCAGTACTGCTAAACTTTGCGAAGCAAATGCTTCATTCAGCTCTATCTGATCTATGTCTTTCAATGATAATCCTGCTTTAGCTAGTGCCTTTGGAATAGCCTCCATAGGACCGATTCCCATATATCTTGGGCTTACACCTACAGATACTTGACTTACCAAGCGTGCCTTTGGTTCTAGACCGAGGTCTTTTACCATCTGCTCACTCATTACCAATACAAAACTGGCTCCGTCACTTGTCTGCGAACTGTTACCTGCAGTTACCGTTCCATTGTTTTTAAACGCTGGGCGTAGTCTTGCTAGTGCTTCTAGCGTAGTGTCTGCACGTGGACCTTCATCCGTATCTACTGTATATTTAGACGTTACTCGTTTATTGGTCTTCGGGTCAAAATCTACTTGCTCCACTTCAAAAGGAACAATTTGGTTTTTGAATTTTCCCTCTGCCAAAGCTTTCAATGCTTTCTGATGAGAACCCAATGCAAATGCATCTTGATCTTCTCGGCTGATGTCGTATTTCACAGCAACCTCTTCTGCCGTAAGACCCATTCCTAAGAAATAATCTCCGTGCTCCTTGGCTATGGTGTAATTAGGTACAGTCTTGTAACCTACTGTAGGCACTAGACTCATACTCTCTGTTCCACCTGCTATAATGCATTCCGCAAATCCCGCTTTTATCTTGGCTACGGCCATAGCTATAGTTTCTATTCCGCTACCGCAATATCTATTTACAGACACGCCTGGCACCTCTATAGGAAGTTTACTTCGTACTCCTACCCATCTGCCCATTTGTAAGCCTTGTTCCGCTTCTGGCACTGCATTCCCTACTATGATATCTTCTACCACACTCGGATCAAAACCCGGGGTGTTATCTATCAAGTGATCAATTACTGCAGCTCCTAAATCCACAGGGCTGGTAAATCTAAATCCACCTCTTCCTGCTTTTCCTACTGCGGTTCTGTATCCGTTTACTATGTATGCTTCTCCCATTTTTTAATTTCTAAGTGGTTTGCCTGTTTTCAGCATATGCTGTATTCTCTCTAAAGTTTTACGTTGTCCTAGCAAGCTTAAGAATGCTTCTCTCTCCAGATTCAATAAGTATTGCTCTGTTACCTTGGTAGGTTGCGTTAGGTCTCCCCCTGCCATTACGTAAGCAAGTTTCCTTCCGATTAACATATCGTGCTCACTGGCATATCCACTGATTCCAAATGCTTCTACTCCTGAGTATAGTGCACCAAGTGCTGTTCTACCCAGTACTAAAATATCATCTCGTTGTGGTTTCTGAACATAGCCATCGTGGTGCAGTTCTATTACTTTTCGTTTTGCTTCTGTGATTACGCGTGCTCCATTTACTACGACTTCATCTTTATCGTGATGCATCACTCCTATTTCAAAAGCTTCGTGCCCAGAAGTAGCCACTTTTGCGGTAGCTATAGTCTGAAAACGTTCTGTCAATGTAGGTAACTGTGGATCACCTGCATAGAAGCTATCGCTGGTACGGACCACAAATTCTTTGGTACCGCCACCACCTGGTATCAGTCCTACTCCTGCTTCTACTAGCCCGATGTAGGTTTCTGCAGATGCTACTGCTGCATCTGAGTGTAGTGTCATTTCACATCCACCACCCAGCGTAAGTCCGTGTGGTGCTATCACCACTGGTACGCTAGAATATCTTAGTCGCATTACCGTTTTTTGAAAGTAGCTGATGACCATATTTAGCTCATCAAATTCCTGCTCTATAGCGAGCATTAGCATCATAGCTAAGTTAGCTCCTGCGGAGAAGTTAGGTGCATCATTACCAATTACTAACCCTTTCCACCCTTCGTTTTCGGCTATTTCTATAGATTTATTGATAGCGGATAAAGTACCGCTGCCTATGGCATTCATTTTAGAGTGAAACTCTAGACAAAGTACACCGTCACCTATATCGTGCAGGGTAGCTTCTTTGTTTGCATATACAGGCTCAGCAGATTTGAAATTATCCAAAACAATGAATGCTTCCGTTCCAGGAATCACTTCATATTCACCTTTGGCGATACTGTAGAATTTCCGTTTGCCATCTTCTGATTTGTAGAAAGAAGAATTGCCTTTTGCTTTGAAATCTGTAATCCATTGAGGAACTACATGTCCTGCTTTTTCTATGTTGCTAAGGACTTTATCAAACCCAATCAAATCCCAAGTTTCAAAAGGACCAACGTCCCAACCAAAACCAGCTCTAAGAGCATCATCTATTTGGTATAGTTCGTCTGCTATTTCTGGAATTCTGTTACTGGAATACGCGGCAATAGCTGTGATTACATCTACGTAAAAGTCTGCTGCTGCATCTCCACCGTCATATAATATACCTAGCTTACTTTTTAGACGGTTTGCCTTTCGAGCTTTGCCTATGCTATCGTATCGTGGGCTATCTTTTGGTGCGTATTCTAGTGTTTCTAAGTTTAGTGCTTCTATGACTCTACTGCCATCTGCTGCTTTTGATTTTTTATAAAACCCTTGTTTGGTTTTATCTCCTAGCCACTTATTCTCTATCATTTTATCCAAGAATGCAGGAATGGCGAACCAATCCTGCATTTCGTCACTGAAGGACCCCCGATGGCTATCGGGGTTGCCAACACCATTGGCTACTTTTACTAGCGTATCTAAACCTACTAAATCCGACGTGCGGAATGTCGCAGACTTTGGTCTACCAGATACAGGCCCGGTAATAGAATCTACAGCTTCTATAGTCAAGTTGTGCTTTTGCATCATCTTAAATATCGCCATTATACTAAATACACCTATTCTATTCGCTATAAATGCAGGAGTATCTTTCGCTTTTACTGTAGTTTTCCCTAGGAAAAGATCTCCATAGTGTAAGAAGAAATCTACTACTTCTGGTTTAGTCTTAGTAGAAGGAATAATCTCCAATAACTTCAAATATCTTGGCGGATTAAAGAAATGCGTACCACAGAAATGAGCAGCAAAATCTTCGCTTCTACCTTTGAGCATCATTTCTATAGGAATACCTGAAGTGTTACTGGTAATCAGTGTACCTGGCTTACGGTGAAGCTCTACTTTGTCAAAAAGTTCAATCTTGAGATCCAGTCTTTCGATGATAACTTCTATTACCCAGTCACAGTCTTTGATGAGATGTAAATCATCATCTAAGTTTCCAGTTTTAATCTTATTTGCAAAAGACTTGCTGTATATCGGACTTGGGTTACTCTTTAGCGAAGACTTGAGAGCGGCATCTGCTACCTTAGCATCCACTCCAGTTTCACTCTCTTTGGAGTTTGGAAAGTTCTTAAGGTCCAATAAAAGCACGTCTAAACCTATATTGGCGAAGTGGCAAGCAATACGGCTTCCCATTACACCTGAGCCTAATACGGCTACTTTTTTTATTTTTCTACTTTGCACCATTATATTTCTTATTTCACTGCGTTCTCTATTTCTAATTCTTTATACTCCTCTAGCAATCCTGCAATCACCCTTCTGAGGCGTCCAGCGTCATCCATTACTTTCATGAGCAGTACGGCACCCTCTATCTGAGCCACTACACTTTCTGCCTTTACATGAGCCTCTTCTTCGCTTACCACGTATGTGTAAATATACTCAACTGTGGCTATCCATTTTTTGAAAAATTCTTGTATCACCTTCTCAAATCCCAAGTTCAAATTCTTAGTTTCTAGTCCAATGTTCGCAAAGAAATTGCCTGCATCTTCAAAAATAAATATCTCCTCTGCCCGCTTAGATAATAAAAAGAGGCGATCATACGGACTTAGTTCCTCATCGTAAGCCGTTACAAAAACTTTATTAATATAGTGATCCATTAGCGAGTTCAATACTTCCAGCATAAGCTGCTCCTTACTGTCTATGTAGTGATACATGCTCCCTTTGAGCAGTCCACTAGCATTTGCTAGGTCACTCATAGACGTGGCGGTATACCCTTTGGACTTAAATACCGAAAGTGAGTTTTTAAGTAATGTTCTACGATCTATTTTTGGTTTTGCCATGATAATGTCCCCAAATATAGGAAAAATAACCGGAATATCAAACGGTTGGTAGATTATTAAAACCTGAACACGTAATAATGATAGGATAAATCAACTGTAGGAATCCGATTCAGATTGTTGCCAAGATGTGACTTTAGGCCAAGCCGTTCATTAGAATCTAACTGCCCATAACACGCTGACATGAGCAGTAAAACATTCGTAAACAGTGTTATAATTCGTCCTCTCATATCCTCTAAAATTAACCTTTAAACAATAAAGATAAGACATAGCCCGTTCTCTCATCACCAAAAGCAAAAGTTATGAAAAAATACATTTTAATTCTATTAACTAGCTTAACCATTCAATCGTTTTCCCAGTTACCACCTTACGAGTACTCACCTTACCCGAGAAGTATTCCAAATGAAGGAACGGCCGTTGCCCATAGATACTTAGGCGAGCAACGAGTCACGTACTCCAAACGAATACACAGAGTCATAGATTCTCGTATGAAACAAAACAAGGACATCACCTGGCCTCGAAATCCACTCAATAAAGTGATATGGAAGGCCGTGACTCAAGGGTATCCAGAACTAGGTCAGCCAAAAGCTTACGCTTCGGATTCACTAGCCTCTACTCTATCCCTATCAGCCATTAAAAGCAAGGTAGAAGACACCGTATGGGTGTGGGTTCCTAATCCTAATAATCCCACAGACCCAAATGACCTAATCGAAATTCCGATTTTTGAACCCTTTGATCCTGGCAGTATTAAGAAATTTAGGATTATGGAAGATTGGATTTTTGATGCACAACACAGTGATCTGAGACCTAGAATTATTGCTATTGCACCTATGTATCATGTAAGATCGCAAACGGGAGTAGACTTAGGAG
>Ga0307993_1000137_pt1 | contig 23455 bp, 22 predicted proteins | sample EllFjometagen260_FD_203163 | JGI IMG/M metagenome (GOLD analysis project Ga0307993, IMG submission 203163) | Marine microbial communities from Ellis Fjord, Antarctic Ocean - #260 | ecosystem: Environmental > Aquatic > Marine > Unclassified | place: Southern Ocean | collected 2014-11-02 | reverse complement strand
AACTTGGAAATTTGGTTTAGAAAACCCGTTTTCGCAACAGATAGACTATTAGCATATTACATAAAATATCATCTTTAGCCGCCACCAATAAAAAAATGTTGGCCGTACTAATAGACCCAGATAAATCAGACGAAAGTCGATTAGATAATCTGGTATTTCACCCTGATTTTAATCAAATAGACTTTCTTTTTGTAGGCGGCAGTTTGGTGACCGATGGCAACATGAAAACATGTGTATCTGGGCTCAAAAAGAGAACGGACAAACCTCTCATCATATTTCCAGGAAGCCCAAACCAAATAGACGAGAATGCAGACGCCATACTCCTTCTAAGCCTCATTAGCGGAAGAAACCCCGACCTGCTTATAGGCAGGCACGTGGAGTCTGCTTACAAGCTCAAAAGGTCTGGATTAGAACTGCTCTCTACGGGATATATACTGGTAGATGGTGGACGGACCACAACCGTATCTTACATAAGTGGAACTACGCCCATACCCAATGATAAGCCGGGTATAGCTGCAGCTACCGCTCTGGCAGGCACTCAGCTAGGTCAGCAACTCATCTACCTAGACTGTGGCAGTGGTGCTAGCAATCATGCTTCGCCCAAACTCATAGCAGCAGTCAAAAACGAAATAACTGTGCCTGTAATAGTAGGCGGAGGTATCACAAGCCAAGAAGAAGCAGAGGCAGTATTTAATGCTGGTGCAGATGTGGTAGTGGTAGGCAATAAGCTAGAAGAGAATCCTAAATTTTTGACTGAGCTAGTAAAGGCTAAAATGGCCTTTGTTGAAGTTTAGGCCGTCTCCAGCTCAAAGACCGTAATCTCTGGTAAGAAACCAACTCTACCGGGATAACCTAAATATCCAAAGCCACGATTTACATACAAATACTGGCCATTCTCTTCGTATAGATCTGCCCACTCTGGATACTGATATTTCACAGGGCTCCATTTATAGTACTTGGTATCTATACCAAACTGCATGCCGTGAGTATGCCCAGCAAACATGGCATCTATGGCAGGGTAGTCCTTGAGCACCTCTGCTCGCCAGTGACTTGGGTCGTGAGATAGCAGTAGCTTATTTTCTACATCTTCTATGCCGGCATACGCCTCGCTTAGCTTACCGTACTTCGGGAAACGACGGTGTGCACTCCAGTTTTCTACCCCCAATATGGCAAGCTTATCTCCGTCTTTTTCTATGACCTTGTTTTCGTTTATCAATAGATTCCATCCCATGTCTGAGTGATGGTCTTTTAATTGTTGTAAATTCTGCTCTTTCGTTACTCCATTTTTATCTGGCCACTGGGAATAGTCTCCGTAATCATGATTTCCCAAAACAGAATACACACCATGTGGAGCCTGCAGTTTACCAAACATATCTTTAAATCCTAAAAACTCATCCGATTTACTATTCACCAAATCTCCTGTGAAAAATATAACATCTGGTTTTTGATCTAGAATCATCTGTATACCTCTGCTCACTCCATCCTTACTCCAGAAGCTGCCTGAGTGTACGTCTGATATCTGAACAATTTTAAAACCCTTGAAAGCTGAGGGCAGGTTCTTTAACTTCAGTGCTTTATTGTGAACCTGATAGTTATGGGCTCCTTTTAACATGCCATAGAGTAAGGTGCCAAAAACCGTACCCGCTACTAGTGCACCGCTGGTCACTATAAACTCTGATCTGCTTATAGCGTTCATTGTAACTTCAGTGCTAGAACTACTAGAGCCCGAATACTTAATCAGTCTCACTACATCGTCTAAGATCATAAACACAAGCCAGAATACTTTGGAGATAAACAAGCCGAAAAGCACGCTGCCTGTCCACATTTGCACGATATTTTTAGATGGCGATTCTGAGAGTACGCTGTACAAAACCAAAAACAGAATGAGGCCTAAAGGTATAGCCCAATACAAAATATGAAACAAATTTGCATAGGCGGGCACCCACTTTTTTATAAGAAGTTTGAAACCCTGAAACACATAAAAATCTAATGCGAAAAAGAGAAATAAAAATATTGCTAAGGGTAAAAATTTAGGCATACTTGTATTTAGAACAGATTACAATAGTCATATGTTTTGGTCAATTTGCAGTCTATTCTCGACTCTAATAGATAGATGTGCAAAAAGGCTCGCTAAACTTTTGTAATATTTGTATGTTCATACAATAAATGGGTATAGGAGACGAAATAAAACAAAAGGAGTTTGCCAACCTTGCAGAGAAAGCAATAGTAAACGTATCGTACACTAATAGTTATTTTTCTGGGTTGATTAATTCTGCATTAAAGGAGCACAAAACCTCACTGCAACAGTTTAACGTGCTTCGCATACTCCAAGGGCAACACCCTAAGCCAGTATCTGTAAACGAGATAACCCTGCGAATGGTAGACAAAATGTCGAATGCCTCTAGGCTAGTAGATAAGCTCTGTGACAAAGAGCTAGTAGTACGAGGAGCTTGCTCATATGATAAGCGACAAGTAGATGTTTCTGTTACCGAATATGGACAAAAAACCCTAAAGACATTAAATGCCGTAGTAGATGAAGTGATAAAAAAGCATCAGAACTTGACTCCTTTAGAATTTGATACGCTAAACCAACTCTTAGATAGGCTAAGAGAGCAGAGTTAAAAAAATCCTACTGCCCTATAACTAAAGTAATTTCTTCTTTATGTGCTACCGCAAAATAACCCAAAGCCCCATTACTTAGGTTGTTATTCGGATTTGCCGGCGGCGGGTCAAACGGTGTTCCGCTTCTGCTCTGCTGAGCATCTACATCTATCAAAAACTTATAATACTCTTCTGTAACTGCAAACTGCTCCACACGCACTGTGTCATCTTCTTCCACATCAAAAAGTATGGGGCGTGGCAACTTGCCCAAAGCTATCTCTCCCAAAATATCATTTACATTAAACAATGAGTTGAGTAATGACACAGAGCCAAACTGATCGTCATCCAAGTCAGCAGATTTTAACGTGTCGTTTCTATACGTTTTAAAAAGATAGTAGTTTGTTTTAGAGCTATCAGATTCTCCTTGTAAGAAAACGTAAGTCCCCGTAGGGAAAGATCTATCATTTGGTGGTAAAAAAAACGACATAAGGGTGTCTATAGCAAAGGCGTTTTGTAATTGCTCATTGGCAGAATAGGTTTGACCTTTGTATACCACACTAAGGGTATACGAATTGCCAATAATACACTGCTGCGAATCTGCAGATACATACATTCCTGTGTCTGTATAGTTTAGATAAACTGTGTCGCCGCCTAGTTCTGTTATAAAAACTAAAGCACTTGATACGTCATCTGCACTGTCTTGGTCAAAATAAGGTTGACTTAAAGAAAGTTTTACTTTCCAAATATCTTTGATATTGTAAATCTCGCTTTCTATGACCAACCTAGGGTCTTCAGAAGGTATTTCTACATCTACTATTTTTTCGCAGGCTGCGAATACAAGCGAGGCTATTACTATATATAAAATCTTTTTCATTTTTGGTTCTATTTAAAATTCAAAGTTCCAAGTTATGGCTGGTATTATTTTGAAAAGTGTGGTTTGAAAAGCAGCAGTGTCACCCACTTTTGCATCTGGGAATTTCTTTAAATCAGCTTCTCCAATTTCTCTAAAGTAGATAGCGTATGGGTTTTCTCTATTGTAGAGATTATAGACAGAAAAGTTCCAATTGCTTTTAAATCTTTTGTCTGGCTTCTCTTTACTCTTTAGTGTAACTCCAATATCTGCTCTGTGATAAGCCGGCAATCTAAAGTTGTTTCTTTCTTGGTCATTATAATTAGACTGCCACTCTCCGTTATAAAAATACTTGCTCACCGGGGTAGTAAGTGGCTGGCCACTTGCAAACACAAAAGATGCCGTAGCTAAAAGTCTTTTGGTAAACTTCTGCGTAAATACCACAGACAAATTGTGCCTTCTATCAAAACCAGCAACGTACGGATTGTTACCACTTATCCCATCTATTTGTCTCATTGTTTTGGCCCAAGTATAAGACACAAAACCGCTTGATTTCCCTTCTGTCTTGGCTACATAGAACTCTGCTCCGTATGCCCATCCGTCTCCTGTAAGCAACTCGCCGTCTAGTTGATCGTTAAACGCCAGAGCAGCATTGTCTCTATAGTCTATTTGGTTATCCATCCACTTGTAATACACCTCTGCAGATGTTTCAAGTCCTATGTCGAAGTTTTTGAAAAGGCCTACTGCTACCTGATCTGCACGCTGAGGTTTTACATTCTCATTTACACTAAACCACTGGTCCGTCGGAAATGCAGAAGCTGTATTAGTAGCTTGCTGTACATACTGGAAAGTTCTATTGTAAGACCCCTTAATAGCGGTAGTCGTGTTTAGGTTATAGCTTACAGAGGCTCTTGGCTCTAATCCCCAGTAGGTATTGTAAAACTCGTTTTTGCCATATAACGTTGTGTCGGTAAGAGCGTCTATAGGCTCAAAGGTTTCTTGACTTTTAGTGTATCTATATTCTGAACCTCCAATGTTAGAAAAACTAGATAGTCTAAGACCATATCTGAAATTTAGTCTAGTGCTGTGCTTATACTCATGATCTATGTACCATCCACTCTCGAGTGCTTTTCTTTTTTCAAGTTGTGTTTCTTGGAAAATAAGACCCGACTCTTCATTGTTAGGAGCAAATAGTCCTGGATTGAAGCGATGATAAATAACCTGACCACCAAAGTTTAGTTTACTCTTTTGATTTATAAAGTTAGTCCAATCCGATTTGATGTATACGTCATTAATAGATTGGTCTAAACCAAAACTAGCATTCTCTGCAAAATTGATATCTACACCGTAGTTGAAATCGCTGTATACAAGTGACGTATTCACAAACATTTTTTCGTTTACTAAGTGATTCCATCTTAGCGTAGCTGTAGCATTTCCCCAATTGATACCAAACAGCTCGCTAAGTCCTAATACATCTCTTCCAAAGTATCCACTTACATATAGTCTGTCTTTATCACTTAGCTCATAATTTGCCTTTAAATTCAAATCATAAAAAAAGAGCTTACTGTTTTGAATGTTTTCGTCTGGAGCAAGCGGCAAAAACATATCGGCATAGCTTCTACGTCCTGCTATCATAAAACTGGATTTGTCTTTTACTATAGGTCCTTCTAGGGTTAGTCTACTAGATATAGTTCCTATACCTCCAATGGCGGCAAACTTCTTGGCATTACCATCTCTCATTTTTATATCTACTATTGAAGATAATCTACCTCCATATTTTGCAGGGATACCTCCTTTGTACACTTCTAGATCTTTCACAGCATCTCCATTAAACACGCTAAAGAAACCAAGCAAGTGAGATGCATTGTAAACTGTGGCCTCATCTAGCAAAATAAGATTCTGATCTTGTGAGCCGCCACGTACATTGAATCCGCTATTTCCTTCGCCAGCAGACTGTATGCCTGGCAGTAGGGTTATGGTTTTCAAAATATCAACCTCTCCAAAGATTACGGGTATTTCCTTAATCTTGGCAGTCTCCATTTTTACCACACTTATCTTCTTGTTTTCTACTCTTTTCTCTAAAGCTTTTGCACTAACCACCGCTGTGCCTATCACATTGGCAGTAAACGCAAGTTCTACGTTTATCGTTTGGTTCTCATCTAGCACTACCGTTTTCACTTCATCTTTATACCCTAAGTATTTGTATGTAAGCTCATAGGTGCCTTTTTCTAATGAAATAGAGTAAAACCCATATTCATTGGTAATGGCTCCCCCACCGCCTTTTACTAGTATGGTAGCACCAAGAAGCGTTTCGCCATTTGATGCATCCTTTACCCTGCCGCTTACGGTATACTGTTGTGCCAAAGCTGAAAAAGCAAATAGTAACCCGAGGGCCATTGTTATAATTCTCATGGTTGTTTTGATGTGTATTGCAAACGTATCAAATAGCTGTACTTTAAATTAATTGACTCGTTTATTGTATATTTAAATAAGACAAATAAACCCCTAAACTTGTTCTGTGACTCTTGTCACTTTTTCGTTTGAACCTTATAGAAAATTTACCCTTCTCAATTTTATTGCAAGTCGATTCATAAGATTTTAAGAGAATAACACGTGCAGTTTATCATATTTGCAGCGAAATGCTAGTGTATATACTTTTTGTTGTTGGATTTGTGCTGCTCATAAAAGGAGCAGATTGGTTAGTGTCTGGTTCTGCATCGGTAGCTAAAAAATATAACATTTCAGACATAGTAATAGGTCTCACAATAGTGAGTATGGGAACCAGTATGCCCGAGCTCATAGTGAATATACTGGCCAGCACTAGTGGAGCTTCAGAAATAGCCATAGGCAATGTAGTGGGTTCTAACATAGCCAACATTTTACTAATTTTAGGTGTGGCTGCGTTTATCTATCCTCTTGCCATAAAGGAAAGCACTGTAATGTCACAGATCCCCTTTTCTATCATTGCCATCCTTTTAGTTGCATTTGCGGCTAATGCTCCAATCTTTAATCCCGACTATTCTCTAATGATAAGCAGGTTAGATGGTGTGGTATTTATATTATTCTTTGCTCTCTTCATGGTTTATATCATAAAACTAGCCAGAGAAGGGCGAGCAGATATGATAGAAGAAGCACCAAGCGAGATCTTACCAATGGGTAAATCTATCTTGTTCATTTTGCTAGGTATGGTTGGCCTTTTTCTAGGAGGCAAGTGGGTAGTAGATGGGGCCATTAAAATAGCAGAACATTTTGAGATAAGTCAAAGCCTGATAGGACTTACTATAGTAGCCATAGGCACATCGCTGCCAGAGCTTGTTACTTCTGCTATGGCAGCATATCGTAAAAACACAGACATAGCAGTCGCCAATGTTATAGGGTCTAACATATTTAACCTACTATGGGTGCTAGGCATCAGTGCTATGATAAGCCCTATGACGTATGACCCAGTAGTGAATGCAGATATAATTGTGTTGCTAGCCGCTACGTGTCTTATTGTTTTTAGCCTTATGACTGGCCGAGCCAAAAACCAAATAGGCAAGCCAACTGGCATCTTATTTTTAGCCTGTTACATAGCATATACCGCTTTTCTGATCTACAGAGGATAGTCCTTTTTGAGTATATTTGAGTATATGAAAAAATGTGCTCTCTTGCTTATTCTCGTTGGTCTTACAGCTTTCTCTATGGCTCAAGATCCACTTTTCACTCAAAAAACAGGCAACATTAATCACTTTAATCCGGCACTTGTAGGTGCACAGAGTGACTTTGGAGTGCAGCTGAACTATAGAAACCAATGGCCTACCCTTCCACTAAATCCTATTACATCTTCTTTGCTTACCAATTACAATCTGAAAAACGGGTTGGGGTTTGGGTTAGAGGTGAAAAGTGAAAGTGTAGGAAGCACAAGAAGCGATGCCTTAAAGGCAAATATTAGCCACGCTTTCAGCAAAAATAGTTTTGAAATAAAAACGGGGGCAAATATTGGAATCTTACAAAACAGCATAGACGTGACCAAACTAAACTTTAGAGACCCAAACGACCCAATCCTAAATGAGATAAAGGAACACAGCCCAACAAAAAGAGTATCAATAGACATAGGAGTAGCATCGTACTACAAAGGGTTTCTGCTCGCCATGTCAGCACTACAAGTGAATGAGCCCAATTTAGACATCCCCCAAAATCCTGCGGGATCATTAATACCAAGATTAGTAGGAAACCTAGCCTACCTCAAAGAGTTTGATAATATTGCTCTTGCTGGAATGGCAACATTTCAGCATCAGAACGTATCCTCCGTGCTAGAAACACAGGTATTTGGACAATATAAATTTGTGAAATTGGGCGTAGGCTATCATCAAAGGTTCGGTAGTTTTGGCAATTCAGATTTCTTCTCCGCCGTTTTAGGTATTCAGTTCGACAAGTTCTCGGTAGGGTATTCCTATGATGAAGATGTGTTTAATTCTTCTAGAGTTTCGTCCACAGGAACGCATCAAGCTACTGCGGCTTGGTACATCAAAGGGCTAAACAAAGAAAGGGGAATGAGCAGGTTGATGAATGTGCTTTTATAATTCCATCACCACCTGAAGCACCGTCTCGCCGACAGCATTCAATGTGTTTTTGTCTATGGAGCTCATATTGTCACTGTGCCTGTGCCAGAACTCACCAAAACCTGTGTTGTTTACTACATCATAGTGTATGATATCTAAAGTAGGAATCCCTCGTATTTCATTGATAAAGAGATGGTCGTCTATCAACTGGCCTCCTTGGTAATTTACAAAATGATTGCCGTGACCTAGTTTGTTGGCTGTTTTCCAGACTTGCTTTACATAGCGTTGAGCATATAGCCACGAGTGGCCTTCTATAGCGAATACGGCATCCTTAGGTCCTACCATGTCTAGCAAGATCCCAAAGCGTGCAACATAGTTTTGTTTATGCGGTGTTTTAGACCAATACTGAGAACCAAGACACCAGCTCTCTGCTGCTCCTCGGCTATCTCCCATATCTTCAGCATCAAAGAATATAATATCTACCCCAGCATCTGGACGCTGAGCCTGTAGCTGACGAGCTATCTCTATGAGCACTCCTACTCCACTAGCTCCATCATTTGCCCCGTCGGCAGGCTCTGTAGGTCTTTCTAGATCTTGGTCTGCCATAGGGCGTGTATCCCAGTGAGCACATAGCAATATTCGCTTTGTTTGTTTTGGGTTTATGGTACCAATAATGTTTTTAATCTCAACGTTTTTGCCTTTGTAACTTGTAGCACTTCCATACTGTGTAAAGGCTGTGTCGCAAAACTGAGCAAGTTTATTCTGCAGATAAATAGCCGTATTAGCATGAGCAGAAGTCCCCGGAACTCGCGGCCCAAAATCTATCTGCTCCTGCACATATCTGTACGCACTATCTGCATCAAATTTTAAGGTAAATGCCGGTTTTGTAGTTGTAGATTGCTTTTCTGCCGTGTCCTTCGGTTGGTCTTTGCAGCCCGTTATACAGGTGAAAAGCAGAAAGCTAACAGCTAAAATTTTTTTAGTCAGTCTCATTAGTTCAATTTATAGGTGCTTCCTTCTTTGCCGTCCATTACTTCTACGCCGGCTTCTTTGAGACCGTCACGTATCTTGTCTGCAGTAGGCCAGTCTTTGTTTTCTTTGGCCGATTTACGAATGTCTAGCACCATACTCATAACGCCATCTAGAGCTTCGTTATTTCCTGCTTCTTCAGATTGCAATCCAAGTATTCCAAAGGTAAATATCTGAAAAGTCTCATGAAGAATGGCTTTATCCTCAGACTTGATTTTTAGGTTCTTAGCATCTATCTCGTTGATCCATTTAGCCGCTTCGAATAATGTAGCTATCACCTGTGGTGTTGCCATATCATTATTCATTTGCTCGTAGAGTTTATCTTTCCAAGCCTGCACGTCCATATCGCTGCTTTCAGAAGTCGGCAGACTTTCAGATTTAGCCGCTGCATTCATCAATCGTTGATAGCCTTTTTCTGCTGCTTGTAGTGCTTCGTTACTAAAATCTAGAGTACTTCTATAGTGTGCTTGCAGCAAGAAGAAACGCAAAGTCATAGGAGTATACGCTTGCTCTAGCAGGTGGTGATCTCCGCTGAACAGCTCTTCTATCAATACGCCATTATTCAAGCTTTTCGCCATTTTTTGACCGTTGATAGTAATCATATTATTGTGCACCCAGTATTTTGGAGTGTTGTGCTTACAAGCCGTCGTTTGGGCTATCTCACTCTCGTGATGTGGGAAAAGCAGATCCATACCGCCTGCGTGTATATCAAACTGCTTACCTAGATATTTCTCACTCATAGCAGAACACTCTATATGCCACCCTGGAAATCCAAGACTCCATGGACTATTCCATTTCATAATGTGCTCCGGAGTTGCTTTTTTCCAAAGAGCAAAGTCATTTGGGTTTTTCTTTTCTTCTTGACCTGCAAGAGTTCTTCTGTCTTCGCCTGCTCCTGCTATCAGGTCTTCTAGTTTGCGTCCGCTTAGCTTACCATAGTCATTTGTTTCTGCATATTTCAACACATCAAAATACACCGAACCATTACTCTCATATGCAAATCCATTAGCAATGATTTCCTGAATCATCTCTATCTGCTCTATGATATGACCACTCGCTCTAGGCTCTATGCTCGGAGGTAATACGTTCATTTTTTGCAAAGCATTGTGATACGCATTGGTATATTGCTGAGCCACTTCCATAGGCTCTACCTGATTAGCTTTGGCTATCTTTCCTATTTTGTCTTCTCCTTCGTCTGCATCGTTTAGCAGATGGCCCACATCTGTGATGTTTCGCACATAGCGAACCTTATAATCCGAGTGTGTAAGATATCTGAAAAGCACATCCATCATCACTGCACCGCGGCTATGCCCTAAGTGTGGATCTCCGTATACCGTAGGGCCACAGAGGTACATCCCTACAAAAGGCGGATTTATAGGCTGGAACTCTTCGGTTTGCTTGTTTAGTGTATTGTATATATGAAGTCTGGAAGACATGGGGCAAATATAGTAGGGGGAGTGGAATGGTGAATGACGGGACGTATGAAAGAGTGAATGCGTTAAAAAGAGAGAGAAGGAAGGTAAAGTATGAAAGCTTAAACAGCAATTGAAGTTTTAAAAAACGGGTAAACGAAAATCAAAACAGCTAACGAACGTTAGTGGCGTTTATCCCTCTTATAGGGCGTATAAACGCTATAACATTCGTATACTTGCGTTTATACTAATGTTGTACTTAATTGAATGAAATGAAAATAAAATCGTTTTACGAATCAAAACTGATGATTTTAATATCATTATTGTGTTTTTTAACAAGTTGTGTTTCTGTTAAAAAGTTAGAGAAATTAAATCCAAAAGAAATTGATGAATTTTCATTAAAAAAATTTAATGGGTTTTATGAAAACACAAATTTAAACGATTCCATAAATGTTGCCCTTTGGGATAAATTGTATGAATTAAAAAGAAAAAAAACAGATACAATAGATTTTAATGAAATTTCAAAGATTAAATTAAACTTTGATAATAAAAAGACTTTGACAATCACAGCTTTTAATAATGATAAAATTATTAGTGAATTTAAAATTAAGAGTAAGATTAAAAACAGCTACTTATCACTTAAAAGAAAATTATTTCTTATCCCTTTACCTTTTGTTTTTTATACACAAAGTGAACGTAAAATTATCTTAGGAAATAACAATAAAGGAGAATTAATTATGAAGTATGGCTATGGAGAATTCGCTTGGATACTAATAATGGCAGGTGGTTATGACGGAATTAATTCTTATAAATTTAAAAAAGAGTAACAAACTAAGCACAACATAACCTATAATTAATACGGGATTTAGTGCTAAACTAAAAGTGCAGAGTTTCAAAAAGAAGACCGCCAAATCTTTATGATTTGGCTTTATAGATAAAAAGATAAAACAAAATATAAAGATTTGGCTATAGAGTAATCCGAGAGTTTAGTGCTACTAACTCCCGCACTACGCATAGCCGGGTCGTTATTAAAATAATATGAATTCAGATCAAAAAACATTCTTAAGAAGCAAACTATTCCGTCACCTTGACGGCATTGTTATTTCACCTACTGCCTACGCCTTAAAAAAACATGGTATAACGGATTATTTACTAAAAAATAAGAAAGTAGATCTGAAAGAGTTGACAATCAAATTTAAGGCTAACGAAGGTTATTTGAACATTGCTCTAAGAGGGCTCTGCTCTCAAGGGTGGATCATTCAACATGTTGACAATCAAAATGATGCTATTAGTTATGAAACCAATGAAGAATCAGAAATAGCATTCAATTATTTTCATCTATTTGAAGATGTCACAGACTTACTACAAATGTCGGAAGATTACCATCCTAGAAAATTTGAAATCGAACCATTTCTGAAACTGGAGAGTATTTATAAAAAGCACAAAGCCAACTATGGTATTGAATTATCTAAAGAGAAATCTCGGAGAAAAATTGAGGAACAAATCTTAACACATATTGAAGGCATAATTGTAGGCCCAACACTCGTAAGCCTAGGCATAACGGGTATGTTTCACAAATATTTCATGGAGTCGAGATTCAGGCCAGAAGAATTCCATAACAATCATCAAGAATTTGATAAACTGCTTAAAATATTAACTGAACTCGGATGGTTTGACGAAAAAAATGGTGCTTATGCGTTCACAGAGATTGGATTGTTTTTTGCAAAAAGAGCTAGTGCATACGGTGTTACAGTTTCTTACATTCCTACACTTAGAAAATTGGACAATCTGATCTTTGGAGATCCATTAATCCTTAAAAACCTAGCAACAGGATCTGAGGAAATACATGTTGATAGAGAAGTGAATATCTGGGGAAGTGGCGGGGCCCATAGTGTATACTTTAATGTAGTAGACGAAATCATCATCGACCTTTTCAATAAACCAATCGAGGAACAACCTAAAGGCATACTTGATATGGGTTGCGGTAATGGTGCATTTCTTCAGCATCTATTCTCAGTTATTGAAAGTCAAACACATCGAGGCACTATTTTAGATGAATACCCTTTAAAAATAATAGGTGTAGACTATAATGAGGCTGCAATAAAAGTTTCTAAAGCAAATCTTATTCAAGCGGATATATGGGCGAAAATTATTTGGGGGGACATTGGAAATCCTGCTCTTTTGGCTGACGATTTGAAAGAAAATTACGATATCGAGTTAGGAGAATTACTCAACGTAAGAACTTTTTTGGATCATAATAGAATTTGGAAAGAACCTCAAACCAATTCATCAAGAGTAAGTTCATCCACCGGGGCATATGCCTACGAAGGCAAAAGAATTAATAATAATTTGGTTGCGGAATCATTAAAGGAACACATTGGGAAATGGACTCCTTATGTAGAGAAGTTCGGATTGTTACTGATTGAATTGCACACCGTAAAGCCAGAGCTAATTGCACAAAATTTGGGAAAAACAGCCGCTACTGCATATGACTTGACACATGGATATTCAGATCAGTATATACTTGAAGTAGATGAGTTCATAGACATAATTCAGCAAGCTGGTCTAATTCCGGATATGAACAAGTTTAGAAAATTTCCGAATTCCGATTTTGCTACAGTATCAATTAGTTTATTAAAATCCAACAATGCACAACAATACGTATAGTGCAAAGCACCCTGCGGGATGTTACGACATTAAACGTTAGTGCATTTGAAGCAACCTTTCAAATCCATTGACGTCTAAAAAAAAGGAGAAGTATGAAGCTAAACAAAACGATTTTAACCGGACTTTTAATTATTGCTTTTGCCTGCAATAATGATGACGATCCACACATAAACATTAACGGAACATACACTGGGACTTTTGAAAGGAGCGGTGTACTTTCTAATGTTGAATTAGATTTTGCTGAAAATGCGTTTACAGGTAGCAGTGAGGTAAACAAATATCCTGCAATTTGTAACGGAAATTATTCTAAGACCTCTAATGAAATAACTTTTTCTAACCTGTGTATTTGGACAGCAGAATTTGATTGGACATTAATACTGGATGGAAATTGGACTTTTGATCTTAATGGAGATAATCTGACACTTATTAAGTCTAACGGAGATAAATATACTCTGACTAAACAATAAAATAAAGCACTACAATAACTAAGTATGTTGGCACGTGAGACCAATAATGACGCTAGTGTTCCTCCACGGATGGACGCGGTGTATTGTTCCCTCGATACTTCGACAAAATCAGCACAGGATCGAGGATTATTCTATTCCACGACAAGCAGATTCTCATTCTATTTACCCCTCAAACTCAACCTTCTCTCTCCAGTCTCCTCTTCTACCTTCAGCTCTTATGGCATTTTCGGCGATAGTTCCTATATAAAACAACCCCATACATCGCTCATCTTTTGGCAAGTGCAGAAAAGCACTAAACTCATCTCCCAAGGCATAGTCTGGCGTGCTCCAATAGCCGCCGTATTTGTCTGTGCTTGCGAGATACAGCCACATATTTTGAACTGCCATAGCCGTAGCTGCTATTTCTTCGAATTCTGGGAGTATTTCATTTCTATCCATACAGATGGCCACGATGTAACTCACCTGCTCTTTTCGTTGTTCTATCTTCTCTAGTTTTATGCTATTGAATTTTTCTGCTGGCGTATCTCGTACGTAACACTCTTTACAAAAGTCTAGCATTCTATTCATTGCCTCTCCGCTATACGCCTTAAACCGCCACGGCTCTGTATTGCGATGTGTAGGTGCCCAGTTGGCCAGTTCTAGCATTTTGTCTATAACTTCTTGTGGCACTTTTTCGCCACTCATCTGCTTTGGGAATATGGCTCTGCGTGTTTTTATCGTTTCTTCTATGGACATATTTGGTGCTACGAAGATAGTAGTTGATATAAAATTAAACATTAAGGGATTGTTAAACTGCTAGCTTGGTATTTACGTAAGGAAGGGAGATGTTTTGTTATCCGTCTAGCTTTTTAATTAAGATCATTAAGGTTTCGCCGTAGGCGAAATAAGACCTTTGGATTGTTTACTTCTCGATACAAAATCATCCTAGATGATTTCACTCGAAATGACAATCCCACTAAAAAACCATTCGATACTCTTTTGTCATTTCGAGTGGTTGTGCTTTAGCACAACTATACCGAGAAGAGAATAAAACACTCAACTATAGCCTCCCCTAATGCCACTATAAATAAACAAATTTAATATTCCGATGTTCTAGTAGTAAATTTGAACTCAAACAAATAAAGGAAAAATATTATGTCATTTGAATTACCACAACTACCGTACGCATACGATGCACTAGAGCCACACATAGATGCTCGTACTATGGAGATACACCATAGCAAACACCATAATGGATATACGTCTAAGCTAAATGCAGCTATAGAAGGTACTGACCTTGCAGATAAAAGCATAGAGGAAATCTGTACAGGAATGGATATGAATAATGGCGGTGTAAGAAATAACGGCGGTGGATACTATAACCACAATCAGTTTTGGACTGCAATGAGCCCAAATGGTGGCGGAACTCCTACAGGAGATTTAGCAGATGCTATTAATACAGCTTTCGGAAACTTTGATGAGTTTAAGGCATTATTTAGTGCTGCTGCTGGTACACGTTTCGGGTCTGGATGGGCTTGGTTATGTGTGAAAGAGGGTAAACTAGAGATTTGTTCTTCTGCTAATCAAGATAATCCACTCATGCCAGGTATTGGCTGTGGAGGAGCTCCTATCTTAGGGCTTGATGTATGGGAACATGCATACTACTTAAACTACCAAAACAGAAGACCTGACTACGTTGCGGCATTTTTTAACGTAATCAACTGGGATGAAATAGCGAAGCGTTTTGCTGCAGCTAAATAGACCTTTTTAATAAAATAAAACCGAAGCCTTGCACGAAAGTGTGAGGCTTTTTGTTTTTGTAAGCTCCGTACATTTACTTTTGTGGTATGAATTTCCTGAAATGGTTTGCTTATAGTATCGCTTTTTGTGCTTTTGTTTGGTTCGTTTTTTTTAGACCTCTTACATCTAACTCCACTTCTGAACTAGCACGTGCGGATGCTGACACTACCGAAAACGTAGATCAACCTACAGAGGATAACTCTACCATAGAAGATGTAGAAAACACAGATAGCTATACCGAAATAGAAGAAATAGAAGAAACCTTTGCAAAGACTGAACCTGAAACAAACGGCAGCATAAATCTTAATAGTAGCTATCTAATCATAGTGGGCAGTTTTGGAAAAAAATCTAATGCCGATAGAATGTTACAAAGAGTAAAGGATAGTGGAAAAGAGGGTGTGATCACCAACATAAGAGGACTTCATAGAGTAGTAACTGCCAGCTCTGACGACCATAGTGATGCAAAAGCTTTAAGAGCCCATTTTACACACATCTACAAAGAGCGAGCATTCATACTTGCTCAATAAGAAACACCTAAAACTGAGTAGTCAAAGTAAAGCGTATGCCGCTAAAGGCTGGCTCTAGTCTACAAATACCTCCCGTACATACGACACCTTCTACCTGCTTAATATATGCTGCGGTAAACGAAGTGGTTTTTACATTGTATTTCACGAATACACTAGGGTAGTGTAGCACCTGGTCTGCTAGCGTAGTGTTCACTATTCTCACAGGATTGGTGTTTATCATATCACTTACGGCCACAGTAAACTTAGGTGAGCTAGTCCACTCTAGTATGCCATGATAGAAACTACCTAAATCTTGCTGCGTGTTAAGCATCTGAGACTCAAATCTTATGCTGTTTCTGCGATTTATTTTGTAAGATACTTCACCAAAAGGAGTAAACGTTTGTACGTCAACATATGCCATGGCTACACTATCGTACTCTGCTTTAGCTTGATACACTTTTTGGTTATAGGTAATCATTTGTAGCCCAATTTTAGCTTTCCATTTTCGGTTAAACTTGTGCTCTACTTGCACAAACTTTTCTTTAAAAAGCTCTTTCCCATTTAAGTCTACTATCTCCGAGACATTAAGGGTCACGTTAGTCGCTTTGTTCAGAGAATACATCACCTCGGCTTGAAATCCTTGCTCTCCAAAAAATTGTGCTGGTGCTTGATATCTGGCTAGCATTCTGTAACTCGCCTGTCTACTCATACTTGGTTGGTACGTCATGATGCCCTGAAGAAGAGGTAGGTTAACATACGGAGAAACGGTAAGTGGAAAGTTTTCTATTCTTCTATATTGTACGTTTACACCAATTCCGCCTTGTTTCTTTTTTCCTAGTTTTCTTTTAGAGTAGCTTATTCCTCCCGTAAAAAGTGAGCCGTCGGTGCTCAATAGCGAGTTGCCTGCTACATTTTTAATAGCCTCTTCGGTTTTATAATTGTATTCACCATTAAACCCAAAGTCCTTATAGCTCGCATTGAAATAGCCATTGAGCACATACACATTGTATTTGGGATAAAACCTCTCCTCTAGAGGCAGCCCATTTATTTGAGTCACTATATCTGTCATAGTGCTCTCATCCAAAGTTCTATTAACTGCAGACACCCCAATATTTAGAATACTGCCTTTGGTAGATTGAAGAAACTTTTCTGCATTTATTCCCTTGATAATCTGTGGAGACGTTTCAAATCTATTCTGTTGAGACCCTTTTTGTTTCCCCGTGAATGCTTTGATGGTTAGGTCGTTTTTTAGGTTGTACTTTAACCTAACACCTTCCATAGCATAGTCTATACCAATAAGCCTGTTTTCGAACGCCCTAAAGGCGGCACCAGAGCCAAATTGATCATAAAAAGATCCTGCGGTAATTTCTAAATCTCCAACATTTTTTTTAATCTGCCAGTACCCCAACCCTTGTCCAGTAAATGATCCGGAGGGGTTAAGTAGGTTGCTATTGTTAAATAAATCGTACCTAGCCGCGAAATGAAAACCTTTAATGTCGTAGTTTAAAAACAACCAAGTTTCTGCAGAGCTAATTTGCTTGCCATATTGTGGAGATGCCGTTTCGGTAGCACCTATCAGTGAATCTTTTAAAAAAACAGAAAAGTTTGATTGTAAATTCCCACTAAAGACTCCCTTGTCTTGTGCGTATACTGACGCTGTGCTTAGTGCCACAGCCAAAACAATTGTTATATACTTATTCATTATAGGCCGTAAATGTAAATAATTCTAAAATTACACACTATTTTACTTTTTTTTGAAGTGTGAATATTGCCCAACTTATTGCTGAAATAAAAACAAAGCAGAGCTACTTATGTGTAGGTCTAGATACGGATATTACTAAGCTTCCTGACGGAATAACTAAAGATGCCGCTGGTATTTTACAGTTTAATAAAGAAATAATAGAAGCAACTAAGGATTTTGCAGTGTCCTATAAAATCAATACCGCATTCTACGAACAGCTTGGCAGTGAGGGATGGCGAATATTAGAAAAAACCAGAGAACTAATCCCGAGTAATATTCTAAGCATAGCAGATGCTAAGCGAGGAGACATAGGCAATACTAGTACTATGTATGCTAAGGCGTTTTTTGAAACGATGGATTTTGATGCTCTTACTGTAGCACCCTATATGGGTCTAGATAGCGTGGAGCCTTTCTTAAAATTTGAAAATAAAATAACGATTGTTCTTGGGCTTACATCCAATAAGGGTAGCCTAGATTTTCAAACCAACGAACGATATGACCCGCCTCTATATAAAACCGTATTGGAGCGTGTAAGTACATGGGGATCTATGAAAAATCTGATGTTTGTAGTAGGTGCCACTAAGGCTAAAGCCCTACAAGAAATACGAGCCATAGTACCAGATCATTTCTTATTGATACCCGGTGTTGGTGCTCAAGGCGGCAGTGCCTCTGAAGTTTGCCAAAACGGAACCAACCAAAACGGAGGACTTCTTATAAACTCTTCTCGAGGAATAATTTATGCTTCTAGCGGAAAAGACTTTGCGGAAGCAGCAAGAGCTAAAGCTAAAGAACTGGCAGCCGAAACCAAGCCCTTCACTACTCATCTATGAGTTTCGGGTACAACGAGGATCTACTCCAGTTTATTTGGGAGTATCAGTTGTACAACGCCACCTCGCTCACTACTACAGATGGGGCAAGCATACAGATTATAAAACAAGGCTATCTAAATAGAAGTAATGGCCCAGACTTTGACCAAGCACAAATACGCATAGGAGATGCAATACACTATGGCTCAGTAGAAATACACGTGGACAGCAGAGAATGGAATCAACACGGCCATCAAAAAGACTCTGCTTTTAATAATGTCGTTTTACATGCTTGCTACTCCGTAAGTAAAGACGCATACAGAGAAGATGGCACAAAAATACCGACCATAGCTATAGGTGAATATATAGAGTCAAACGCTCTGCATAAGTATAAAGAGCTTATGGATACGAAAGCATTTGTACCATGCCAAGGACAACTAGACGAAGTGAGCTCCTTTGATGTAAACAACTGGTTGGATAGGATGATTATAGAGCGACTTGAAGTGCGTTGTGCCTTGTTCGAAAGTTACCTAACCTCGTCTAACGGCAACTGGAATCAAGCTTTTTTTGTTGCCATAGTGCGTAGTTTTGGTATGCCTGCTAACACAGAGGCTTTCGAAGAGCTAGCACAAAAAGTTTCCTACGATTTGGTACAGAAGCATCACAAATCTTTGTTTCAACTTGAAGCATTATTTTTTGGTGCTGCAGGGTTACTCGATGCTCCAAAAGAAGATTCATACTATATCGGTTTACAGAGTGAGTGGCTTTTTATTAAAACCAAATATGGACTATCCGCTATTAGCTCACAATTGAAAACGGGTAAGATTCGTCCTTTAAATCTGCCTACAGTAAAACTGGCACAATTAGCTGCATTTTTTCATCACGTGCCGGAGTTTATTCCTCAGGTATTGACATTGCCTCCTGTGGATACCGTTAAAACATTGCTAGATTTTTCGCTATCTGACTATTGGGAAACGCACTACACTTTTAATAAAACATCAGAAAAAAAGAGCAAAAAAATTTCAATAGGGTTTGTAAATCATCTTTTTCTGAATGCTATTGTGCCCTTTGTTTTTTTCTATGAAAAAGAGAAAATGGACACCGCTACAGACAAGGCTCTTTCCTACTTAGAATCTATTGCCTCTGAAAAAAACAGCATAATTAGCAACTGGAAAACAGTCGGAATTTCTAGCAAAAATGCTTTAACTTCGCAAGCCTTGCTTCATTTGTACAAAACATATTGCTCATCGCAGCGTTGTTTAGAGTGTAACTTAGGTAAGAAAATATTGCTCAGACCACAGTAATGGCTCAAATCAAAAAAAACATAGAAAACTACGCTTTTGGTGTTTGCTCATATTTAGGAGAAAAGCTCAATATTAGATCTAGCACCATACGGTTGTACTTTATTTATGTGTCGTTTTTTACTTTTGGCAGTCCTGTAATTATATATGCCATACTAGCTTTCTGGTTAAACATCAGACACTACCTTACGCACCGTAGGCATTCTGTTTGGGATATCTAGCAGCTGTATCTTTTTCTATTCACCTATTGTTTTAAGCGTTAATAAACGTTATGGTACTTGGCTCTAAATTCGTGCTATGCAACAACAGATAGCTTTATATAGAACCACCAAAGGGTTTCAACAAAATCACAAAACGTCTGCCCTCAAATGCAAAAACTGTAGTCAAGACTTTTTGGCTAATAGAAAAACCGCTCAATTCTGCAGCAGTTCTTGTCGTTCGCAATTTTGGATGGCCAAAAACAATAAAAAGGTTATCACTATTGCAGTACCTATAGACATAGACGATGCTTACTTAGAAAAAATAAAGAATATGCTAGAGAATTATAAGTCTCCCTCTGGTACGGCAGGAAACATACCTATGCGTATTCAACAAAACGAAACTTTCGAAACGGAAAAGGATGTGCGTGAATTTATGACACAAGCAGGTTTGTTAGATTATAAAATACCAAAACACGATATGGGTATTTACTATGACGAGGGTCTTACCATAAAGAAAACCGAAGGTGGTTTTCAGGTTAAAATATTAGCTTAAGTATTACTCAAAAACCAAGTCAACATCGTCACTTAAAGGATGAGCTTGACACGTAAGGATATATCCTTCTTCTATTTCTGAATCGCTCAGGCCTTCTCGTTCTTCCATGCTAGCTCGTCCACTTTTTAACCTAGCTCTACATGTAGTACACACGCCCACTGTGCAGCTGTAAGGAGGATCCATTCCGGCATTTTGTGCCGCTATTAGAATAGTCTCTGTTGGTTTTACTTTGATATCTTTTTTATCTCCATATACCTCTACAGATATCGTGCGTTCTATTACTTCGTCACTATAGTTTGCAGTATTGGATTCCGTAGATTCTACATTCTCTTCTTTTGCTTTGGCAGTGAAATATTCTGTGTTAATGCTGTCATCTCGTACCCCAATAGACTGTAGGCCTTTTACTACTACATCCATCATTGGAGCTGGGCCGCAGGTATAGTACTGAGCCATAGGATAATTTAGTCCTAACTCTTGTCTAGCTAACTCAGAAATCTTTTCGGGGATTAAAAACCCGCTTAAACCACTCCAATCTGCACTTGGCGTATCATAGGAGTAAATCACATTAAAGTTGTCGTGAGCACCTTCTAAGGCGTCTAGTTCGCTCTTAAAAATAACACTGTCCTCATCTCTATTTGCATATACTAGGTAGCATTTGCTGTTTGGCTCCATTTTCAGTGCTGTTTTTACAATACTCAAAAGGGGAGTAATGCCGCTTCCTCCACCAAAAAGCATATAATTATTAGTCGCAGCAGGATTAGGATCTAAGATAAACTTACCCATTGGCGGCATGATGTCTATTACGTCACCTTCTTTTACCGAAGTATTAAGGTGCGTGCTCATTTTGCCACCCTCTACTTCTTTTACAGCTATAGTTATGGCTTCTCCCGTTACAGGACTGGAACACATAGAATAGGATCTACGCACTTCTTCCCCATTTATCACTACACTAAAAGTAAGATATTGCCCTGCTTTATAAGCATATTGAGGAGCCATAAGTGGCGGCACATTAAATGTGATGCTTACGGCATCTTTTGTTTCTCTATTTACTTTAGAAACGGGTATTGAAAAAAATCCTGCAGGCATGTTTATGATATTAGTTTTTTTAAAATTTCTACTGCATTAGTCGCAGCTCCTTTTCTTAAATTATCTGCCACCACCCACATATTAAGTGTGTTTGGTTGCGATTCATCTATTCTTAATCTACCAACTAGCACCTCATCTTTATGGTGAGCATCTAAAGGCATAGGATATTTATTGTTTGTTACATCGTCTACCAACATTATTCCTTCTGCATTGCTTAGCAAGTCTCTAACTTCACTCAGTACAAAGGGTCTTGCAAACTGCACATTGATAGATTCTGAATGTCCTCCCGTAACAGGTACTCTCACTGCTGTAGCTGTGATAGCAATGTTTGGGTCTCCAAATATTTTTCTGGTTTCGTGTACCAGTTTCATTTCTTCTTTGGTATACCCGTTTTCTAAAAATACATCACAATGAGGAATACAGTTTCTGTCTATGGGGTAAGCATATACCATATTAGATGAGGTACCGTTTGCCCTCTCCTCTTCCATCTGTTCTACGGCAGCCTTACCTGTACCAGAGACAGATTGATAAGTAGAAATAACGAGCCTCTTGATGCCGTACTGTTTATGTAATGGATTTAAAGCCATGACCATCTGTATAGTAGAGCAATTTGGATTCGCAATGATTTTATGTTGACTCTGTATTGAGTCTTGATTTATTTGTGGCACTACCAAAGGGCAGTTTTCATCCATCCGCCAAGCAGATGAGTTATCTATAACCGTAACTCCGTTTGCAGCAAACTTGGGAGCCCACTCTGTTGAAATAGACCCTCCTGCGGAAAAAAGAGCAAAATCTATATCTTTGGTTATCGCTTCTTCTAAAACACAAATAGGATATTCTTTTCCTCTGTATTCTATGAATTTCCCAATGCTCGCTGAACTAGCTATGGGATAAAGATTTTCTACCTCAATATGACGCTCTGCTAAGACCTGTAACATGGTACGGCCCACCATACCAGTAGCACCTACTATAGCTAAGTTCATATTACTTCAGAAGCTATGCGTTTTAAGTCTAGTGACCTGCCTGAGAGTTCTGCTTGCATTTTGAGCACCTGCACCATCTCCTTCATACTATTGAGATACATAGATTGAAACCCATCAGAAAGAGCTTCTTCTGGATCGTTGTGCACCTCTATCATTAGTCCGTCTGCCCCCGCTGCTATTGCCGCTAGCGAAAGTGGAGTCACGAGACTTCTTTTCCCTGTTCCTTGACTTGGGTCTGCTATTACAGGCAAATGACTCAATTCTTTGGCTAAAGGAATAGCGGCAATGTCCATTGTGTTTCTCACTGAGGTATCAAAAGTTCGGATTCCTCTTTCGCACAATATCACATTCTCATTACCTCCAAGTAAAATATACTCAGCTGCCAATAGCCATTCTGATATGGTGCTTGACATACCTCTTTTTAATAAGATAGGCTTGTCTATTTTACCTAGTTCTTTTAAGAAAGAATAATTTTTTGCATTACGAGAACCTACCTGCAAGATGTCTGCATACGGATAAACCTCTTCTATAAGTGATGTGTCCAACACTTCTGTTACTATCTTAACACCGTATTTTTCCGAGGCATTCTTAAGTAACCTAAGACCTTCTTTTTTAAGTCCTTGAAAAGCATAAGGAGATGTTCGTGGCTTATAAGCCCCGCCTCTCATGAATTTTATACCTAAGTCTGAAATGCCTTTTGCGATTTCATCTAACTGTTGTTCTGATTCTACAGCACACGGGCCCGCGATCAAGCAAAGCTCATTGCCTCCAATGGTCTCATTGCCAACACGTATCACACTTTGGTGATTTTCATCTTGTCTAGCGACTAATTTAAGATCTGACATTATTGCAAATTAAACAGATTGAGTCTAATTCAGTTTGGTATAAGTAATAGAAACTTTCATAGCTCCTGTTGTATTGTCTGTATTTAGC
>Ga0307993_1000130_pt1 | contig 24607 bp, 26 predicted proteins | sample EllFjometagen260_FD_203163 | JGI IMG/M metagenome (GOLD analysis project Ga0307993, IMG submission 203163) | Marine microbial communities from Ellis Fjord, Antarctic Ocean - #260 | ecosystem: Environmental > Aquatic > Marine > Unclassified | place: Southern Ocean | collected 2014-11-02 | reverse complement strand
AATCCATTCGCCGGACAAGCCTTGGTAGTGGCGTAGGGGGGATGCGGACCGGGTCGTGTTGATAGCGATGTTGGCATGCCGTGCGCTGCCCTCTGGCTTTTTTTTTTTGCTATATTTTTTTAGTAACGTCTAGTTTTTTAACACAACTATTGTCTACACAACAACATCAATATTTGTTCTACACAACAACATCAATGTCAACAACATTGTACGATTCGAGGAGCAAGAGTTTCCGATGCCGTTGGCAGTACCCCACCAGGCCGGTCTTGCCCGCCGCTTGCATTTTTTTAGTGCACCCAAGCGTCTTACAGCACGGGTAACTTGCACCGTGCTTGAAGCAGAGGTGGTCACGCTTGTTTCTTGAACGCGATGTGCATCCAGGGCGGATGCAAGGCCCTAATTTGGAAATTGCCCTCCTCGCCTTTGCTGCCGCCGCCGCCGGCTCGACCGCGGTCGCGACCGGCACGTGCGCCTCGACCTCCTCGTCGCAAAGGCCGTCGTCGGAGCCCTCTGCGATTACTGGTGACCCAGCCTCCTCGTTGCGCCAGTCAGCAATACAATCTTGGCGATCTTCGCCGCGGCCAGTGACCAAAACAGGAGGAACGGCCGAGTCCTCGCGAGTGCTCATGGGCGCCCAGTCTTCCGGAGCCCACCCGCCGCCGGTGTAGCCGCATTCGTCCAGCTCCGATACCTCCAGCTCCTCGCAGTCGGAGTAAATTCCGGACGCCATTGATTATGTTGGTTGCGGTCGGGCAGTGAGATGTGCAAAATGACGAAAAATTCGAAAATTGCGAAATTCGTCGTACGAATTCGTCGTACGAGGGTTTTTTTCGAAAATATAAAATTATTCATTTCCACAACCCGGCCGCCACCCTCCGACGAAGCTCATAACCCAAGAACAATGGCCTGCACCCATGCGATTCGAAACGGGTCGACCACCGAGGACGCACTCGACCGACGCATTGAGGCGTACGCGCGCGCCGCTTCCGAGCGCGAGGCTTCGACGTGGTTCGTATGGATTTGCATGTGGACCGTGGACATGCTTGTTGACGAGCTTCCGATAATGAGCACTCTGGGGCCGCAGCGTCGGAGCGTTGCAGAGCTCGAGGTCATGGGCGCGGCCTGCATGCTGGAGCGCTGCCCCGCATTGCTTGGGCTGAACCACCCGTACCACGGAGGGAAGCACGCCGCGCTTGCGAAGGCCTCTTCGACGTCGCCTGACCGATGTCACGAATGCACATTTGACTGCCTTGCCGAGTCGTTCGGCAACCGGGTTGTATTGGACACGCTGAATGAGCGCGCTACCGCTATCTACGGCGACTCAGAGCCGATGACGGCGCTTCCTCTGTGCGAGTTTGTAATCATGCATGTAATTGACGGAAGATTTTAAATATGTCCGATAGAATTTAGCCGTTCAAATATAGCCGTTAAAAAAAACCAGCCACTCGAGCAATCAGCAGGTTCAGAGTGCCTACTTGTCCGTAGAGGTGCAAAAAAATATATCAACTTGACCTAGAGGTGCGACAAGTGTGTCAACTTGTCCACGTAGAGGTGCGACAAGTTGACACACTTGTCAACGTAGAGGTGCAGCCAATGTTTGTCTCATCCCGGTTTAAAGTAAATTAAATTCTAACGAGCGTATATGGCGAGTATGCTCGTTCTACTGCATTTAGAAAGACGTTGTTCTTCTCGGCGAGCCTACGCAGAGTGGCCATCATCTTTTTCGAGGCTTCGACGTCGCTCTCGTCGGCGGCTGTGCACTCGGGGTGCGCAAAAACACAGTAGCGCTGCAGTGCGCGGTTTGTGTAGCTCCACAGTGTCTGTGCGCCGCCGAGACGTTTGTAGTAATCTTCGTCTGCCGTGGGGATTATACCGTTGAGACCAGTAGCTGTAGTAGCGCCCGTGCACATAATCTGAACATCTCCTTTAGGAGAGCTGCGCGTCCTAATCACACCCGGCAGAGGCATTGTGACTGTGCTGGTCATGATGGCTGTCATTTCCGAGACGGTCATTTTCCCGGTTTGGATCTCCTCGGTCGCCTCACAGAGCAGCAGTCCCATGATGCGGACGAGGCGCTTTTCATATTTCTGTGCGAGCCAGGGGCGTGTCTTGTCAATGAACAGGACGCGCAGTAAGTCGAGCACGAGCCCCGGGATGCTCAGAGCCGTGGCCCACATTTCGTGTTTGGTGTCTTTTGCGTGTATGCGGTAGCGTGTGTATATTTCCGCCTGCGGGAGCCGCGAACCCTTGACCCGAACGGGCGTCGTGTCGTCGGATTGGCCGTCGGCTGCATCTCGGTGAGCGATGGAGATGTCTATAATCTCCCCGCCAATCTGTTTCCGCCGCGGTAGCCGGGATCGTCCTGAAGCGGCAGGGGTGTACCGAATGGCCAGCGAGAAGGCGAGCTTCAGGCGGACCAGGTCAAAGTGAAGCGGGGGCAAGCCCTCGTCTTTGCGCGAGGCATTGATGCTGCGGTTGAGCGTCGCAAACATGGGCATGGCGTGCCCCTGCGCGCAAACGCGCACAGGCTGCTCCGCTAACGGGTTGTCGGCGTCTCCCTGAAACTCGGAAGCGGCATCGATGGTGAGGTTGGATCTCGCGCCCGGCCGCCGAAGCATGCTGCTCTCCTTGCGCGGGTAGTGGGTGTCCAGCGCGGACACCCCCACGATCTGTGGCAGCGGCGTGCCGTCCTTACCGGCGCCGAGTTTCTCGTTGTGCGTCCGCGCGGACGCCTGCATGCCCGCGAGCGTCTCCTTCAGCCGCCGCTCAATCTGGGCGCCGGACATGCCGAGTGCAGGGAATGTGGAATCCGTGCTATGCGTCGCGTATTGGAGCCGCAGCGCGCGCATATCCTCCCAGAGAAAGGTGCTGAGCTGGTGCACGAGCTGCTCCGCGTCAAACTCTCCCGATTCCGGCGGCTCATCGTTCCAAATCTCCTCAATCTCGTCAAAGTCGAGCACCACCCCAAAGTCCATGTCCGACGCCTTAAAATGCTGTAGGTATTCGTTCGCCAGGCCAAAAAGCACCTTTGGTTGCTGGCTCTGCGAGTTTTCGAGCATGGCCTTGAAGACGAACCGCATGACGTTGCCACCTTTGTAGACGACACGCGCGTGCCTGGCGGCGGCTCCCAAGGCTATGCCGTTGAAAAATGCGGTAACTGCGTTCTGGAATCGACTTCGGAGGGTGTGAACGAGCTTGAATTGCCGCTGCTCGTCCTTGGCGCCAAGCAGCGTGTCAGTCACAAAGTCGGTGGCATGCGCGACGACGGTGGCCCAGTCGTCAAATGACGGAAAGAGTCCTGGATCGGCCGCCGACCGCCCTATCACTTCGCACGCGCTCGCATGTCGCATGGTGACTGTGTTTGCCAAAAAGGGCTCGGACATGTCCGATTCGGCGAGCGTGACATCATCGTACTCATTGTCACTCATGAGGATTGGCGGACAGCCCCGGTATATTGTATTGTTATTCAGTAAGGCAACATGAAACGGGATCGCCGCATACGCTGATACTTTATATGAATATGCAATTGAAGTTAGCTGCCAGGCCGCGTGCAGAATCTATCGATGCTTTTTATATCAAATTTGTATCCCACCGAATAAATCATGGAGGGGAAGTGCGAGTGTGGCGCGCCGGCTTCCATCACATGCGGATTTTGTCAAGGCGGTATCAGATGTAACTACTCTGGGTGCTGCAGTTGCATATTTAAGCACCATGCGGACCATCCGCCTGCGCCACCTCCCGAGGTGCCCGCTCGGTAAAAGTATAGCCGCGTACAGTTTGGTTTTAAAATCGATAGAATACTAATCACGTCAAGAATCTATCGCATCCCGTTGCCGGCAAAGCGCTGCACAAGCTGACTGTAGTCTGTCTCCGAGAAGTCGGCCACGTCCTCCCTCGCCTCGCCATACGCGGCACCGCCGCCACCCCGGCTAAACTTCTGAAGGCCTTCCTCCGGGGCCAGATACGCGCAAAACTCAATAGCGATGTTTTCAAACTGGGGCGCGCCGCGAGGCCCTTCGCGGCGGTTGGAGAGAGGGGTCAGGACGGCCTGGATCTTGCTGAGGTCGTAGAACTTGACGTCTTGAGTAAGTTTCTTGGCATATGCGTTGACCACGGAGTCGTACATAAAGGTCGGAAGGCGAAAGTAGTCTGTGCGCTGCGGGTCCGAGAACTGCGGGTCACCCATGAGCGACCCCTTGGCGACGGCCTGATTTTCGTACTCGAGCGCCCAGATGAAGTAGGCGCCGTTCGGTTCCTTGGGCACAAACATGAAGTTGGTGTCACGCTCGCCGTTCACGCCGGGGTAGGACAGGGGAGCGGTGTTGCTCGTGAGGTCGTCCATAGACATGGCGCCGTACAGCGTGAGGTCGCGGTCTATGTGATCGCTGGCTGACATGAGGACCTTGGAGCTGGTGTACAGCGGTACGCCAAACTTGCGCCAAACGCCATCCTCGCTCGACTTGAAGCCGTGCGTCTCAAACATGGGCCTGCCCCGGGCGTCAAAGAGCTTGAGGGCGTAATTTGCATTCTTCGAGAGAGTGGAGCCGGTCACCTTGGTCTCGATCACGACCGCCTTCTTCAGGTCTCGTGACACCATGTCCGGGTCGATCGAGGCGTTCTCGACGAAGAGCTCCTTCAGGTCTTGCTCGTTCACCATCACCTCGGACGGCTCGCCGCCATTGTTGACGTTGAAGGCAAAGTTAAAAGTGAACTCCTTCTTGCTCGCATTCCATCGCTTGGATCCCGGCCCACCTCCGCCCGCCGCAAACGAAGGCGGGCTGTCGTTCTCCATTCCGGCGTTATGGTGGGGATGCTGCTGCGGGTGTCCCGGGTGGTGCGGTTGCTGCTGCGGGTGTCCCGGGTGTCCCGGGTGGTGCGGATGGTGCGGATGGTGCTGCTCCTCCTCATACTGGTTCAGAAGATCGCCGCGTCCATTGTCGTAGGCGCTGATAAAGTCGTCAGTGGGCAGACGCTTGAGTGATATGTCCACTTGGCTTTCGGTCGACATGGTTGCGCAGCTTTCTTCCCACAGTCACTTTCTTCGGACTTGTATGGGTTTTTTCGTGGGTGCATATATACTGCGGCGCCACTCAAGTTAATGTTTCGACGCTATGCCAACTGCCGACCAAGATACGATCCATCTTCACGTGCGAGACGCCGTATTGAAGGCCTGTTTGTCAGCCCAGCGCGAGAGCGTGCACTTTCTGCCTCCAAAGCTAAGACGCGAGCAGCTGTTGATCAGCGCCGTCAACGTGGACGGCCTAGACGTCAGCGCGCTCACGAGCCTGCTGCCGAGCAGCTGCCGCGTGTTTGTGCGCAGCCCCGCTGTCACAAACGAGCTCGAGTCCCGCATAGACATCTACGTCTGCCTCGCGCGGCGCGTCCCCTCCCCTCTTTGGGGGGCGATTTTCTTCGCCACACGTTGGTCTGCGCTGCTTTGGACTGCAACCGGCGCGGTGGCATCATGGCGTTTTTGGGTCTGCTGAGCAAAAAGAGGGGCCGCGCGCGCTCGCCCGAGATTGTAGACCGGGACCCGGAGACGCCCGGGGGGCTGGACACGTCGCGTGATGCAGTCGAAACGATCGAGCACGTCATGGACGGCTGGGTGGACCCGTGCGGGAACCAGTACCTGATGCAGCGCGAGCCCGAGCGCACCAATGAGGGTGACAACTCGATGTCGGTCGCGTGGTCTGGCTTTGACAAGCTGGATGGCGAGAAGCTGACACAGCTCGCGGCCCTCTCCATCGCCCCCTTCGCCACCCGTTTCGTGGAGGCCGACCTGCGCTCGGGGGCCGTCCGCGTCAACTTTGTCAGGCCGGGCGCCGCCGCAAAACGCGCGCGCCCTACCGCGGCCGCCACCGAACCCGCGCCGCCGAGCGCGGGCGACCGCCTCTTCCAGTCGGACAAGGACGACGTACGAAAGTGGCTCGCGGGCCCAATAGACCAGGAGGACCTCGACAACATCCTCCTGTACCTGCAGCGGATACGCGCATACATCAAAGAGAACGATCTCGTTGTAAACAACCACCGCCTGTCTTACGACGTCAAGCGCAAGCGTGCGTCCTATATCATCGTCGTCAAGGGCTTCCCCGTCGTCACCGACGGATTTATTCGCGCGCTCACGGGCGAGAGAGCGTGCGGAGTCTGCACGTGCCTAGACTTTGAATCACAACTCCTCGTCATAGAAGTCACCAAAAACAAATTGCCACTGTAGTTTGATTATATCGATAAAATATCGCGCCGCCGCGGCAGCTCATATAAATCCATTAGCCAAACACACACTCACACAGCATGACCGCCTCGATCTCCGACGAGTTCTGGAGTGCCTTGCCCGATCTCGACGTCAGTCAAACGGACAGGCGCTCATTGTCGTACAGTATTTTCGAACAAGTCTCCCATCTTGGCATTGCGGTGCGGAAGTATCGGTCGCCTGAGATAAGGACTGTAGACGTCGTCCCTGCAGAGCGGCGCATGCCGGACATTGCACCCACTGTTTGGGTCCAGCGGGAGAGCGCAAAGAGGGAGAGCGCCAAGCGCAGCCGGGAGCGCAGGCTGAGCAGGATCTCCGAGCTCGAGAAGCTGCATGGGACACACAACCTGTCCCGGGCCAAGAAGGACCTCCTTATGGACACGGCGTTGCTGAGATTTGGCGACCTGGTTCCCGTAGACACTTACGCTCCGGCGCGGAGACGGCTGCCGGCGGCGGAGTTCAAGACGAGCCAGGAGAAGCGACGCACCAATCGAGAGAGCGCTCGGAAAAGCCGTATCCGAAAGCGAGCGTGGCTGATGGCGCTGGAGTCTGGCTTATGCTATAATACATAGAAATACTATCAAATAATAAATGAGAATAACTGTGTTAGGTTTGTATTTTTTTCTTCTCGATAAGTTCGAGCCCAGAAGTCACCCTTGTAAACTCGACGCCTCGCAGTTTTTTCGTCCTCTGTCCCGGGTCGGCCCTTCCCGGTAGCACCGTCGCCACGCTCCAATACGAGCCGCGCTCGCTGACAATCCCGTGAGACCCCAGCTTGCACATCTTGACGAGCGGACTCCCTGTCACGACGCCTCTCCGGTCGACACCCTCAACCATGTAAAACTCATATTCAGACTCGTTCGGAGCATCGTCTGCGACATTGACGGACAGGATGTCTTTGTAGGCCACCGAGATCTGATTTGCAGTCATCGTGTCCTTTCCGAAAAAAATCACCAGGCGACCACAAAAACAATCGATAAACGTAAATTCAGTGCCGTTCTCGTCTGTAATTTTGCCGTTTCTTTGACCAATTAGATACTGTTCCCAAACAACCATTAAAAATGGCTGCCGAACTACCGTTCCCAAAAGTGAACTCGTGTGAACGGGTGACGGTTATCGTGGATAAACGAGAGCCGCCGGCCATGTTCGAAACGCTCTCTTCGATACCCGGCATCAATGTGGTGTCTGCCGTTCTTAATATTGGAGATTTTGCGATATACGACAAGGATGGGACGCCGCGCGTGGCGGTGGAAAGGAAAAGTTGGTCAGATCTGCGCGCCAGCTTCACAGACAAGCGGTCGAACGATCAGGGAATACGTATGGCGGCGGGCTGTCAACAAGCGGACGTGCGGCAGCTGTACGTCATCGAGCACGCCAAGATAGCCGGATGGGAGAGCGAGCCCACAGGCATCAGCGACAAGCTGCTCGACTGCTCAGTCAACCGCCTTATTGCCGGCGGCGTCGGCGTGCTGCGGACGGGCGACAAGAAGCATACGTGCGACGTGATAGGCTGGCTCGCCAAGCGCGTCGGCGAGGGCAAGCTGGGCGGGTTTCACGCGGACGGGGTTGTGGCCACCAAGGGGACGACCAACGAGATCTCTTTCCGGAAAAGCGGGAACTTGAGCAAGGAGAAAATATTTTGGAACATGCTGCAGTGCTCGAACGGCATTTCTCTTGCAAAGGCCAAGCAGATCTCGGGCGTTTGGCCGACGGCGGCCAGGCTCGCGGCGGCCTACAACGAGCAGCCAAGTCGAAAGCGGAAAGAGGCCATGGTCTCCGACAAAAAGCTCAAAGGCATCGGCCCGACGCTCTCGAAGCGTCTGTGCGCAGTCTTTGCGGACGAGGACCAGTCGTAGATTTAAGGATCTTCGTTTTTTTTTGCGAGAAAAAATGTAACCTATATAACGAATTTACAAAAAAAAAACAAGCACGAATATGTCGATCTGTATGCACGGTTCCGAATTCGGTAAGCTTAAGAAACAAGTAGAGTCAGGGAAGCTGGCTGATCTGAAAATTGATTTTACGAGATTTGTGAAGAAAGACGAGCCCGGATTCGATGTGCTCTTCCCCCGCAGCGGCGAGCCGCGGGCTATGCAGAAGTTGTGCAAGGACACAATGGAGCTGAAGTACCTGCGAGAAGACATTATGGAAAATGAAAATCCCAACCAGTGGATCATCGTGGCGCATGTTAGGCGCAAAAACAAAGCAAAGGGGAACTCGGTCTGCCCCAAGCCCGAGTTCAGTCAGCCCATCGCATTCGCCATCGTTTCGCGACCGGACGACCCCGCGCGGTTCGACAAGGAGGAGGACAAAAATACCCTGTACGTCGATCTCGTGTGCGCCGGCATTTCCGGACAGGGGCTGGGGAAGCGGTTGCTGGAAAAAATTGTTGAGTTTGGCAAAGCGAACGGGTTCGACCGAGTGGTGCTCGACTCGGTGAACACGGCCGTCAAAATTTACAAGAAAAATGGGTACGAGCTCACCGGCGAGATGATTGCGAATAACGATTACGATGAAGGCGGCGCTGTGGCGAAGGAGTTCACCCCGCTAGCGGAAATGATGCTGAACCTAAAGCTGTAGAGTATACCGGACCACGGTTTGGACAAAGAAATTATATAACCCGCCGGTTTTTTTGGTATCTAAATATGAAGAGAACCTGGCAGGAAGCACAGAAGCGCCAGGTGGCAGCAAGGAACGGCTGGCGCTGCGGCAGCTGCTCCGAGCTGCTGCCAAGCACCTTTGAGGTGGACCACGTGACGCCTCTCGCGGACGGGGGGTCCGACTGCATAGTCACAAACAGCTGCGCGCTATGCTGTGGGTGCCACCGACAAAAAACACAGGATGAGCGCATCGCGCGAGTCAAGCGCCGGCGGGAAGACGCCCTCGCTGCACACGAAAAGGCTCGCCGCGAGTTGGAGTCGACCGTGCGCGCCGAGTACGCAAACTCGATTGTGCAAGTCAGACGGGGGGTGAGCAAGTGCGAACTCTGTGGAGAAACCTTCTACAATATTTTTCCTCACGGAGAGTGCGGGGCGCTCCGGCGCGCCGTTCGAAGGCGGGTGGACGCCGCGTTGGGGGAGACGGTTGCGCCACAGGATAATTCTAGAGCGCATACATTTGACAGGTTTATGTGTGTGGTATAATAGTTATGTAAAATCTATTACGAGCTCTCGTGTTTCAATTTATGTTCCTTGAGGAACAAGATATACTTGTCCATGTGGTCCTGCGCTTTTTTGAGCTGGCCTGCTTTAGTCTGCATTTCTCCTGCCGACACCATTGTTCCTTTCAGGTCCACGTCGCAAGACTTGGTGTACTCGACCAATTGAAGTTTATTTTCGTACATAGTGTTCAGCATCTGCTGGATAGTGACGTGGCGGGTTGCGCCCGCAACTACCGGCCCTTTGTCCTCCTCCTCGTTTGCCACGTCATCCTCGTCATCCTCGTCCGCCTCGTTTGCCCATGCCGTTCTTTTCATTAGATGTCTGGGTAGTATACGCCAGTTTATTGCCTTCATTGCGCGCAGAAGCTGGGGCGACTGCGCCGCGGCGTCGGACTTCGGGTGCCACTTCGTCACGTATGTGTTGCTCTTGTAAAAATTTTCCATGAAATCGGTGTTATCGCTGAGCGCCTTGACAATCTCCGACGACTCGACGTCCTTGATTCGATCTTCGCCGATCTCGCTGGTCAGCATCTTAAAAATATCTTTGTCTGGATCCACTTCGCTGCGGTCATGCAGAAGAAGGTCGTAGAAGAAAGCGTTGCCCTTTGTGCGCATGATTCGCCCCAGCTTCTGCACCGGATAGATCTGCGCCCTATCCGACTTCAAAATGGATTCGAAGTTGATGCCAACGCTCGCGCCCGGCAAGTCGACCCCTTCAATGCCGAGTTTTCCCAAAAGAAGCACATCAATGAGCCCTTTTTTGAAGGCGGTGAACAAGAGCGTGCGCTCTTTGGGGTTGATTTCGCCTTCGATGTATGGCCATCTGAAGATGGTGGCGAGCGCGCGCAGGACGTTCGTGTGCTCCGCGAACACAATAATCTGATGGTTGCAGTACTGGTGGTAGCGCACAATCAGGTCGAGGACCTCCAGACGGCACGGCTCGATGCAGTCCAGGTTCGTGGATCTCGGCTTCGGTCTCCACTTTTCGGGTTCAGGTGTCATTTTGACGCGGAAGTACAACGGCGTCCTGATGTCTTGTTGTTCGATGAGGTGATTCATCGGCATCCTGTACACTGTCTTAAACAGCTCGATGAGTGTGCTTCGCGATCCGAGAGGCGGCACTGTTGCGGTAAGCCCGACGAAGATGCGGTTGGCTTGATCTCGATCATGCTCCGACAAAAGTTGCGTAATAATGGGCGCGCTTTTTACCGAGGCGTCGCTGTGCACCTCGTCAAATAAAACGGCCCCCCACGCAGTTTCGTGGATCAATCTTCGATTGGCCTCTGAGTTCAAATTCTCATCTTTGTTCGAGTTGAGGTTGGGGATTGCTATCGTCCGCATACGCTCCCGCGAAACAATCACGACGCCCCCGATGTCAGCGGTATCTTTTATTTTGTCCGAGTTCTTGCCGTCCATGATTCTGACGCCCTTGTTGATACGATTCGTGCGGCCCGGCTCTCTGCCTTTCTTGGAGTTGTTGGTCAGAAACAGGACTATGCGCTCGTACATCTGTTCGGTGAGCCCCGCGCGCGTGACGATGAGAATCGGCCTTGGTTCGTTATCTTTCTTTGTCGTCTGAATCATATGAATAATTCCCAGGATGATGATGGTTTTGCCGGACCCCGTCGGCCATTGCAGAATGCACCTCCTGTGTTCCTTGACCAGCTGGACAGCATACACTTGGTGCGGCCGCAGCTCCAATTCGGAATGAGCAGGCGAAATACGAAGCCCGTAATCTTTTATCCACGCGATCTCCTCGTTCACAACCTCTGTGCTTGCAGACGCAACGGTAGGAGCTGGCTGCGCGGGGGTGGCTTCTTCTTCTTCTTCCGCAAGTATATCCGTTTCTCTTCCGAATATCCGGTTCCTTTTAGCAGCGTTTAAATTACCGAAAAAACTCATTTCTGGTGCCTGAGAGGCGACAGACGCAGACTGATTGTGCGTGCTTGTATAAATACTTCGTCCTGAGGGACATTTCATATCGATGGGGCGGAAGGACATTTTATATTGATATTGGATATTGGGTGTGTATCGATAAAAATACTGCGTGGCAAACTGTGGTCTGTGCATATCGCCCGGTCCCTGCGTACGAATGGCAACCTCAGCTGAGAGCGCATCTGCGGCGGCGTACGTCTCCGCTGGCACCTCCCCGGGGTTCGACGCGCACAAGCTCTTCAACACATGGCTGTTCGAGCGTGAGCCGAGCATCAACACGCTCTTCGACCACAAGCAGCTCGGCTGCCGGGCATCGGGGCATCGGGGCGTGCGGCGGCCGATCTTGCTTCACGTCGGGAGTGGCCGCCAGGGCGACGCTGAGCCGGGGCCGGAGACATGGGGCGAGCCGGCTGTCCAGACGGCCGCCTTTGTTTTCCATGGCCGGCTCGACCTGCAGCACGTGACTGAAAAGCTGAAACAGCGACCCATGGACCGTCTGAGGGCGATGGCGATCAGGCTCCAGGGGAAAGTTGAGAAGGGCCTGAAGGCCGCGGTGACGGACGCGGAGATACTGCAGCTCATCATCAACCATCCGACGACCGCCGTGGCGCACGACCTGCCGCCCTGCAAAAACAACGCCCGCAAGAACAACGCCAAATTTTACATGCTGATGTCCGCCTGGCAGCTGATGGCCGCTTGGGGTGTGCCGTTTGAGCGTCGGCGTGAGCACGGGCTGGCCGAGATGAAAGACGGGGCTGTATTGAGTCCGAACAGGCGGACGCCAGCGGATCTGCAGGACGCCAGAAGTGGGGCGATGCGCGGGCGGTGGCCCACCTGCTCGGTGTACACGTTCCGGGAGAACACCGTCATCATGAATGTGGACGTTGACGCGGTGTATCTGATGACGGACGAGGAGCGCTCCGCCAACAAGCAGGCCATGGCGGCAACGGAGGCGTCCGAGCGGGTGCGGGCGCGGTTCGAGTGTCCCCGAGACGGCTGCCTGGCTCAGCTCCGGGACGCCATATTGGAGGCGTGGGCGCAGTGCCCGGAGACACAGCGCGCGTGCGCGGACCCCGTGGTTGGTGTCCACTCGAGCAGCGGGTACAAGCCGTCGTACCGCCTCTTTGTCGTCGGGCCCGTGTTTCGGACGTCGGGTGACGTGGGGCACTTTGTCGACCGGCATCTGATGCCCGTCGTGTCCAAGCTGGAATGGTTCCGCGAAGGGATCATCGACACCGGAAACTACAGCCCGAGCGGCATTGACCGCGCGCTCGGCATGGCCAAGGCTGAGACGGGCAAGATGCGCGTGATGAGTCCAGAGCCGATGCGCGACATTTCGCCCGTCGCCTACGCGCTGTACAGCGCCTGCCCAAACAGGTACGTCGCGATCTGCGCGAGCCTCATCTACTCGGCGAGTCACGTCGCCGAGGGCTGCTCCCCGATCCAGCTGGTGCGCAAGAATGCCAAAAGCGACATAAAGAAGCGCACCCGGCAAATGGACGGCGGGCGAGACGCAGGAGGGCCGGCCTACAAAAAGGTTGACACCGACAACAACTACAGGGCCTGCTCGCCGGCCGCCGCGCAGCTCGCCGACAAGATTGTCGGATCGACGCTCCGCCGGCTCGGGTATCGCAGCGAGTGGACCAGTGACCCGTCAAAGACGGAGCTCGTGCGCGCGTTTGGGGAAGACACGTGGACCCAAGTCCAGGTGCATCCCAACTACGAGGCCAACGAGCAGACCAACTTCTGTGTGCACCGCGAAGTCTGCGTCAATCCCATCCGGCAGCAGCGGGAGCTTAACCCAGCCGCAAGGAAGCACTCGCCCGCCGACCGCAGCGGCAAAATCACGTTCGTCATAGACCTCGCCAAGCGCACCCTCGGACAGTACTGCCACTCGTGCAGAGTCCAGTCCGGACTGTCTTTCCCTGACCACATGGCCCAGGGCTACGTGGCGCGTCTCGCCGAGTCGGAGGAGCTCGACGTGCTCGCGGCAAGCGTCCTGGACCCCGGTCGCGCCACCCCAACGGTTTCGGGACATTCGGCTCCCGAGGAAGGCGAAGGGAACGGAGGGAACGAAGACGAGTCGAAGCGAAGAGCTTGGGCGGCAGACGATAATCTCCCGCCCGCGGGCTGGGCGACGGGGTTCGGGCTCAAAGGACTACGTAACAAAGTAAAATAATATAATCTAGGCGATGTCCCATGATTTTCTTTTAAGAAAGCAGCAGTGTAGACTGTCGGCTTGTTAGGGCACCCCGCGGCAGATTGACTCCCCAGTTTGTCGACCCAGATACAACGAGCGGGTCTTCGTCCCCCCCGCCGAGTCGCCCGAGCAAATGCATCCTATCGGTGCAGCCGTCGTCTTTCGAGCTCTTCGCAGAGAAGGGTTCCTTGTCATTGAGGTACACGCGGGTGTTGTAGATTGAGACGCCAATGCTCGAAATCTGTCTCGCGCTGAATATGTAGATGTTTGTAAACGAAAAGAAAATCTGCACGAGATATGTGAAGGCCGAGTAGAGGTTGTAGCAGACGAGCGTGGCGTAGATTTTCAAATCCGACGAGGGGATCTCCGCTCTGGGCATGCTCGGATTGTTGACGTAGAACGACCGCCAACGCCCCGTCCGGCCGCGGATGTATCCGTCAAACAGTGTCTGAACCACGGTAAAGATGATGCCGAAAATGAACCGCTCTCTGGAGTTTATCACAAACCCAAAGCCTCCCCCGTTGGCGTCGTCCGGATCCAGCCACGGCTCGGTGTAGGACGGCGGCATCCATTTCACCAAAAAATAAACAGCCACCCCGGCGCTCACGGCCAGTGCGCTCACACAGCGCATGAACGGCGCGTCGCGCTTTTCCCGGCCGCTCATATTGATATCGATATTGATATCGATATTGATATCGATATCGCCACATCGATTGGATATAAATATACGCTGCCTTGTATATATAATAAAAAGTCCACTTTAACTGCCTTGCGTGCCCCCGTGCAGTCATGACCGAGCATGATATCGAAGAACTTCCCCAGCTAACAGCTGTTCAGGCGTTGGCATTGAGCAAAGTCGTCGAGTCGGCTGTACTTGATGAAAAGCCAACTTCAAAACCAGCAAGGAAAACAACACCAAAAAAAGACGTGGTGGAGTACATTCCCTATGAAGATGTAAATAAACTGCTTGGAAAAGCGCTTGACAAGCCTCCTCCCGATGGCGCGTACAGCCAAGCCGTCGCCCTCGATCAGGAAACGGTCAACTACTGCCGTGAACGAATTGTCGCAATGATGTGGCGCGTTGCGCTCCTCGTCTTTGCGCCGCTCCAGAATCTGGATATGGACACGAACAGTGGAGAAAAAGGCTTCTCCTACAACTACATCGAGACGATAGACAGCCTACGTAACGAAAAACGCATCTCCTGGAGCGCGCAGACACCCGAGAAGCAGGCTGGTCGACGCGGTCCGATCTGTTTCTACGTGCTCGCAACCATTCTCGGACTTCCGGAGACACACCGGAGGCGCTTCAAGAAAAACTATATTCGTCGCGCGACAGGGTGGGACGCGACTATCGGAGATCAGCTCGAAGGGACGCTGACCACGCTCTGGCGATACGGGTTTCTAGGCAAAGTGATTTCGAGCAGCAAAAAGGACTCGGTATCAGAAACCACGAGCTGGTTTTTGGACTTTGCTGGGTTCCACAACGTATTGCAGGCATGGCTGTCGCGGTCTGAGCAAAAATCAGTCAAAATCAGTCAATCTGTCATTGACGCCGACACCTCGTCGGGTGATAAGAAATTTATGAACCAGTGCCAGCGGAAGACATGCAAGTGGCCGCATACTGTTGAGAAGGTAAAGGAATTTGTGTCGGTTGAGATGCAAGCCGACGTCCGCGACGCAGCCCTGGTGCTTATTCCGCTGAAGCGACAGAAGATGGAGGACTTGGGCATCCGGGAATACTTGAAGACATTTGTTGCTGATTGCGACACAAACTTGAAAGCATATACCCCAGTTGACCCGCCGGAGGGTGTTACTGAACAACGCATTGGCAACCGGCACATGACAAAGGCGAGAGATCACTACGTCGATAAAGTACAGGAGAAGTTCGGGGAGGCGGAGGCTGCGGCAGTAAAAGAAGTCGTCGAGAAGCACCTGCACATGAATTGTCTCAACCCCGAGTGCTCGCCATGCTCGTTTGACGACACGCACACCTTCTGTGTCGCCCACGGACGGCTGGTCGTGTCACGGACATCTCCGTTGGCGACCCGCCCGACGTGCGGAGTCCGAGGCGAGAGCTTGGTCCTGGGCATAGCGAACACCGAATTCATGTACCGGGCAGCTTTCGCGGCCGGCAACTATCGCAGCAAGCAGGCGGACAACACGGACAACTTTGTGACAAACGGATTCCCTCAGGAAGACGATGCGTTGGAAATTGAAGGTATACTTACAAGATTCCTGGACGAACATATAAAGGATTTCAACACACTAATCACAGAGAAGCTGCCAGCGAAGGCGGAAGACACACTCCGCCAGATAGAAATTCGATAGAAGGGGCACATATAAATTACACAATCGATTGTACATGTACAATTAATTTTAATATAATTTCTAGTAGTCACCATGACGCTCGGCACGAGACGCAGCAAAGACGCGTCCAAGACTGCGTTTCTCATTTCCAAAATATCAGCAGACTGGCGTGTCGCCCGGGCTGCGCTCGCATTTGTGGGGTCACTGCAGACGGAAGACGAGCTTGAGTCCGGGCAGACGATCCACAGGAACGCGCGCGGGTTCTCGCAGCTCGATGCGAAGCGCGGAACGGAAATGCGCGCACGCATCGTGGCGCGTCAGCCCGTCAGCGAGCCGGAGTGCGAAGACCTGGCAGTGAAATACAGCGGGCAGGTGACCGAGTTTGCGGCCAAGGACGAGTTTGACGCGGTGCTCGCCGGCGTTGGCGTGGCTGGAGATGATGGCGCCGAGACGTCGAGCGAAAGTTCCGATCGGGATCCGGACTCCGTCACCACCAGCGACGGACATTTCCAGTTGAAGAGAAAGCGCAGCGGCGGACTGCGCGGGTTTGTTGTGCCGGACGACTACACGGACACCGAGGAGCCCGACGAGAAGGAAGCGGAGCGTTGCCCGGAAATTGTCGCGCACCGCGTGACCACGGAAGGGCGTCTCGAACTGCGCGTGCGGACGGCCAGCGGCCAGGGCTTCTGGGAATCGTTTGAGCAAGCCAACACTGCACCAGACGGCCCGGAAAAGCTAGACGCGTACTTGCGCGGTCATGGATTTGTGGTGTAGTGTATGATTTTATATCTCTACAGTTCGCGTTCTATAGCCGAATATGTATTGTTCCCGCCGTGAGCGCCGCCACGGCGTTACTTCTGGGCGGCGAAGACGGCTGCGTGCCCCTCCATGCCGCGGCACTCTGGGGCGGCATCGCCTCGAGCTCGCTGCCCCATATCCGCAGCACGTCGGCCGGGCTGATTCCGACCGCCCTAAGCTCCGGCGTGCCGACGCGCCACTCCGACCCCATGGCGGCCAAGGAGAGCTGCGAGAGGAGGCCCTCCGGGTCCTTCATCGCGCGTACGTGTCCCCACGAAAATCCGGCCGGCAGCTCCCCGTGTGTTTGAAAGTACATGGCCAGGTCGTCTGGTTGGATGACCTTTTTGAGGATGGTGGCGGGGGCCGTTTCGGGGACGGATTTCGAGGCGCCTGGGCCATAAGCAGCACCCGCCGACTCGACAAAGATATCAAACTGCAGCGCGCGCGTGGCCGTGCGGCCGTCGTCGATGGGGCTCTCTCCGGACATCAAGCCGTTTATTCGCAAGCAGTATGCTGAAGCGTTTGTCCGCCCAGAGGACGCGCCCGACCTCCAACTTGTCGTCACGGACTGCATGTACACTTTATATCAGTTCACGTCTCAAGCGGGCGAGCTGGCCACGGGCGAGGACCTGGTAGACTTTTTCTTCGACCAGGCGACCCGGCTCATGCTCGGCGCGGGGTCCGTTGTTGTCTTCTGCTTCGACTGCCCGCAGCACGTGCCCAACGCCAAGAGCAATACGCAGGCCAAGCGCCGCCGGCAGACCCAGGCGCAGGAGCTGACCGTGTCTGAGATTTCGGACTCGGCTCTGCACGCTCCATACTGGCTCGCACTGACCAAGACGGTGCACCGCAACGCCATCATCGAGTACGTCATCGCCGGAATCCACCGCAGGGCGCGCGCCGCAATCGGAGACTGGCACGTGCGTGCCTTCCAGGTCGTGACGCAGTGGCACGACGTCCGGGTAACGGCCTCTCCGGCCGTCCCCACCGAAAGCGTGCAGCAGCTGACGAGCCTGCCGGTCGAGATGGGCGAAGCCGACGTCGCCGTCGCCTTCTGGGTTCGCCACTTCGACAATCTGTCAGCGCTCGTGCGCGTGCAGGACAGCGACCACATCATGATTCTCCTGCTCAACCTCGACCGTCTCAAGCCCGGCGTGCCCCGCTTCCTCTGGCACGTCAGCCTGACGGGCCACCTGTCCGCGGAAACCTGCAGTGCCCCCTCCTGCCCGGGGCGCGGTCGTGCAGCGGACTCCTGCGCGCTGCTCGGCAGGGGTCGCTTCGACCTCATCGACCTCGCCCGGCTTGCGGCCGGCGTCGCGGCAGACTACGTCTCGGTCGACACGTTTGCGCTGCTCGTCATCATGCAGAAGACCGACTTTGTCGACAAGCTGATTGCCTTTTCGAACGTCGAGAACGTGCTCCGGCAGGCGCAGTTCATGATAAGGAACCACGCGCCTCTCCGCCAGCGGCCGCTCCTGGAGCGCGACCCCGTGAGCGGCCGGACAGCCCTCTGCACAGAGTCGCTCGCGAGGCTCTTGCAAGGGCTCGCCGCGCAGTTCAGGGGCGGCACCCACCCGGTGCCGCTCCGCTTCGGCAAGAAGAACACGCGTGTCGCGCTTCACCCGGCGTGGGAGACGGAGGCGGTGCGCGCCCACTGGAACCTGGCGTACTGGAGAGCCGCGAGCGACTCACACATCCTCGATCCGATGCTCGACCCCACCCGCCGGGACAGCGACACCGGCAAGTTTGTGCACGGCTGGGACGAAAACGGACAGCCCGTACACGACAAGGCGTGTCTAGAAAACCCGTTACACGCATAAATTCAGACTTTTAAAAGTATAATTATGGGATGTACTCTTTATATATATATATCCTCGCATTATTTCACACGAAGCGTGTCTTACTCTGGAACCATGGCGCTCGTCGGGCTCAGCATCCCCAGCAAGTTCCAGGAAATCTTCAAGCTCATGGCGTGCCGCCGCGCGGATGAAGACGCGCCGCGGGTCGAGTTTGAGACCATGGGCACGCTCGTTTTCAACCGGGACCGCAAGCTCGAGAGCCTGCGCTTGCGCGCAGGCACGCACGACACGCTGGCTCCAAAAGCGCGGCGCCCATCGCCAACAGACGCCCGGTCGAGAGCCTACTCGACTGCATACCACACCCATTTTTACGACCCTCAACGCGAGTACAACGTACCGACCGTGCAAGACGTCCTCATGTTTGTCGTCTACAACACCGTCAGCCGCTTTTTCTGCGGACTCGACCCTGCATGGGGCGCGGTGCGCTCCTCAGAGCTCGTCATGACGGACCTCGGCGTGTACATTATACAGAATGCACCAGACGAAGACAACAAGTTATCAGACCGAATTCTGGCAAAACCGCTCTCACGCCCCTCTGTGGTGGCCGCAGTCCAAGGGAATGGCATCTCGATGACAGGGTCGCCAGAGGGGTTCCACAAGCTGATCGAATCCATCGTTTTTGAGACGGCGCACGCCGTCATGAAGAAGCCGCGCGGCGGTTTTGCGGACAAAATGATGGAGACCTTCCCCGAGCTAACCGCAATAGACCACGCCAAGGACCTGATGAGTATCCGCTTCATGCAGCAGGCCGACGCTCAGCAGACGTACCTGGACCTCTTCCGCCTCGTCGGCGTGCGAGTCGACTTTGTGCCGTGGCCGGATTCCGGACACCCCCTCACTTACAAGGCGCCGATGCCAGCCATAGCCGTAGAACCTCTCAACGATTGAGGGGGTGTGCAATTGACAACGAAATTTTATATAAGGACCAGTAGTCCAGTGGAGTTAAATTGTAGTTTTATACTTAAAATCTTAGCTACACTACCGATTCCTGCAAGAGATGAATGAATGCGTCCGCCACGTGCTGCGGGTCGCCGGTGTTGCCGTCGAGCACCGACACGGGCACGGCGGGCTGACCTGGGACGAGAGTGACATGTCCGTCCGGCGCGCCATCCACGAGCCATGCGTCGTGCTTCTTCCCCAACTCAGCGAGGTACTCCTTGGATACGCCGCCCTCTTCCGCGGCACGCGCGCGCGTGCGCAACCTCCCGGCGCACACGTCAACTGTCGTCCTCAGGTAGACCACGTGATCGACGCGGGGGATGGCCTCAAAATCGAACCGGTCCGTGTAAATAGAAAACTCGAGGTCCGTCATGGCTCCGCTCTCGTGAAGCATCTTGGCAAAGCACTCGCGGTCAGCAAAGGGGCTGCGCTCAATCACCACCACGAGGCGCTTGCCTAGCAACGCGGCACGGGCCGCACTGGACTCGCTCTTTGCAATGTGCTCACGCAGATGCTTCAGCCGGCTCAGGAACAGTGTCTGCTGCAGTGTGAAAGCCCACCGGGCTTTGTCTCTGTAGAACAGCTGCAAGACGTCCTCGAAGTCCTCCAGGGGCTCTGGCATCACCGACACGACAACGTCGTCCGTCTCAAGTCCATCTATATTGTCAAGCAGCGTCGACTTGCCCGCGGCGATGCTCGCCTCGACAGCAACGATGGTCATGCTCGGCGCGAAGGCGCCGGCCGACACGTCGCCCTCGGTTTCGGAGGAAACGCCGTCGCTCTCGATCGTGCCCGTGCCGATTGATAAGAACTGGAGAACACGACCCAGAACCATTATGGCCCTCTATTGTACCGTAAGTAAAGAACGATAGTGGAGTGATATTATCGTACGTTAAATTTCCATCGATACTAAATTATTAGTTGGCGTTGGCTTCCCCATTCGTGGGCGGCGGCAGCAGCGCCCAGAACTCCTTCAGCAGATTGTACTGCTTCCTGCAGACGCGGGCTTCTATCCGCACACTCTCCCTTAAATTGACCGAGTCATCAGTGCTGATGCGCGACAGCCGGTGCCACCCTCTAGCCTTGCCGTGTGCCGCCGACTCCTCCAGCTCGTAGTGCACGTACGTGCACACCAGCGCAAAGGCGCCCACCAGCCACTCGCGCAAGCGGTTCTCGGTCACTTGCTCGGTGTCTTCGGGATATTTAGATCGGAATGCTTCGCGAAGATATTGTGAGGCGAGCTTTCGGGGGATCGAGTTGCTCCTGTCGAACCGGAATTTTTCATTGGGGAGATGCGTGCCCGTCACATGCTTGAATACCGCGAGGAAAAAGAGCACCGCCATGAGCTGGGTCGAGTTCCCGTCCGCCTTCGGCGCTGAAACGTCCTGGGGTATGTCGAAAAAACCGTCTGAGATTATCTGCCCAAATGTCCGGTCTGGTACTCTTACGCCCTCCGGCGGTCCCTGCTCGTCGTGGGACACCTTCGAAGATAAATCGCCAAGTACGAGCTTGAGGGTGTCCCACGAGCAGGCACCTGTCAGCTCCGTCTCGCAGAATTCAACCAGCCGCTGGACGAAGAGCGCATTGGCTGCACCAGAGGACGCCGTCGAGGACAAGCTCAAGTCGCGGTACTCGGTCGGGTAATCTATCAGCAAATATTCGCGCAAGCCTCGCGGGTGGGTCTGCACCACGCCCGGCAGGAAGGGCGCAAACGGACGGAGTTTTGTCACTTCCAGTTTTAGATTTTCTTCGCCCTTCTCGATATTCCGTGTGGCGATATACACCGTCACAGGGAGCACGCGGTTCCCCGACGATGGGATGCCCTTGAGGAGCACATACTCGTACACAAACGCGTCCAGTGGATATTCCTCGGTCGTCACTTGGTGGTCCTGCGTTTCACAATGCTTCTCGTGCCTCTTCTTCACAAAAGCCATCACGTCGTCGACATGATCAACGTCGACGTTCTGCCGATCCTGGACCCATGCCGCCCAGATGTCTGCAGCCGAGACTTCCCGCAACGCGCCGCCGTCCACCCCCTTCGGCGAAGCGACCTGGACTTCGGAGGGCAGCAGCACGTTCCACCAGTCGTAGTCCGCGTGCTTGGAGCTCAGCGGGGCGGCGCGGTTTTCCGGGGACACGCCTGAGCGCCACACCTCGCCGGCTTTTGTTGCTCTCTTCCACTGCTCGGCGCTGAGCTCGGACGCATGCAAGAGCTTCCCGGGCGGCAAGCACACCAGGTCACCCTTAGAGAACCGCCGTTCGGCAGTCGCCTGGAACTTCCCCGCCCCCTCGAAAATCGCGGGCAAGCCCCGCTCAGAGCCCTCGTTCATCATGACCCTGAGTCCGGACACGTATGGCTTGGTATAGTACTCATCGGAAATTTGTTTCTTGACCGACGTCATGTTCGGAGCCGCCCAGCGGGAATCGATATAAGTGCGACGTGTTATATATACCGATAAACACCCACCGTACAGCCGGTTGTTCGGCCATCGATGGCGGATGCGAAGCGCAGTCGGGCCTCGCTCCGCGGCGTGCGCACAAAGCGCAGAAACGCAGCAATAAGCGTCGGTCGCGGACGGGATGCCACGGAGCGGGACCCTGACGCACAGCTCCTGCTCGACGAAGCTCATGGCGGCGTTCCAAACCTGTCGGCATTTAAGCCAGATATGCGCGGATGCGCCCCGCACAAAAACTACGCGTTCCGCTTCCCGTCGGGCCGGCCAGTGGCCGACGGCCTCTCCATACAGACCGCTCAGTGGCGCCGCACGAGACAGGCGACGACTCTGCTCCGAGCAGGAGAGACCGTCACGGTCGCCGCCGCGAAGAACACGCGCTTTCTGCTAACTGTCGAAACCCCGCCCGCGCCGCAGACCGCCGTCACCGACCGAGGCCACATAAGCACCCGGACGTGCACGGGGCTCCTGAGATGCACAATCAAGCCATTGGAATAAGCTCTGCATCGATTGCGAAACTGCTCGGTAGTCACGTCCAAGGAGACTGCGCGATGCCAATGGACTCACGGCCGCGGGCGGCCATTCTACGCAACCGCCTTGTCAAACACCGGCTGACGAGAGGGGGGCGCCGACTGAGTTCCGGCCTGACGGCGGTGGCGCCGGGCACGATGCGCAGCGTGATCAAGTCGGTACGCCCGCGCCGTTTCGTGGCGACTTTTTCTGTCCGCGCCGGGATAGACTTTGACCGGGACAGTGTTGATGGAGGCGTCGTCCGGCTGGTTCGGTTCATCGGCGAGTGCAAGTGTATTGGGGTGAGCGCGGGGAGCGTCGACGCCGCGTACGTGGACGCGGCCGAAAAGATTATGCTCGCGGTGAACGAGCTGGAGCCGGAAGACCACGACGTCATGCCCGCGGACTTTGAGGCATTGTGGCACACGGAGGGGCTGGACTTTAGCTCCGAGGTACTCCTGCAATAGTTTATAATTATTTACATCATCAACTGTTCTATTTTGTCAAATCTAAACTCCGCGACAGTCCAGCCCGGAGCAACTTTCTCATTCCTAACCAGCACCACAGGGCGTTCCCGCGCGAGCCATGCTGCGTCTACAGGGAGCCGGTCCTGACCCTCGAGGTGGATGTCGAACATGAACCAGTCTCTGAAACGCTCCGTGTCCCGCTGCACATGGGCCTTGAATAGTTTCTGATACCTGGTCGAGCTGGACTCCCCGTTCCCAAAAACAAGCAAGGCAATCGGCCGGGAGTTTTTTTTAGCGCGCTCCAAGACCTTTTGCAATTCCCCTGGAAACAAGGTGTCCTTCAGAAATTCGGGTTCGGGCTCGGGTATACAGCCATGGTGGTGAGCCCGCGGGGGGCGGATCGGTTCGCCGTATGCCATGGACATGGTCAGAGACGCAGGCTGCGAACTGAGAGATAAAAAAACCCACTACTATATTACAATAGGCATATTTTGATCCTGTATCAGGGCACATTTATTTAGGTCGTATTTTCATGTCCGATGGAATCCGGATTTACTGTCAAATTTAGTTTCAACACGTACGCCGGACACATGAACCCCAGCACGAACCAGGTGCTTCTCAACGGCACGGTCTACGACTCCGCGTGCGACGTTGCGCGGCTCTTAAAACACGCTGCGACCATATCATACATGGAGGACGGTATAATTATAGATGAAAACCCGCTGTTCAGCAAAATGTTTTAAATGGATTTGGAACAATACATTCCGGCACCCACCCGCTCACTTGAGTCCTATCGTATTTAGCATGTCCCCAAGACTGTCGACGCTTGCTTGGACCAGTGTTGCGGCGGCCGGTATTGCAGCCACCCCTGAGCCGCATAACTCGTCGTGCAGATCGTCGTACGACCGGACGACGGAACTGCAGATCCTTCCCCATGCGCCGTCGTCTACGAGCCGGCGCGCCCGCCCCCGCCGCGCGAGTTCATGCACGTCGATGTCACGAAGCCGGCCATCGCGCATGCGATTCAAGGCGGCCGTGAAAGGACCGCGCTTGGTCGCGTTCACGTCACGTGATGTGACATTCAGGTTGCCGGTGGAGTTCAGACAGTCCCGCAGAATCTGTGTCGCCTGTCGAGTAGCCATGGACCCAGCAGATGCCCTGTGGGCCACGAACGCCCGCGCAAACGCGGTTTCGAGCAACTGCACTTCGACAATGTGGTCCACCTGTGGGTCCGGCGTGTCCGCCCTGCTCCGGGAAGTGTAGGCGTCCGTCTGTGCCCTACGTACCCATACTGCGTCTGCCTTGTTGGTAACAGACCCCCGGAGACCAAGGCTGGCCGAATTGGCGCCTTCCGCCTGACCGAGTTCCAGAGCTGCAGCACGAGTGAGGACTGGCATGCCCTTTCGTGTGACAACATCAGATTTCACGACGGTGTGTAATATATTACCCGATCCCACCCAGAAAATATAGTTGCTGATCGAGCGAACACCGAAATTCATCGATAGGTTCTGCACACGGGTAGGCAGCTAACGTCACATTTTGCGTCCGGCCCCTTTTTTTATTCTGAAAAATGAAAACTTTTTTTCGGCCCGGACGCAAAATGTGACGTTAGCTGCCTACCCGTGTGCAAAACCTATCGATGAATTTTAGGCCCAAAATGCTGCTCGAGTAACACCTAACGTCACATTTACCAGATTAAAATTCATCGATAAAGGTATTTTTGCGCGCT
>Ga0307993_1000128_pt1 | contig 24654 bp, 21 predicted proteins | sample EllFjometagen260_FD_203163 | JGI IMG/M metagenome (GOLD analysis project Ga0307993, IMG submission 203163) | Marine microbial communities from Ellis Fjord, Antarctic Ocean - #260 | ecosystem: Environmental > Aquatic > Marine > Unclassified | place: Southern Ocean | collected 2014-11-02 | reverse complement strand
TACGGGAGGAGTATTGTATATTCCTGTCTTAGAAAAATGGTTAATTAACAAATAAAATAGAAATTATGGTAACTTACAATTGGAATTGCAGAACAGTAGATGCTTACGTTGAACAAAACGCAGAAGCGGATGTAGTGTATAATGTACACTGGATCGTAACAGGAACTTCAGATGAATTAGATCCTCAAGATAATCCGTACTCAGCAACAAGTATTGGAACACAAACATTAGATACAAGTGCTATTGTAAACTTTATTCCGTTTGCTGATGTAACAAACGAAGAGGTAGTAACATGGACACAAGATGCTATGGGTTCAGAACAGGTAACTGCTATTGAGACAGGTATTGCTAATCAAATAGCATTATTGATTGCTCCAGTATCTGTAACACTTACTGTAGGTGAACCAGTTCCGCCAGTTGAATAATTAAAAACTATCGAAAAATAGTTGTATATTTGTGTAATTATTAATAATTAAATTAAATAAAATGTCAAATCAATTAAGTAAAGAACAACTAGAGTTGTTACAAGGATTACAGAATGAATTCAATCAAGCTAAAATAAACATAGCTGATACTGAAATTAAAAAAGCAGGCTTATTAACTGGATTGTCTGAAGTTCAGAAGAAATTCGCAGAACAAGAGCAAATCTTAATGAAGGAATTTGGAGAGAATGCAGTAATAAATTTACAGACTGGAGAGGTTAAAGACCCAGAGCCAGAATTAGAAGCAACAGAAGAAACAGATACCGCATTTGAGGTAATAAAATAATTTACAATGGCAAAAATTAGCAACACAGCAGCATACCCTAACATTACAACTATTGACGCAGCGGATTATTTAATTCTAACTGACAAGGAGAATAGTTTAATGACAAAGTCTTGTACGGTTTTAACCATTTCTGACTTTAGTGTAGATAGAGGGATTGTTAAATTGATCGCACCTAATGGTGGTGTATGGAAGCTGTTTGTTAGTAATTCAGGGGTTATAACAACTCAAGCTATCAGCTAAACATAACATGGACATAAGGAAAATCTCTATAGGAGCAGATTATAAATCAGGCGCAATGCATTATATCGTTGGCCAGAATGTTCTTGGGGCGTCTTATATAATTCAACATATACTTCACGATAAGGATTCTTATAAGATCTGGATCGTAAGAGATAATGAGGTTTTATTATGGAAGGAATTTAAATGTACATTGCCTATTTCTTTAGAATATAATATAAATTTCTAAAAATGAAAGAAACTCCAAAAGATTGGAAGGACATACTTTATGATTCTTTCAAGGATAAAAAGGGTTATGTTATAAGCGATAACAAACCTGATTTAAAAACGGAAGACACTTTAGAAAAAGCTAAATAAAATCAAATGCAATCACCTTATAGTTTTATTGTCCGTCCGGAAAAGGGTAGACGATATGACAATGTAAAACAATACGGAGAGAAGGAATTTATCACAAGTTCCTCTGAGGAAGACCATAAGTCTTCTAATCGTTTTGCTACAGTTGTAGCGACCCCAATAAAATATAACGGCCCAATAAAAGAAGGAGATACTCTCTTGGTTCATCATAATGTTTTTAAATTTTATAACGACATGTATGGGAATAGAAAGAGTGGAAAAAGTTTCTTTAAAGATGATTTATTTCTTATAGATGTAGATCAATTTTATATGTACAAGAATTCTGAAGGTTGGATGGGGTATGATAAATATTGTTTTATTAAGCCTTTGGAAGTAAAAGATTCTTATGTTAAGAAGAGTTGTAAATACGAGCCGTTAACAGGAACTGTAAAGTATATCAATCAAGAATTATTAGATAAAGGAGTTAGTATTGGTGATGTGGTTTTATATAAGCCAGAGTCAGAATATGAATTTATGGTTGATGATGAGCTTCTTTATAGAATGTTTACGGACAATATAACAGTGGTCTTATGATTTATGCAAAAGATAATTTCTTAGGTGAGGAGTTTTTTGAAATAGTCAATAAACATATAGACTCAAATGAATTTATCAAGACGGATGTAGGGAATGCATTTTTCTATGTTCAGGAATCTGATCAAGACTTTAATGATTATATAATTTCAAGATTAGAAAAGATAGAGAAGTGTGAGTTAGTTAATATTCTATCATTCTTTAGGGTGGCTACAGATAAACTCGATACAAGCTGGAGGATACACTCCGATTTAAATGTGAACGGAGAACGTCCTGATCGCGCGTTAGTTCTTTACCTGTCTCCTAAAGAGCGTACAGACTTACATGGAACTGCTTTTTGGGAACATAATGTATATGGGAAGGAACTTCCTTTGGAAATTACAGATGCAGAGTATGATGAGACTATAAATTTAGACGCAAACGAATTAGACAGATGGAATTTAAAATCTGTTATCGGATATGAACCTAATCGATTATTATCATATCCTGCGAATTATTTTCATAGTAAATATCCTAATGAGGGATGGAAAGAAGGTAGAAAAGTTTTTGTAATGTTTTATAAGTTTAAATAAGATGGATGTAAATAAGATTAAATTACAGATAATAAAAGCAGGAGAGAAAGCAGTTATGCAGTTAATTAAGGTTGCTGAAGAGCAGATTATAAAGTATGGCGAAGATGATGAATTGGCAGCAGATAAATTAAAAAATGCAGCAGCTACGAAAAAGTTAGCTATATTTGATGCATTCGAGATTTTAAAAAGAATACAAGAGGAGAAAGATTTAATAGATGGAGTAGATAATAAAACAAATAACACGCCAAAAGGATTTGCTGAGTCAAGATCAAGATAATAAAATATACACTGAACTTATTAATTTAGTTCCCAATAATGTTTTGGCTTACAAAAACAAAGCGAAAGCATGGCAGTACGGGTATAATGAAAAGTATAATTTTGTTGTTATTTCTAGAACTGGTGAGATTGGTCAAATTATTAGTATACAAGGTTTAAATGTTGCTCTTCCTAAGATTCCTGAAGACGTATTTAAAAGATCTAAAAAAAAAGAAGAACAGTACTGGGAAGCTGAAGGAATTCCCAAACAACTTCACAAAATAAAATCTATATTTCAGTGGCATAATGCTCCTGCTAGTTTTAAAAACCAGTGGGTAGATTACATTGAGAGTCAATTTGATTATAGAGAGGAAGGTTATTGGTTTATGAATAATGGTAAACCTACTTATATAACAGGTTCTCACTGGATGTATGTACAACATACAAAAATAGATGTAGGGCTTCCAGACTTTAGGGAGGCAAATAGAATATTTTATATTCACTGGGAAGCATGTAAAGCAGATAAAAGAAGTTTTGGAAATAGTTATCTAAAAATTAGACGTTCTGGGTTCTCCTATATGGGGAGTGAAGAGTGTGCTAATATTGGTACAATTACAAAAGATGCTAGGATTGGTATACTCTCTAAGACAGGTGCTGATGCTAAGAAAATGTTTACAGATAAGGTTGTACCAATCTCCAATAATTATCCTTTTTTCTTTAAACCGATCCAAGATGGTATGGATAAACCTAAAACTGAATTAGCTTTTAGAGTTCCTGCGTCTAAGATTACTAAGAAAAACATGTATGAGGAAGATGTGAATTTAGTTGAAGGATTAGATACCACAATTGACTGGAAGAATACAGGAGACAATAGTTATGATGGGGAAAAGTTAAAACTATTAGTACATGATGAGAGTGGTAAATGGGAGAAACCAAACAATATAATAAAAAACTGGGGAATTACCAAAACTTGTTTACGTTTAGGGAGTAAGATCATTGGTAAATGTATGATGGGTTCGACCTCAAATGCATTAGATAAGGGTGGTGCTAACTTCAAAAAACTATACTACGATTCGGATTGCACAAAGCGTAACTCAAACGGTCAAACTAAAAGTGGTCTCTATAATTTATTTATTCCAATGGAATGGAATATGGAGGGATTTATCGATCTTTATGGGATGCCTGTTTTTAACACTCCTAAAAAACCCTTGAAAGGTATTGACGGAGAAATGATTACTCAAGGCGCTATTGATTATTGGCAGAATGAAGTAGATTCATTGGCGAGTGATCCAGATGCATTAAATGAATTTTACAGACAGTTTCCGAGAACAGAGTCTCATGCTTTTAGAGATGAGAGTAAACAATCTCTATTTAACCTTACTAAGATATACCAACAAATTGACTATAATGATTCACTAATAATGAAGCAGTATATGACTCAGGGTTCGTTTTCTTGGCATAATGGGATTAAAGATACGAGGGTTATTTGGACGCCTGATAAAAGAGGAAGATTTTTCGTAACTTGGTTACCAGAAAAAGCATTACAAAATAATGTTATAATAAAAAACGGGAGAAAGTATCCAGGGAATGAACATGTTGGTTCATTTGGTTGTGATTCATATGATATATCTGGAGTAGTTGTTGGTAAAGGGTCTAATGGTTCTTTACATGGACTAACTAAATTCAATATGGATAATGCTCCTAGTAATGAATTTTTCTTAGAGTATATAGCACGCCCGCAAACGGCAGAGATATTCTTTGAAGAGGTTTTGATGGCTTGTGTGTTTTATGGAATGCCCATTCTATGTGAGAATAATAAACCTCGTTTGTTATATCATTTAAAGAATAGAGGTTACAGGGGTTATAGTATTAATCGTCCTGATAAAACATTTAATAAATTATCTAAGACGGAAAGAGAATTAGGTGGAATACCTAACTCAAGTGAAGACGTAAAGCAGTCACATGCTTCAGCTATAGAGTCATATATAGAAAAACATGTGGGTTTAGATTTGGTAGGAAATTATAGAGATAGTGATGATATGGGAATAATGTATTTTCAAAATACTTTAGAAGATTGGGCAAAGTTTGATATAAATAATCGAACAAAGTTTGATGCCTCTATTAGTTCAGGGTTGGCTATTATGGCGAATCAAAAACACTTATATACACCTGCTCAAGAAAAATCGAAAATAAGCATTAACTTTGCGAGATATAATAACACAAACTCAGTTAGTCAATTACTTAAATAAATGAAAGACGTAAAAATACAAGTAAATGCATCTTCATTTCCCGACCAATTCGCATCAGATTCGGTTAAGGATACAATGGAGTATGGATTGCAGATAGGACAGTCAATACAATATGAATGGTTTAGAAATGATGGCGGCTCTTGTCGGTTTTACTCTCAACGTGGTGAATTTAACAAATTAAGACTATATGCTCGTGGAGAGCAGTCTATTGGTAAGTATAAAAACGAAATTTCTGTTGACGGGGATTTGTCTTATCTTAATTTAGATTGGACACCAGTTCCTATTATTCCAAAGTTTGTGGATATTGTGGTTAATGGAATGAATGATAGACTCTTCAAAGTAAAAGCAACTGCACAAGATGCTCTTTCTGCTGAGAAAAGAAATCAATTTCAAGAGATGGTTGAAGGTGATATGATTGCAAAACCATTATTAAAACAAATTACAAAAGATTTCGGGATTGATGTATTTCAAACTGAAGAAGCAGAGCTACCAGAAAACGATCAAGAGCTAGAGCTTTTCATGCAAATGAAATATAAGCCAGCAATTGAGATCGCTGAAGAGGAAGCTATTGATACTATATTTTCTGCAAATCATTATAATGATACCAGAAAAAGAATTGATTATGATATTACTACTTTAGGAATAGGTGTTGGAAAACATATGTTTTTACCTGGAGCTGGAGTAAAAGTAGAGTATGTCGATCCTGCTAATGTGGTTTATAGTTATACAGAAGACCCTTATTTAAAGGATTGTTTCTATTGGGGAGAAATTAAAACAGTTCCAATTACGGAACTTATTAAGATAGATCCAACCTTGACTAATGAGGACTTAACAGAGATATCTCAGTATAGCCAGTCTTGGTATAATTATTACAATGGAGCGCAAGAAGCGAACAATGTGTTTTCAAGAGAGACGGCAACATTATTATATTTTAATTATAAAACAACACATACTTTTGTTTACAAGAAAAAGAAGATGTCTGATGGCACTTTTAAAGTTGTAGAAAAAGATGATCAATTTAATCCTCCACCAGAAATGATGGAAGAAGGAGGTTTTGAGAAAGTAGAAAAGACTATTGATGTTTGGTATGATGGTGTAATGGTAATGGGTACTAATATTATGCTTCAATGGAAATTGGGAGAGAATATGGTAAGACCAAAATCAGCAAGCCAATATGCAATGCCGAATTATATAGCATGTGCGCCTAAAATGTATAAAGGAGCTTTAGAGTCTTTAGTTAGACGAATGATTCCTTTTGCAGATTTAATTCAAATGACTCACTTGAAAATACAACAAGTAGTTTCTCGTGTTGTTCCAGATGGTGTATTTATTGATGCCGATGGATTGAATGAGATTGACTTAGGTACTGGAGCTGCTTACAACCCTGAAGATGCTTTGCGTCTTTACTTTCAAACAGGTAGTGTAATAGGGCGAAGCTATACTCAAGATGGAGAATACAATAACGCAAGAGTTCCGATTACTCAGTTAACAGCAAATAGTGGAGCTAGTAAGATGCAAATGCTTATTGGAAACTATAATCATTATTTAGATCAGATTAGAACTGTAACGGGATTAAATGAAGCGAGAGATGGATCAAGTCCTGACCCTAATTCTTTAGTTGGTGTTCAGAAGTTAGCAGCATTAAATTCTAATGTAGCAACTCGCCATATATTAAATGCAAGTTTATATATCACGAGAACGTTAGCGGAGTGTCTATCTATTAGGACTGCTGATATTTTAGAGTATGCAGACTTCAAGGATGAATTTGCAATGCAGATCGGTAAATATAATTTAGGTATCCTTGAGGATATAAAAGAGTTATATATGCATGACTTTGGTATATTTATTGAGATGGCCCCAGATGAAGAAGAAAAAGCTATGTTGGAACAAAACATACAAATGGCTCTTTCTAAGCAAGATATTAATCTTGAGGATGCTATTGATATTAGAGAAATTGCAAACTTGAAAATGGCAAATCAATTACTTAAGGTAAAACGAAAAGCTAAACAAGTGGCGGAGCAACAAGCTCAAGCAGCACAGGCAGAGCAACAGGCTCAAATGCAACAACAAGCGCAACAGGCTGCGGCTCAGTTAGCTATGCAAACAACTCAATCACAAACTCAATCTAAGATCGCAGTAAAGGAAGCTGAAATAGCTTTTGATATTCAAAAATTACAAATGGAGGCTGAGTTGAAGAAAGCGTTAATGCAAACTGAATTTGACTTCCAGATGCAATTAAAGGGAATGGAGCAAGACAATATAAAAGCTAGGGAAGATAATAGAGAGGGTGCAAAAAAAGATAGAATTAATCAACAGTCTACAAACACTTCTAAGATAACGGAGCAAAAGAAAAGAGACTTACCGTCAATAAATTTTGAGTCCAATGAAGACAGTTTAGATGGTTTTGATTTAGCAGAATTTGACCCCAGATAAATAAATAAAATAGTATTAACTTTAAAAAATCAAATCAAATGGAATTTCAAGTAAAAGCAGTAGGTGCAAATGTTGAAGAAAAATCAAGAGCGCAGGTTGAAGAAACCTTATTAAAAGAACATGAAGAGCAGTTTGAAGAGAAGTCAAACACACCACCTTCAGACGGAATTGATAAAGTAGACTTTAGAAGTAAAAAAGAACCAGAGAACAAAGAAGGTTCAACTGAAGAAACAAAGGTAGAGGATACCTCTGAAGAAAAAACAGAGGTAGAATTAGAAGAAAATGACGTTCTTTCATATATTAAGAATAGATATAACAAGGATATAAATTCTATTGACGAATTGTTTGCGGAAAAAGAGGCAAACCCTGAGTTACCAGAAGATGTGTCTAAGTATTTAAAGTACAAGCAGGATACTGGACGTGGTATTAATGACTTTTATAATTTACAAAAGGACATTGAAGGCATGGAAGACAATGCTGTACTTGCTAGTTATTATGAGTCGACTGAGGAAGGTTTAGACGCAGAAGATATCCAAGACATTATCGAAGATAAGTTTTCATATGATGAAGATTTAGATGATGAAAAGGATATTAGAAAAATAAAACTAGCGAAAAAACGAGAACTTGCGAAGGCAAAGACGTTTTTGAATGAGCAAAAAGATAAATATAAAATTCCTCTTGAGTCAAGTGGGGGTGGATTATCTGGAGATCAGGAAGAAAGCTTAGCTGCCTACAAAAAGTCAATAGAGGACTCTAAAAGTATTACAGAGCAAAACTCTAAAAGATATGATTATTTCTTAGATAAAACCGAGTCGGTTTTTAACAACGAATTCAAAGGTTTTGATTTTTCTGTTGGTGATAAAAACATTTCTTTTAAACCAGGCGATGCACAAGAACTTAAAAACGTTCAGTCTGATGTTAATAATTTCATTAACACATTCATGGATAAAGATGGTTTGATTACGGATGCCAAAGGATATCATAAAGCCCTATCGGTTGCTATGAATCCGGATAAGTTTGCTAAGCACTTTTATGAACAGGGAGTTGCTTCTGCTATAGACGATGTTTCTAGAAGATCTAAAAACATTAATATGGACGTTAGACAACAATCACAATCGGTTACCAAGAATGGTATAACGATTAGACCTGTTTCTCAAAGTAATGATAACGGAAGAGGACTCAAAATTAGAAGTAATAAACGAAGTTAAACATTAAAAAAATTAAAAATTATGGCAGTAAATGTAGCCCCAGGATTTGACTTGCAGCCAAGTGCGCAGCAAACTCCTTTATCGACAAATTATATTACTAACTTTGATTTCTTAAATCAGTATCTTCCAGATACTTACGAAAAGGAATTTGAACGTTATGGAAACAGATCAGTAGCATCATTCTTAAGAATGGTAGGAGCTGAGATGCCTTCTACTTCTGACCTTATCAAATGGGCAGAACAAGGAAGATTACACACGAAGTACCAAGCGGTAACTTCAGCAGCAGCTGCTGGACAAGACTCTGCTGTTTGGACTATTCCAAACAACGTTACTAACTTTAACCCAGCATTAGCTGGAACATCTAGCCAGGCAGCTTTTAGAGCAGGTCAAACGGTTATGATTTCAGATAATACAAATGCTTCTGCATTACAGAACAAAGGTATTATTACAGTAGCTCCAACGGCTGCTAATCCTAACAAGGTAACAATTGCATACTACGAAACAGGAGGTCAGACAATGGCGGCTGGAGTATCATGTGATATCTTTATCTATGGTTCTGAATTTGCAAAAGGAAAAGAAGGAATGGTAGGTTCTTTAGAATCTGATGACTTCTTCTTCCAAAATAAACCAATCATCATCAAAGACAAGTATTCTGTTTCTGGTTCTGATATGGCTCAAATTGGATGGGTAGAAGTTACAGGTGAAGATGGTGTAAGTGGATTCTTATGGTATTTAAAATCTGAACACGATACAAGACTTCGTTTTGAAGATTATCTTGAAACTGCAATGATTGAAGCAGTACCTGCTGGTGCTGGATCTGGTGCAGCTGATTATTTACAAGGAGTTGGAGCAGGACTTGGTGCTGCTGATTCTTCTGGATCAGAAGGTATTTTCTACGTAGTTGGAAATAGAGGTAACGTATTTGGTGGAGGAAATCCAACAACTTTAGCTCAATTTGATAACATCATTCAACGTCTTGACAAGCAAGGTTCAATTGAAGAAAATGTTCTTTTTGTAGATAGAGAATTCTCATTTAATATTGACGATATGTTAGCTTCACAAAACTCTTACGGAGCGAATGGAACTTCATATGGTTTATTTGACAATGATAAGGATATGGCTTTAAATTTAGGTTTCACAGGATTCCGTAGAGGTTACGATTTCTACAAGTCTGACTGGAAATACTTAAATGATCCTACTATGAGAGGTGGTATAAACGCAGGTGCAGTAAACGGACTTTTAGTTCCAGCTGGATCAACAACTGTTTATGACCAAATCTTAGGTAAGAACGCTAAGAGACCATTCTTACACGTGCGTTATAGAGCTTCTGAGACTGAAGACAGACGTTACAAATCTTGGATTACTGGTTCTGCTGGTGGTGCAAGAACAAGCGACTTGGATGCAATGGAAGTTAACTTCCTATCTGAAAGAGCTGTATGTACTTTAGGTGCAAACAACTTTTTCTTATTTCAAGATGCATAAGTATTAACTATATTAAGGGGGGTGGCCATGCATGAAAAAGCCCTGTCGCCTCCCTTTTTTATTATAAATCAAATTAAATTATATTATTATGACTACAAAAAAACCAGTGTACAAGGCGAAAGCCTATCGCTTAAAAGGACATAAAGCTCCTTTAGCCTATATGTTATCTTCTAGGCACTCACAAAGATCACCATTATTACATTTTGACGAAGAGACAGGGATAAATAAACCCTTACGTTATTCTCGTAATCAAAAGTCACCTTTTGAAGATGAACAAGATGGAAATGCTATTTTAGAACCAATTGTGTTCGAGGATGGTTTACTTATGGTTGATAAAGAAAATCAAGTATTACAAAAGTTTTTACATTTACATCCAAGTAATGGGCATGTATTTGAAGAAATAAACAAAGAGCGTGATGCAACAGTTGAGCTGAAACATGTTGAGATGGAGTTAGAAGCTCAAATCGCAGCAAAAGAAATCACGAAAGATATTCAAAAATTAACTCAAGTATGTCGTGTCTTGATGGGTAATGGAGTTGAAAATATGACTTCTCCTGAACTTAAAAGAGACTTATTGGTTTATGCTAAAAATAATCCTGAAGACTTCTTAAATACAGTTAATGACCCAATGTTAGAACTTATGGATGATGTTCATCAGTTTTTTAGTTCTACATTACTAGGTTTTAGAAATAGCGGAAAAGACGTTTACTATAACTTACCTAACAATAAAAAGAAAATGTTGACAATACCGTTTGGAGAAGATCCTTATTTTATTGTTTCATCTTTTATGAAAAGTGATGATGGCTTAGAGGTTTACAAACTTCTTAAGAATAAAATTAAGTAAAATAAATTCAACAATTTACATGAAGCATCCTAAATAAAATAGGGTGCTTTTTTTTTGCTATCTTTGTAAAAAGAATTAATTATGCCAATAAACGAAGTACGAAATACCGTATTAGCAATAGCCAACAAAAACAACTACGGATATATTTCACCACAGGATTTTAATTTGTATTGTCAGCAGGCCCAAATGTCTCTTTTTGAGGATTATTTTTATGCTTACAATAATCAAATTGTAAAAGAAAATCAACGATTATCTGGTACTGGATACGCAGATATCACAAAAGGATTGGTTGAGGTTATTGATACCTTTTATGAATATATTCCATTAGGGAGAGCTGGTATTGATTTAAACCAATACACTCTGCCCTTAGATTATTACCTAATAAATAAAATATTAATTTATACAAGTCAATTAGCTACAGGAACAACAACAGCTGTAAACGGAGGAGGAGTAAAGGTAGCGGATAGTACAGCTACATTTATAACCGATGGAGTTGTAGTTGGTGATATAGCCTCTACGGTTACATCTGGAGTAACTTATAATACAGTAATAACTCAAATAGTAAGTGAGACAGAGATGTTAGTTCGTTCTACATCTGGAGCTATTGTATGGGATAGTATTGGAAAAACATATACTATTTATTCTGGAACTAAAATTAAAGAAGCGGAGAGAGTTCCACATTCTAAAATAACAATGTTAAATAATTCAATTTTAACAAAGCCTACAATTTCATATCCATCATATACTCAAAATGCATTAGTAATGGAGAGTTATCCAAATACAATAGTAGGAATAGGACAAGTTACTTCTCAGTATGTTAGATATCCATATGCTCCTAAATGGACGTATGCTTTAATAACTGTGGGAGAGCCTGTATTTGACGCATCACAAAATGATTATCAAGACTTTGAGTTACCATTATCTGATGAACCTGCTTTAATTGCAAAAATATGTAAATATGTAGGGATAGAAATTAGAGAAGCAGATGTGTATCAATTTGGAGCAGCAGAATTAACATCAGAACAACAAACACAAGCATAGATGGCCTATATAAACGACTACGCATATTATCAAAATTCAGGAAATACTCCAACAGATGCGAACTGGGGTTCATATCAGTATGTTTCTTTAGATGACATAGTAAATAACTTTATGCTAATGTATCAAGGGAATCATGAATTGATAAACAATATACAGAGATATCAGATTTTGTTTCATGCTAAAAGAGGGATACAAGAGTTGAACTATGATGCTATGAAGGAAATTAAAATTCTTCAATTAGACATCACTTTACAACTTAGATTTATACTTCCTCAAGATTATGTAAACTGGGTAAGGATTTCTGTAAATGAAGATGGGGTATTAAAACCATTAACAGAGAATATTCAAACTAACTGGTCTTCAGCTTATTTGCAAGATCATGATGCTAATATACTATTTGATCAAGACGGGAATGTTTTAAGACCTGAAAACTCAGAAGTAGATTTAGCAAGAATTCAAGGAAGTGGACGTAGCATTTATTTAAATGCATCAAGTTCATATAATGGAGCTGAAGGATACTGCTTTGAAGGAAGATGGTACTTTGATTATGCTATAGGTGGACGATTCGGATTGAATACTGAAACAGCTAATTCAAATCCTACATTTACTATTGACAAACAGTCTGGAGTTATTAATTTTAGTAATATTTCTAATGCATCTTCGATAGTTCTAGAATATGTTTCTGATGGAATGGAAGGTGGAGTAGAAGGTAATATTCAATTAAATAAATTATTTGAAGAATACATTTACGCTTACATTAGATATTCTATTTTAAATGGTAGATTAGGGGTACAAGAGTACGTTGTTAATAGAGCGAGAAAAGATAAATCTTCTTTATTAAGAAATGCAAAAATAAGACTAAGTAATATACACCCTGGCAGACTCTTGATGAATATGAGAGGTCAGAATAAATGGATAAAATAATATGCCAATAGTTACAACGAATTTCATATTAGGGAGAATGAACAAATCAGTGGATGAGAGACTTCTTCCCCCTGGTGAATACATTGACGCATTAAACGTAAGGTTAGGGTCTACAGAGACTACTGAGATAGGTGCTGTAGAGAACTCTAAAGGGAACTCTCAGTTAACCACACTAAGGTATAATAATACTGCATTAAGTTCGCAATCTGTTTGTATTGGGGCTTATGAGGATGGAGTTAGAGAAACTATTTACTGGTTTATACATGACAAAGCTAATCCTGTTTCTAGCAGTGGTATTTTGGATATGGTAGTATCATATAACACTACCAATCAATTAATTAGTTATCATGTAGTATCTGAAACTGTTTTAAACTTTGATCCAGCTTATTTGATAACTGGAATAAATTTAATAGATGGTTTACTTTTTTGGACAGATGACACGAATCCTCCAAGATACATAAATGTTAAAAGGAATTATCCTTTACCTGTATCTAATGTAGATCAAATTGAAGAAGAAGATATTAATGTTATAGTTAAAATCCCTGGATTTGAAAAGACTGTTAACTCAAATATCCCTTTACCAGTACCTACAATAAAACTTATAAATATTCCTGGCGAAGAGAATTATATTGAAAATAGATTCTTGTGTTTTGCCTATAGATATAGATATGAGGATGGACAATATAGTGCTACTTCTTTATTTAGTTTACCAGCTTTTGCTGCGAAACCTTTTGATTTCGATACCAAAAATTATAATAATGCAGGGATGCAAAACCTATACAATGGTGTAAAGGTTGATTTCTCTACAGGAAGTAAGAGGGTTAAAGAAATAGATTTATTATTTAAAGATACAGCTTCTAATTCTATTAATGTAATAGAGCGATTTGTAAAGGAAGACTTTGGATGGGCAAATAACACTATTCAGTCTTATACGTTTACTAATAGTAAAATATATACTGTATTAGGTGGAGATGAGTTACTACGTCAATATGACAATGTTCCTCGAACCTCTAAAGCGCAAATTGTTCAAGGAAATAGGTTGATGTATGGTAACTATGTTGATGGATATAATATTTCAAGACCTGATGCTGACGGAGGTAAAGTTTCTGTAAATTACAATACCAGTTTAATAACTAAAGCTATTTTATTTGAAGAGCTACCACCTGCACTTACACTTCAAGGGCTTACTTACACTATTAATCCGGTAGATAATACGAGTTATGTTAATAATAAAATAACTTTTGATTTAACAGTTACAAATGGGAAATTAAAAAAAGATTCTTTTATAGGATTTTCTTTTCGTTGTGAGCATCAAGAGACTCAGGTTGGCTTAGGGCAATCTAATAATGCAGCGTGGTTGGCAAATGAAGGATTTACTAATCCTCAATTTAGTTTAGAAGTAAATATTACTCTAGATGCTGATTATGCTTCTACTTTTGATTTTATAACAAGTCCGTTATTTGAAAATGCTATAGGTACAGTGTTAGGTGTTAATTTTGAACCTATCCAAGATGCAAATCTAGGTAATTCGTTAACTGATTATTTCAATAATGAATTGTCTTCTCCGATAACATCATATTCTTTTTCTAAATACCTTAGTAGTATAACAAGTTCAGTAGTTCCACAAGGATTTTTAATAAGTGATGCTGCTGCTGGATCAAATACTTTTTCATTACAGATTCTTGCAATGCAATATAAAAATACTGATGCTACACAGAATCCTGCTGTAGTAACTGATATATTTGAATATTTCCGTTTCGTTTCTGGTGAAGCTGCTTTTACATCTTCTACAAATAAAGGAAGTTTACATAGTAATAGAGATTTTGAAACAGGAATTGTTTATAGTGATAACTACGGTAGGTCTTCTACTGTACTGGTTTCAGAACGTAATACTGTTTTTGTAGAGCCTGGGAATAGTCATACTAGAAATTCAATTCAAGTTCAAGTAAATTCACGAGCGCCTTATTGGGCTGATAAATATAAGTTTGTAGTAAAACCAAGTTTAGGGAATTACGAAACAGTATACTCTAACTTTTATTATACACGTCCTTCAGATAATATGATCTTTTTCAAATTAGAAGGAGATAATGCAAATAAAGTAGCTAGTGGTCAAACATTAATAGTAAAGGCTGATGTAAATGGGCCTCTTACAAGACTAGAGACAGTAGAGGTTTTAGCAGTAGAAGCAGAATCTACAGACTTTTTAGCGAATGATAATGAATTAGGACTTGAAACATTCCAGTTAAAAGGTTTGTACATGCAAGTTAAAAATCAAAACTTTAATATTGTAATTCCTGAAGGGGCTGTAATAGAGTATGGTCAAATGGAGAGAAGGTCTTCTTTACGTGCTTGTTCTACCTCTAGAACTGCCGCTTACCCTTGTTTTACTCAAGATGTACCTGGTGATGGTACAGCTGGGACTAAAAATTATGATGTCCCAGGAGGATCAGTAATAAAAATATTAGTTACTTCTTTTAGAAACGATACTTTTAATGGGAAAAGTTGTCAGCAAATATTATGGGAATGGGATCAAACGTATGTATCTTCTACTGACTACTTAGATATGAGAAGATGGTGGATTGGAGATAATATTAATCCAATTTTAGCGAATCCAGGAGATATAGATGATGAGACTACGATTGCTTATAATAATAGTTTAGTAGATCCAGCATATCCACCACCAAATGTAATGTTAAGTACTCAGGGAGTTGGTAATAATGTAGAGTGTACTAATTGGGAGGTTACTTTTCAATGGATACAGGCTGCGGCAGCAGGAATTGCAGATCCACTATACTTAGGGGTTTCCTCTGGTATTCATGGATGTTATAGACCTACTCAATCAGATAGAACAGCAGATATAAAAGTAGAATTAATTGTTCAGAGAGCAAATACTTTAATTGTTTTTGAGACTGAGCCAGCAGATGCAAATCCAGAATTGTTTTTTGATGCTTCTGAATCTTATAATATAACACAACCAGAAGGATTCCATTTATCAGGAGATAATCTAGATAATGGAGATCAAAACCAAACAGCATCTTTAGACGCTATAGTTAATTTGAATTTTCAAGACTGTTATACTTTTGGGAATGGTGTTGAGAGTTTTAAAATAAAAGATTCTTTAACGGGTAGACAAATGGCTTTAGGGCAAAGAGTTCTAGCTGTTTCTAATCAAGACTATAAAGAAGCTGACAGATTTGAAGGTATTACGTACAGTGGAGTATACAGTAGTAATAGTGGGGTTAATAATCTTAATGAATTTAATTTAGGGTTAGTGAACTTTAAAGATTGTGAAACATCTTTCGGGCCAATTCAAAAAATGCATGCTCGTGAGACCGATATATTAGTTCTTCAGGAAGATAGAATAACTTATGTATTAGCAGGAAAGAATTTAATTTCTGATAGTACTGGTGGAGGAGTTATTGCTTCAGTTCCACAGGTTTTAGGAACTCAAATAGCACGTATTGAAGAGTATGGTATTAGTTATAATCCTGAAAGCTTTGTTTCTTGGGGTTCTAGCATGTATTTTACAGATGTAAAAAGAGGAGCTGTCTTAAAATTAAGAGGGACAAGTAGAAATAATGATGCATTAGAGGTTATTTCTTCTAATGGTATGAGATCATGGTTTAGAGATGAATTCTATGAGTCAATACAAACTCAGAAATTAGGTGGGTACGATCCATACATGAATGAATATGTATTAGGAATGAATTGTAATTTTATTCCTTTACCTCCTGAGATTTCGGCTTGTGGTTACAGTCTACAAAAAGATGATTTAGCAGTAGGAGCATCAAATAGTTTAGTTACTACTGTAAATTATGGTTCAATAATAGGATTATGTGATATCGATTACTCTATACAGAGTGGAGATATTGTTATTAGTGTAGTATGGAATGGGATTACTACAACTAGTAGTTCATTAACTGGAAATGGAACTTTTACTTTTGATAAAACATTAAATACTCCTACAAATGCGATTATAACAATTACAGCAGGAACGGTGTCTTCATTTAATATAACAGCAAATTGTCCTACTCAAGTAGAAATAACAATAGTAAAAGTTATAATGAACTCTCCAATAGATTCTGGTAAGTTTATTCACACAGAATATAACTGGACTGATGGAGCTGTTATTAGTCCAATAGATTCAGATTTAGCGGAGTTTGGTAACAGTAGTTTGATAGCTTCTGAGTATAATACTCAAGTTGGTGTAAGATCTTTAGGTGTTTTCCCTTATAGTGGAACAGATGTAACAATGAGGTCTAATAAAATAGATTTTGACAATTATGACTGGGGTTATCCAAGTGATAATTTTAAATACCTATCGAGTAATACTTTGTATAGTAATAACCAGTCAGATATAACCTCATTATTAGCTGCTTCAACAACAGTAGCAAATGGAAGTGTAACAAATCCTTCAAGTGGATTATACCAGGCAACTATATCTAATTTAAGTTTACCTTTAGGGAATCAGTATTTATATTTAATATATGACTATAGATTTACAAGTTGTCAAGAGTTTTGTTATGATGCAAGTTCATCTTCTTTATCGTGTTGTGATTGTACTTTTACTTACACAGCTTATACTAGTAGTACGATACAGCAAAATGCGAATGTTATCTGTGGGCAACCTTTAACGGTTACTTTCTACCATACTGGTAGTGGTTCTTTGCCTGCTATTGCAGACTTTGTGTATTCATCTTCTAACGGAGCAGTAGGAACTACTTTACCAATAGGGCTTTATAAGATAAGTGCAACAGATTATATAACAGTTAATCAATTTGGGTTAGTTACACAAGTAACTACTTGCCCTTAAAATAAATAAAATAAATGGGAGTTTTAGGAACATATTGTTTTGATGGAATAAATTTTTCACAAGCATCATCTTTATATACCAATAGCACGCTAACAGTATTAGCGGCTGATGGATATTATTCACAAGGTGGTGTTGTGAGGCATCAATTAAATGGCGTTTTATTAAATACACAAAGTTGCGGAACTTGTTTTGTTCCTTGCGGTAGTGGTCTTTCAGTTAGTCAATCTCAGAATGGATTTTTTGACGTCAATTTTGATGTTGCAAATACGACAGGAGCTATTGTTGTTTATTTCTATATGGGTGGTTCTATTGCGGATGGTGTTATTGCAAATTATAATTCCACTAACTACAATCGATTAACGGCAAGAGGAAATGATGGAACTACTTTAGTAGACGGTTCAGGAACTAATGTTGATTATGCGGGTATTGGAAACCAGGGAACAGGAGATCCTACTTATGTAGGTAGTGATACTACAAATATAATTAGGACATATACAAATACAAACACCACACCTGGTGTATGTGTTATTGGTGATGCTCCTGAGAATTATAGTTATTCTGGAAGTTCTTATGTTGCTCAAGGTACATTAAACCCATTAACAGTGACTAATTCTATGTGTGGAAGAGCCTTAACAGGAAGTCCTGTATTTACAATGGTTGTTCCTAAAGTAGGGGCAAGTCCTACCTCTGTGAATTTAAAAGTTTCAGCACCTTATTGTGGAACTTATTTTAGATATGAATTAGATTGTCCAGTAGACTTGCCTAGTTTCCCGTCATCAATAATTCAGTCAACTATTAGTTGTAATTCCACACAGGGAGAAACATATTATTTTGTAAGAAATGCTCAGGGGACTTCTTCAGCTTTTACTATAGACACAAATACAATACCAGATGTTGGTAATTTTGTTTTTACAGATGTTAATGGAGCTACTTATTTGAATGATGCGAGTACAATAAAGTACTATGTAACAGGAACAACTGCTTTAGGAGTTAGAAATGGAGTTGTTGTTTCGTCTGCTGCTTGTGCTGGTGGAGGAACTAATAACTCTCCGTTTTTTGCTACAGCAGGAACTACTACTCTAAATGACGGAACGTGTGGTAATGCAACAGGTTCGCTTTTATATCATGACGGAACTGGAACTTTACCTCAAGTTGGAGATACAATTTATGCGGGATCAACTACTGGGTCACAAACTGTTTCGTGGAGTAACTATAGAGGAATGGGGCCAGCTGATGTAGCAGATGGTGTCGTAGACACAGCAATAGTAAATTCATCAGGGGTTATTCAGACTATATATTCATGTCCATAAAATAATAAAATAAATAAAATAATGGCTTTAAATTGTGTAAATAGTACAGTATCATATAGCGATGAAGCGAAGGGCTTCCCTTCGTTCTATAGCTATCATCCAGAATATATGATAGGGATGAATAGTTTCTTTTATAGTTTTAGTGGAGGTAATTTATGGAGGCATAATACAAATGAAACCCGTAATAATTTTTATGGAACTCAATATAATTCAACGATTACAAGCGTGTTTAATCCTCAACCAACCTTGGCTATCAAATTATTTAAAACTATGTCCTATGAGTCTACAACCGAGTCTGCGGACACAACACAAGCAGCTTGGAAGTGTGTTAGTCTAAAAACAGATTTAACTGATGGAAATCCAGGGTCAATGTTAGAAACATATTTCGTACAAAAAGAAGGTGAGTGGTTTAGTTTTTTAAGATCAAACTCAGGAACTGTTAACTGGAAAGCTAGATCAGCCAATGGTATTGGTTCATGTACAGCAGTTAGTGTTCCTACATCAGGTTTTACTTTAATTACTTTTACTGTTTCTGTAGGGTCAATTATTAGTATTGGAGATTCAGTATTTGCTGCAACACTGGTTAGTGGTGTGGTTTCTGGAGTCCCTATATTAGCAGGAACAGTTACATCTGTAAGCGGAAGTAATATTACAATTGCTGACACTAGTCCAGCTGCTCCTCCTACAGTAGGGCAGTATGTAATGTATATAAAAAATGCAGTTGCAGAGTCTCATGGAGCGAGAGGTTATTACTTAGAATTTAAATTAGAAAACAATTCTACATCACCTATTGAGTTATTTTCTGTAGGTAGTAGTATAATGAAAAGTAATCCATAGAAAATCAGTATATTTGTAATATGGAATTAAAGATACGGAAATTAGAAGAAAAAGACTGGTCAGTCTTACCTACTTGGTGGGAACAGTGGCCAGCATGGCAAACACCAACAAGAGATGCTCTTCCAGATAATGGAATAGGCGGCTTAATGGTGGAGAAAAATGGTAAACAAGTATTAGCTGGGTTTATTTATGAGACCAACTCAAAAGGAGTTTGGCTTGAATTTATTATATCAGATCCTGAATATAGAGAAGAAGACAGGCAAGAAGCTTTAGAGCTTTTAATTACAACGGCAGAAGGTGTTGCTTTAGAAGCTGGATTTAAGTATGTTCTTTTTATAGGAAAGCACACTAACTTAATTAATACTTTTGAGAGTTTAGGGTTTACAGTAGACCGTACACCTTCTTATGAATTAATGAAAAAAATAAGTAACTAAAATGGGCGTAATATCGACATCAGTAATAGTAGGAGCATCAGTAAGTATCGCTGCATCTGGAGCTTCAATAGGGGTGAGTTTAGCACAAAAAGCAAAAGCACAACGAAAAGAAGAAGAGGCTCTATCGAAGTCTAAAAAAGCAATGGATGAGGCTAAGAGATTAGCTGAAATTGATTACATAGAGGGATTAAATATTCCTTTAGATGCATACGGGAAAGAGTATGAGGCTAATTTACAAAACCAAAAACAAAGTCTAGAGGCTTTACAAGAAGGAGATTCTCGTAATTTAGCTGCTGGAGTAGGAAGAGTTGGGGCTAGTGTTACTGATGCAAATGAGAATACTCGTATTGCAATGGAAGATAAAATGTTTGAGTTAGATCAAATGCAAGCACAAGAGAAATCTAGAATTAATCAAGATTTAAAAGACATGCAGGTAGGTGCAGCAGCAGATCAGCAAATGATTGCTCGTGATTCAGCAGAAGAACAAGCAGCAGCTGTAAGAGGTATGGTCGCAGCTGGAGGTCAAATATTAAAAACAGGAGCATCATTAATACCATTGTATGGAGAAGCTAAAATAGATAAAGAACTAGACACTTTATTAAGTGAGAGTGCTGGTAAAACAGATACTGTAGTTGATGCAAAGAGTGTTGTTGAAAAAACTGAGGTTGGTGCAGGCCCTCTAGCATCTAAGGTTGTATCTCCAGGAGCAGGAACAGCTACGCAAAGACAAAGAGAGCAGTGGCGAAATGCTACACCTGAACAAAGATCAAAGGCTGCAATTAGAGGTATTAGATTTGATGAAAATGGTAATATAATTTGGTAAAATAAATAAAATGGCAGAAAATAAATCAGTCCCAGCAGGTGCAAATAAGTATTCCGTATATGCGCAAAGAGACGTAGAAAGTACACAAATAGATTGGGGTAAGGTTGCTACTGATTTAGGCAAGAATATTGAAGATATTAGACTTGATAGAGATAGAAGAAAAGATGAATTAGAGACTATTAATCAAAATGCAATAGAGGAGTTAAGTAAGATTCAGGATACTAATAATCAAGATGCAGCAGGACTCGTTATTAACGGATCTGCAATGTCTGTTGACTCTTTAATGGTTCAATACAAACTATTAAAACGTGGTAAAATTTCTCCAAGAGAATTCAAACTTGCTATAAACCAACAAAAAAACGCATACACAGGATTAAACAATGCTGTTAAAGGATGGGACGGATGGTCTACAATTGCTACCGAAAGAATAACTAATGGTGAAGCAGGATTCTTAGAGATAAGAAACAATGTATCAGTAGAAGGATTAGGTAACATAAAGAATAAAAAATTATGGACTAACCCTATAAATAATAAAATGTATTTAGTGTCAATGGGTAAAGATAAAGATGGTCTTTATACTGTGATGCCTGACTATAAAACAGAACCTTCAAAATTCCAGAACCCTACCAACTTAGGTGGGTTAATGAAATATCAGCAAAATAAATTTAACTTAACAGAGGCATCAACAAAACTTACTGACCCAATTGCAAAAATGATTACTGCATCTATAGGTGACTATAGTGTTTTTAGAGGTGGTCAGGAGATAACAAGTATTGAAGACTTTAGACAATTAGGTGATTTTGCAGGTGGGGTTACTTATGATGACTGGAAAGAGGCTCAAATAAATGCATTAGTTGGATCAGTAGACACATTAGATAATCAAGATGCTGCTCAAGTTTTAGCAAATAGCGGGCCTTACGAAGCAGAAAAGACTATTGAAGAATTTAGGATTAATCATCCTGGTTTAGATGAAAAGTACTTTATAGAATATAGTACAGAATCAGGAAGAGCTGAAGCAACATTAAAACCAGAGCAACAAAAAGAAGCTCGTAGGCTAGCGAATATAGAAATAGAATCTCAGATAACACATCAATTAGATATAAAAGCGGCTAAATCCGGACAAAAACCAGATAAAAAGAATAGTCTAGAATTGGGATTAGAAAGAGAATCGGCTACAAATATCGGCTACTTACAACGATCAATAGATATCGTATCAGGTGATATGAGTAAATTCTCTAGTTCTAGTAAACAAGGAATACAGGATATTAATCAACGATTATCGGCTAGTGGTGTAAATGATCAAGCCTCTTTAATTGATAGTATAAAAAGGCAAGGAGATATGATTACTGTTACATATCAAAACGGTAAAAAAGAATCAATTGAAAGAAAGACTGGTGATGGTTCATTTAGATCTACTAAAGATGTTTCAGGTGAATTATTTCAGTTAATTGCTCCTTCTAATACTTCTTACGATGATACTGTTAAGGCTTTTGAAAAAGCTGGAAAATCTTTCAACGAAAGTACTCGTGACATGAGTGATAAAGAAATCACTGATGGTATTAGAATGACTCGTGCAACAGATAACTTAAGAAAAGAAGAAGAGAAAAGACTAAAAGGAGAATCACTTTCACCAGAAGAAGTTAAAAAAGAAATGGATAAATTTCAACCAACTACTGATGCTTTGAAAAAAGAATTAGACGAGGTAGAAATTAGTTCAGCGGACTTACAAAAAGCAAAAGACGAAGGTCAGATAAGAACATATACAGGTGAAGATGCTGTTTCATATTCTTCAAGAAATCCATATAAAGTAAAAAGTAGTGGTGAAAACATTATTCAAGGCGAAAAAGGAGGAGTCCCTACAATTACTGGAGTTGATTCATTAAGAGCTGATATTGGATTAGAAGCAGGTGAAACTGACTTACCGACTTATTATGGGTCTAGTAAATCTAAATCACGTAAAAAAGCAATAGACGGAGGAGTAACTAAAGTGTTAAAAGGTTATTTACCAAGAGCTTTAAAAGGATCTGCTGATGTTTCAATGGATGCTGATACAGAGAATTTAGTTGTAAAATATAAAGGGAAAACATTAACTATCCCTGGGGTTACAGATGTAACCATAAATAATTACACTTCTATTGTAGCGTTAGACGAAATGTTATCAAAGGCAGCAGCCGTTATAGGTAAAAAAGGTAATGACGCTTTATCATCAAGAGGTGGTGGAGGTAGTCTAAAAGGGCGTGCATCAAGTTTTTAAACTAATTATACATAATGAACGAAGAAGCAATTGGAGTAGCATACGACTTATTTGTATCTGACGGATACACTAAATCTATTGAAGATTTTAAACAATTAATGAAATCTAATGCAGAAGCGCAAGCTGTAGCTTATGATTTATTTGTAGGAGATGGTTATGGGAAGTCTATGCAAGAGTTTAATACTTTAATGGGTGCTGGTATTTTAAATGAACAAAATACTCCACAAGATGGTATTATAAAACCAAAGGTGGAAACAACTCCGAGAATAGGAACTGAAATTCTTCCAGGAGAAAGTTATAGGTCTACTGATGATGAATTAATTGATTCTGATATTGTTCCACAAGAAGGGGTTGAAACTCTTACGGAGGCAACAAGTTACGATGAAACTGAAAAGGGAGGGACACTAGATGTAACAACAATTGGAGAGAATGATATTGTATATGATAAAAATGCAACACCATTAGAAAGATCGTTAGCTTTTGTAAATAGAGATTTTTTTAGTAGAGATGAAGAGCCTGTAGTAAATAGGCTTAAGTATCATTTTACTGATTATGGTTTCAAATTTGAAGAAAGTGGATTAACAGATAACGTAACAGTTACTGCTCCGAATAAAAAAAAAGAAACCTTCGCTATAGACTCAAGTCTTTCAGCAGATGATGGTCAAGAAGCAAGAGCTTTAAGAGATTTTATAAGAAATAACCAAAGAGAAGCAGGAGAAGTCGATCAGATTGAATCTCAATACGATAAAAGTAGAAAAAAATACTTTTCTAGAGAAGCTGTCGATGCTGACATCGCTTATATCCGTAAACAATCTGAAGAATCAGGTCGTGAAATGAAAGAATACTTCAAGAGAAGAGATCTTTATGACCAACAAATGCAAGCATATTCAGATGCTCCAGGAACACTTACAGAAGAAGACTATAAACTTCAATTAGAAGAAGGAAAGTTTTTAGATAAAGAAAAAAATAGATTAGCAAAGAATTATCAATTATTTAAAGACAATGCGGCTCAAGTAGACGTAGCTGTTGGAAATTATATTGGTATGAAAGAACGAGATGGTAGTTTAGGAGGAACTATTGCGGGAGGATTATATAATAAATTATTAGGCTTTTTTGATTCATCGCTTACTACAGTTGGAGGAACAGGAATAGATGCTTTCTATGCAGTAGCCCAAGGTATTGGTGGTAATGATTATGATTTAGACCCTGAAGAATATAGATCTGAATTCATTAGAGTATTTGAAGG
>Ga0307993_1000118_pt1 | contig 25727 bp, 21 predicted proteins | sample EllFjometagen260_FD_203163 | JGI IMG/M metagenome (GOLD analysis project Ga0307993, IMG submission 203163) | Marine microbial communities from Ellis Fjord, Antarctic Ocean - #260 | ecosystem: Environmental > Aquatic > Marine > Unclassified | place: Southern Ocean | collected 2014-11-02 | reverse complement strand
ACCAGAACCATTGTCTACAATTCTAATTAATAGACTTTCTTCACTAATATTAGTCGTTGGATTGATTGTTACTCTTGTAGGGTCGGAATCATAACTATTTTTGTCTATTCCGGTAGAAGATAAATCCTCTACATCTGCTCTAGTTTTATGATAGGTAATTGTAAAATCAGCCGCACTTCTAGTTCCTAGAATATCTATATCTCTCACAGAAACATCTATATTTTGCGCCAATCCATTTCTAACATCGTCATCATTTGTGCCAATATCACAAACAGCTAAAACAGGTATTGCATTGGTAATGATTGGTATAGGATTAATGATTACCTCAAAACTTGTATGTGGGTTTGCACAACCTGTAGCTTTATTTTCCACACGTACAAATATGGATTGCGTTACAATATCTCCTACAGAAAACCCACTAGGAATATCGTTTGTAAATTGAGTAGGAGCATCGATGTAATCTGGGTTTGTGTTATCACCAGAAAAAGCAGCAGTTACTGATTTGTAAAAAGTAACGTCATAGTCATTTTGATCTTGACCTGTTCCAAGAAAGAGTTCTTCAATTCTTTGAGATAAGTCGATGTTTCTGTTACTTCCATTTGTGTAATTACCATCAATCGCACCCGTATCACATTCTGAGATTAGAGAAAGAACGTTGCTGCTAACAGTCGGAGTTGCATTTATTTGTAAATAAAACTCACCTAAACCTTGGCAATTATTATTTATGGTACTTAAAATTTTATAATAAATAGGAAACTGAATTCCGCCAGAAATAGTTGTAATATCAATTTTATTGATGTCATTTCTGTAATTGCTAATATCAATCTCATTCAGAATATTGTTTCTGTCATCAGCATTTTCATAGAAAGAAACGACTGTGTTTTCTGAATTAGTTATGTCATTTTTTATGTTTTTTGTTATCAGATCTTTATCCAAGTAAAAATTGGTAATGTTGTCTGTGTCAGAATTAGCAGCAGAATCATTTCCATTCGCATCTAAAAAATCATCACAAGCAGGCGTTTGAATTTGATTATAAGGGTTGTCGGGAGTTTGTCCTACGTTTATTTTTAATTCAAGAAGATCTCTAGTACAATTAAATTCTGAAGTAACTCTCACAAAAACAACTTGTGGAACATTTACTTGCACTGTATAAGAGGTAGGATCTGTAATTTGAATAGTTGCATTCGCATCTTCAAAATAGTCAAAAGTAACATTTGGAGTTTCAGAAATATTAATCTCTGCAGTTGTTAAATTTACTGAAGGGTTGTTGTCATTTGCACTGATACATTGATATAATTCTGGGTTTGGTTTTAATATTGGTAGTGGATTAACTGTTAGAGTAATTGCGTTTGATTCTTTCTGACAGGTATTTCCAGTTCTATTTAATAAAACTCTGTATTGATACGTATTATACGCCATTTCCACATTTGTTATTTGTAGGGCATTTGTCTGGGAACCATTATAAACAGTGTTATTTGTGACTGTATTCCATATTGAACCATCTTCAGAGACTTGCCATTGAAAACCGTCTGCAGTAGAATCTATCGTAATTGTCTCAGTAGATTTTTTACAAAAAGCAACATCAATAAAAGGAGTATTTAAAGTAATAGGAGCACTTGTAATATAATTTACATTTGGAGCTGTATAACCATCGAAATTATTAATTACTTTTCCTTTTAGATCTACATTAAACGGAGTTGCATTTAAAACCCCTAAACCATTTCCTGTAAAGCCAGCTTCAATTACATCAAAACAGGTATCATTATCTGCGTCTAATTCAATAAAGTTAAAAATTCCGTCGGCATCAGTATCTACAATTATGTAGTTTATAGAAAGCGTTTTATTATCAGGAGTCGTTTCTAAATCATCAACCAAACCATTTAAACCAATTAAAGTGTTCGCATTGTCTATTATTCCATCTAAATTTGTATCTAAATTGCTGTTTCCAGCTTCCACAATATCATAAATTCCATCGTTATCAGAATCGATATCTAGATAATTTAAAACCCCATCAGTATCTGTGTCATTTGCTGTTTCAAAAGAATCGGGAACCCCATCATTATCACTATCTAAATCAAACATATCTTCAATCCCATCTAAGTCAGAGTCTTTTGAAAAACAAGTTAATTGAATGTTGCCGTAAAAGGTGGAGGTTGCTATAATTCCTGCAGATTGATGTGTGAATTCAATTTGATTTATTTGATTTGCGACAAACTCAAACGTGCTTGTTGTACCTGTTGTGCTTGCTGCATATCTAAAATGAATTTCTGAAGCAGAGAAATTGGTGACTCCAGTTTCAAAAACACCATCAAAATTTGTGTCAATAAGTAATTGATCATTAGGGTCTAAGAGTGTAATGTTTTTATTGTTTGGCCCGATTTTTATAATGAAAAATTCTCCATCTGAAATGGTATGGTTTAAGGCTTTGTTTTGAGTGAATTTAAAATTAATATTTTGGATGAAATTTAGTTCATATTTTAATTTCGTGTCTGTTTCGGGATTAATAATTGATTCAAAATTTCCATTATTATCACCAGAAAATGTATTGCTAACTTCAGTTTCTGTGTAAATACTAGTTGTGGAAGTCTGAGTAGAATTATCTTGAAAAATAATGATAGGATTGTTAATGTCTTCAATATTCAGAATAGCATTGCCTATAGATTCATCACAATTTAGGATTCCATCATCATCAATATCATCATCTAAATTATCGATAATAGTATCTCCATCATAATCATCAGGACAAATACTTACAGGAATTTCGATAGATTCAAAGGTCACTCCAGAACAGGTAATTTTCCCAACTAATTTATATCTTCCAGGGTTTACAGGAGTGTAAGTAGGATCTGTGCTTCCGGTAAAAACAAAACCACCTCCAGTTTCATCGTCAAAAAACCATTCAAGTTCATCAAAATGTTCTGTATTAGCCGCTTCTAAAGTTACATTTGGAATGCAGTTTCCTAAAGCTGAAACTGTGGCATTAAAATTAATCTCTGGGGATGAAGGAAAACCTGAGTAAAAACTACCGGAACTTGCTGCTCCATTTTGATTAAAGTAAGCACAATATAATTCCTCACTACTTTCAATAGATATATCACCAGTTAAGTCCGTTACTTTATAAGTTACATAGTCAGTATTTCCATCAACATTAAAAGGTCCAGAAGGCGAAAAATTTGATATTGGTTGAGAATTGATGTTTACAGTTGCTCCTTTGTTTGTAACTATTGTAATTCCTCCTGTAAAGACGATATTTCCAATACTTTCGATAGTAGGAATGTTATCTACTTTCCCTCTATTTTCACAGCTTAATGGTGGTACAAAAAATAAACCTTGATTTGCTTCAGATGGTTCTCCTTCAGTGTTTAATCCACCAATTCCTTGATATGCAAATACAGGTTTAGAAGTTTGAACAAACATATTTCCATTTGTATTGAATTCATTTCCTTCAATTAGAGAATATTCTCCTTTATTGATGGTTGCAAAAATACCATTACCATTAATGCTTATTTCAGTATTGTCTTCATGGGCAACAATTAAAACATTTTCCCAATTATCACTTCCATTTCCTCGTACAAAAATATATTCGGTGCCTACTTTAGAGATGTCTACAATTTGATCCAATCCATAATCTCTTCCTCCTCCATCATGAAAACTTCCGTTTGTAGAACCTATGTTTACAACAATAGGTTTGTCGGAAGTAATTAAAGTACCAATTAAGCCATCCTTATTTATGTTATTATCAGATGCATTTGTGGCAATAATGTAACTTTCGCCTTCTTTTAAATTCACGAAAAATGAAGAAGAAGTTAAAATATTAAAGTTTTTTATAGACAATCCTATTGGCATATCATCAAAGTTGACAACAGTATTATTTTCTGTTGCCATTACAGAAATAAAATTCAAATAATTAAAATGGTTAGGAGCAGGGTTTTCATTGGTGAACATTCCTGCTCTAAAAGTAGTTCCAAGAGCAGATGCGCCTTTACTAACCAAAGACCCAGCTTGTGTGGGGGTAGATGTATCACCCGAATTATTAGCCAAAACCCGAATAGAGACGTAAATCACATCATCAGCTTCAATAACATACCCTTTGTCAGCATGCACAACACTTGTTACTCTTGAATCTACAAAAAGCTGACTATTACCATTACCTATAAATATTTCTTGAGGTAGAGAGTTTGAAACAAACCCGGTGATATTGCTATTTGGTGAACCCATTTGTTTAATAGTAAAACTAACAATTTGATTACTGGGTGTTGATATGTAAAAATATTGACCAACAGGGTTTGCATTGCCTGTTTCTGCATACGTTAGTGGTGGTATAAAATGTTTTTTACTCAATTGAGCCTGAAGATTTTTAACACAGACTAAACAACATATAGTAATAAGTAAGATTGATAATTTAGATTTCAACATATGGTGCTCAAAAAAGGGAAATTAGTTTCTAAAAGTAACAAGAAAAAAGCAGGAAATTCAGAAAGTTTAAAAAAGATTAGACTTATTGTAATAATTAAGGTTTAATTACGGCATGTATTTAAAAATAATTTTATTTTTTTTGAGAACCCCTGACGAAGCTCATTGTGTAAAAACATAAGTTGGTGGATTCATCTTAATCAATACCTGTAATATAATTCCCTGGAGTTATTACCCTTGGAGAATAAAATAATTATACGTAGCTTTGTAAAGCATTTAAAACAAGTAGCATGAAAAAAATAGTAGCATTTGCAGGAAGTAATAGTAAAACATCAATAAATAAACAACTTGCAGGCTACGCGGCTTCTTTAGTTGAAAACGCAACTTTTGATGTTGCTGACTTAAACGATTATCTATTGCCTATTTTTAGTTTAGAAATGGAAGCAGAAGGGTTTCCAAAAGCAGCAAATGATTTTAATGACTTGTTAAGTGCTTCTGATGGATTTGTAGTTTCTTTAGCAGAGCATAATGGTTCTTATACAGCCGCTTTTAAAAATATTTTTGATTGGGTTTCAAGAATTGACAGAAAAGTATTTAAAGACAAACCTTTGTTATTAATGGCTTCTTCACCAGGAGGAAGAGGAGGTGCTTCTGTGTTAGAAACAGCAGCAGGTACTTTTCCGCATTTGGGAGCTAATGTTATCGCTAAATTTTCTTTACCAAATTTTTATGATAACTTTAAAGATGGAGCATTGGTAAACTCAGAATTAAAAGAATCATTAAACGAAGCAATTAAAGAATTCCAAAAAGCGCTTTAAATTGAGTGCCATGGATTAAATGAACGTGGAGCTGCGAATCAAAATATAAAAAACAAATTGATATATGCCTTTCAAGAGCAATATCATACAAAGAAAATACGACTAAATTTGTGTAAAAATTTATCCTATGGGTACTATAGCTAAAGACATTAATTCTACATTTAAGAACAATAAAATAAAAGCGTTAATTAATATAAAGTATACAGCAAACTGGTTGTATAGTAGAGAGATTGATTATTTTAAACCCTATGGTATTTCTCCGCAGCAGTACAATATATTGCGTATTTTAAGAGGTGCTGGTGAGCCAATTAAAGTGCAGCTTATTAAAGAAAGAATGATAGAAAGAGCACCGAATGCGACTCGCTTAATGGATAAATTATGTGATAAAAAGTTGATAGAAAGATCAAGATGCGATCATGATAGAAGAGTCGTGTATATTCATATTTCTAAAAATGGACTAAAATTACTAGACCAAATTGATGTGAGTACAGATATTACTTTTATGAATAATTTAAGTGAAGAGGAAGCCCAATTACTCAGTAATTTATTAGATAAAATTAGATAAAAAATGAAACATATAAGAGCGTAAAACATGTAGGGGGAAAGCCTTTAGTAAATATAGGGCATTTGTATTAGGGCGTTACCCAAAAGGGTCGTGCTTTCCACTATATCTTTTTATTGTTGTTTTCGATGCAATTCTGTGAAAAAAAGAAGCACTCAAACTGACAATTAAAAAGGATGCCGTTTCAATCACTAACGCAAAAAAACTCAAGGATATCATTCATCTTGAGTTTTTTCTTTTCAATAAATAAACATATCTTGCTAACTATTATGCATGCATAATAAATTCAATTTTAAGATTATGAAATATAAGCACATCTTTGAACCTTTAGATTTAGGATTTACAACGTTAAAAAATAGAATTTTAATGGGTTCTATGCATACTGGTTTAGAAGAAGAAAAAAATGGCATTGATAAAATCGCAACATACTATGCAGAAAGAGCAAAAGGAGGTGTAGGGTTAATTATAACAGGAGGAATCTCACCAAATATTCAAGGTTGGACAGGTCCTTTTTCAGCAAGAATGTCTACGGAGAAACATGCGATACATCATCAAAAAATAACAGAAGCAGTTCATAAAGAAGGAGGTAAAATATGTATGCAAATCTTGCATTCTGGACGTTATGGCTATCATCCTTTTAATGTTGCTCCCTCTAATATAAAATCTCCAATAACACCTTTTAAACCATTTAAATTAACACAATCAGGAATTGAAAGAACAATTCGTGATTTTGTAAACTCAGCAAAACTATCTAAAGTTGCTGGGTATGATGGGGTAGAAATTATGGGGTCAGAAGGCTATTTAATCAATCAGTTTATAGCAAAAAGAACCAATAAAAGAACCGATAATTATGGAGGAGAATATGAAAACAGAATGCGTTTACCGATTGAATTGGTAAAACAAACTCGTGAAGCTGTTGGTAAAGAATTCATCATTATCTACAGATTGTCAATGTTAGATTTGGTAGAAAATGGAAGTTCTTGGGAAGAAGTGGTTCAGCTAGGAAAAGAAATTGAAAAGGCAGGTGCAACGATTATAAACACAGGTATTGGTTGGCATGAAGCAAGAATACCAACAATTGCAACCTCTGTGCCAAGAGGTGCATTTACATGGGTTACAAAAAAAATGAAAGAAGAATTATCAATTCCATTGGTTACTTCTAATAGAATAAATATGCCAGAAACTGCTGAGAAAATATTATCAGAAGGAGATGCAGATATGATTTCTATGGCGCGTCCTTTTTTGGCAGATCCAGAATGGGTAAACAAAGCTGAAGCAGAAAAAGCAGATGAAATAAATACATGTATTGGTTGTAATCAAGCGTGTTTAGATCATGTTTTTGAACAGAAAGTAGCAAGTTGTTTGGTAAATCCAAGAGCTTGTCATGAAACAGAGTTGAATTATAACAAGACAGGTAACCCTAAGAGAATAGCCGTAATTGGAGCAGGGCCAGCTGGTTTAGCAGCGTCTACTATTGCAGCACAAAGAGGGCATATTGTTACGTTGTTTGATAGTGAGTCTGAAATTGGAGGACAGTTTAATATCGCAAAACAGATTCCGGGAAAAGAAGAGTTTCATGAAACAATAAGATACTTTAAAAAGCAAATTGAATTGCATAATGTTACCGTAAAATTAAATACGAGAGTCTCAATAGGTGATGTTTTAAAAACAGATTTTGACGAAGTAATTTTAGCGACAGGAATAAAACCTAGAATACCATCAATAGAAGGGATTGAACATGAGAAAGTTTTGAGCTATTTAGATGTTCTGAAACATAAAAAGCATGTTGGTAAAAGAGTCGCTGTAATTGGAGCTGGAGGAATTGGTTTTGATGTTTCTGAATACTTAGCGCATGAAGGAGAAAGTACTTCTCAAAATATTGATGCTTGGTTAAAAGAATGGGGAATTGATAAAACGTTAACTGCTAGAAGTGGAATTGAAGGAGTTAAATCAGAAATAGCACCATCAGCTAGAGAAATCTTTATGTTTAAAAGAAGTAAAGGTAAGTTTGGAGGAAACCTAGGTAAAACTACAGGTTGGATTCATAGATCTACATTAAAAAAGAAAAACGTACAGTTTATAAATAGAGTTCAATATACTAAAATTGATGAGCAAGGATTGCATTATATTCAAAATGAAGAAGCGAAAATTTTAGAGGTTGATAACATTGTTATTTGTACAGGTCAAAATCCGTTAAAAGAATTGTTAGCACCATTAGAAGAAAATGGATTAAAAGTACATGTTATAGGAGGTGCAGATTTCGCTTCTGAGTTGGATGCGAAAAGAGCAATAGATCAAGGTGCTAGGTTGGCAGCGGAAATATAAGTTTTCAATAAATTTAGCCGTTAATAAAAGATAAAATTTTACATTTACGTACTCGATATAATCAACAATGAAAAAAATACTTTTACTTATTTTAGTAGTGCTATGTAGCTTCGTTACGGCCCAAGGTCAAAACGGAAATGGTGGCCAGGAACATAAAGCTCAAAAGTTTGATGCGGTTAAATTTGTTGGTATTTTTTATTACCAAGAAAATAAAGCAATCAAAAAAATAAAAATTAAAAAAGAGAATCTAAAATACTACGTTAAAAAAGAGCTCAAGTCTTATAATAATAAAATTAAAGTAATTTCTTTTTTGAAAAGTCAAGAGCTAAAAGAAATTACGAGCTTGGTCAATACTATTAAGCAAAGTGGAGACAGAGAAAAGATGAAAGATTTTAAGTTTCGAATAGAAAAAGTATTGGATCCAATTAAAGATAGCATACAGAGTTTAGAAAAACAATTAAATGCTACTTTAGAGGGGAAACTGTCTAAAAAGCAATTTAAAAGTTGGATAAAATTTCAGAAAAAAAGAAAAAGAGAATTGATTCCTGAAGCTCCAGCTCCAGAAAGAAGAAGAGCACCCCCTAGAAACACAAATAATAGACGCAGAAGAAGATATTAAGAAAGAACCTACAGTAGTACTGTAGGTTTTTTTATTTATGAGCTAGCGTTATTAAATAATTGTCGATATTTGCTGTTCCGCAAACTTTAAAATATAACAGAATGACGATGAATAAAAATACCGTATTGGCTTGGGCAACTTTTATTATGATACTTGTTGGATTGGGGTTAATAGCACTTGGTGCTTTTAGATATAGAGATGTTTCAGGTTGGGGATTTGCAGCAGTTGGTGTTGGATTTTTCGCAGTTGCCTGGGTATTTAACGCCCTTAAAGGAAGAGTTTAATCTTCAAATTTACTTACTAAAATTAATTTACGATTATGTCAGACGATAAGAAAGTCATCTTTTCGATGAATAAACTCTCGAAAACCTATCAAAGTACAAACAAACAAGTTTTAAAAGATATTTACTTAAGCTTTTTTTATGGAGCTAAAATTGGGATTCTTGGTTTAAACGGATCAGGAAAATCAACCTTATTAAAAATTATAGCAGGTGTAGAAAAGAATTATCAAGGAGATGTTTCTTTTTCTCCAGGATACAACGTTGGTTATTTAGAGCAAGAGCCTAAATTAGACGATGATAAAACTGTTATTGAAATTGTAAGAGAAGGTGTTGCTGAAACAGTTGCTATTTTAGACGAATACAATAAAATCAACGATATGTTTGGTTTAGAAGAAGTGTATTCTGATGCAGATAAGATGGATAAGTTGATGGCGAAACAAGCAGAGCTTCAAGATAAAATTGATGCTTGTAATGCTTGGGAATTGGATACGAAGCTAGAAATAGCCATGGATGCTTTAAGAACTCCAGATGGTGATACTCCAATTAAAAACTTATCAGGAGGAGAAAGAAGAAGAGTTGCATTGTGTAGACTGTTATTACAAGAACCAGAAATTTTATTATTAGATGAGCCAACCAATCACTTGGATGCAGAATCTGTACATTGGTTAGAACATCATTTAGCACAATATAAAGGAACTGTAATCGCTGTAACACACGATAGATACTTCTTAGATAATGTTGCTGGTTGGATTTTAGAATTAGATAGAGGAGAAGGAATTCCTTGGAAAGGGAACTATTCTTCTTGGTTAGATCAAAAATCTACGCGATTAGCACAAGAAAGCAAAACAGCTTCCAAAAGACAGAAAACATTAGAGCGAGAGTTAGAATGGGTACGTCAAGGAGCTAAAGGGCGTCAATCAAAACAAAAAGCTCGTTTAAAGAGTTATGATAAATTGATGAGTCAAGACCAAAAGAAAACGGATGAAAACTTAGAGATTTACATCCCGAATGGACCTCGTTTAGGAACAAATGTAATAGAAGCATCAGGTGTTTCTAAAGCTTTTGGAGATAAATTATTATACGAAAACTTAGAATTCAATTTACCACAGGCTGGAATAGTTGGAATTATTGGACCTAACGGTGCTGGTAAAACCACTATTTTTAAAATGATTATGGGTGAGGAAAATGCAGACTCAGGTAGTTTTAAAGTTGGTGAAACAGCAAAGATTGCATATGTAGATCAAGCACATTCTAATATTGATCCAGATAAATCTATTTGGTCTAACTTTTCTGATGACCAAGAGTTGGTTATGATGGGAGGAAAGCAAGTAAATTCTCGTGCATATTTAAGTAGATTTAATTTTGCTGGAAGTGAGCAGAATAAAAAAGTGTCTACACTTTCTGGAGGAGAAAGAAATAGATTGCATTTGGCAATGACTTTAAAAGAAGAAGGAAATGTATTGCTATTAGATGAGCCTACAAATGATTTAGATGTAAATACATTAAGAGCTTTAGAAGAAGGGTTAGAGAATTTTGCAGGTTGTGCTGTAGTAATTAGTCACGATAGATGGTTTTTAGATAGAGTTTGTACGCATATCTTAGCGTTTGAAGGAAATAGTCAAGTATACTTCTTTGAAGGATCATTCTCTGATTATGAAGAAAATAAAAAGAAACGTTTGGGTGGAGATTTAATGCCGAAACGAATTAAATATAAAAAGTTAATTAGATAATTAACAGCATAAAAAAATCCCGCTTTTAAGCGGGATTTTTTTATATGTAAGATTAACTGCGTCTTTTGCGTTGTTGGTTTTTATCAACCTTTCTTTTGTTGCTCTTTTTTTTAACGCTCATTTTTGGAGTTCTTCTTTTAGCTTTCTTCTTTGTAGCCTGAACTCTTTTAGGTGTAGAATTCCTTTTCGTATGTTTTTTTCTTTTCACAGAAGATTTTCTATTCGGTGCTGTTTTTCTTTTGGTGTACTTATGATCTCTTTGCGTAGTAACACCAGCTTTTCTTCTTTTGATAAGCTTTCCACGTTTTCCAACGTTGCCGTTAGGTTTAACTTTGTAATAATAATAGTGTTTGTCTTCTCTATATTTTCTGTAATTATTTTTAAAGCTATACTTAGAGAAATAATGATCATTATAGTTGAAAACAGTACCAAAGTTTAAAGAGAAATGTATGTCTGAGTTATAATAGTCTCGATGAACATTTCCATAAAAATAAGGAGCACCCCACGTATTGTAAGAAATTGTTAAATCACCTACTCTTTTTAATAATCCTCTACTGTAATAGATGCGAACATTTCCAATTCGTGTAACATTCCCTCTGTAATTATATCTTATGTAATTAGAACCTATGCGTTTAATTCTTCCTTCGTAATCGCTGTTAATCCTGAGATCATTATAACCATGCCTTCTGTTGTTCGCATTGTAATGGTCTCTATTTGGAGTATTGAATTCAAAATCACCGTTTAAGAATACATGAAATTGAACTCCTTTTTCAACAAAGGTAACAGCCTCATCATAACGGTAGTCAATGGTTATTCTTTTAGTTGATGTACCAATGTCATTCGCGTTTACGGAAACAAAAGACATCATTCCTAACAATAATAGTAGTGCTCTTTTCATAATTTCTAATTTTAAATTCTGCTTACTCTTTTCGGTTTTCAGCGTCCACCTTAGTAGAGATATTCCAAAGAGCATGCCAAAAACAGAAATAATGGTATGTTGCTTATTTTTAGGTATTTGTAGTTTTATTTAGTGAGATTGAACGCATTTATTTAAAAAAAAGGAGGTGAAATTTCTAAAGAATAAACAATACATCACTTAAAGCCGTTTCTTAATTTGAGTTTGAGAGGCTTTTTATTTTTTTAGTATATGCTCTCAATTCAAGCATTTCTTTCATAAAAATTTTAGAGCTTTTATACGGTACATTGTACTGTTTGTTATTAATTGTTGCTATTTGAAATAGCGATTTCCAATGTGTCCGTATCGCTTTTAAGGCTTGTAGATAGGTGTAGGTTTCACTGTCGTAAATATGGGTAGGCTCCGAGAGGATGCCGTTGATTTCTAAAATTTTAAAATCCGATCCATTTTCAAGATCTTCAAAAGCATTGTACTTAATATCAATTCTACCATAATACCAACCATCAATAGCACTGCTTAATTGATCAAAAGTGTCTTCTAGCTTTTTTGTGATTAAATGACTACCACAAATAAATTGGGTTCCTTTAGAATGATTTCCTATAGAAGTGAGTTTTAGTTGTTCTCCTTTAGCAGGGATGCTGTATAATTTTTCTTGATGAATTTCAAAGAGTATATCAATATAGCGTTTTGCTCTTTCATCGATAAGAATCAATTCTTTAAAAGTAGATTTTCCATCACCAATAACCAGCAAGAATTTTTTTAATGTAATAGAGGTAATACTCCCTTTCTTTTCGTTTGGTTTTTTGTGATAGAATATTCCACATTCATTTTTGTGTTCTAAAAATTCTTGAAGAATGAAATCAATAGGGTACTTGTCTATATATAGTTTTAACGCTTCAGGTGAATGTATTTTCTTTACCAATAAACCTCTAAAACCAACATCCGGTTTCGCAATTATAGGGAAATGAATTTCTTTTAATTTAAGCGCATCAAGTACTGTGTCAATAGTGGAATTTGAATTTACAAAAATCGTTTTTGGTCTAAATTTTTCCGGAATTAATTCAGTGGTTTTGTATTTGCTTTCTGTACCATTTCCTGAGCTTTTGATACAGGGGTTTGCAGCACTAAAAAAAGCGGAATGTTTTGCTCTTACAACCAAATAGAAAGCATACGGTAAATTAGGAACATAAAACATTGAAGATGGCCAATATTCCCATTTAAGTAAGTTCTGTATGTTGTTAGTGCTTTTCAAATGCTTATTTATTAAATAGTGCGTCTAAAAATGTTTTAACGGTTTTAAAAGCAAGGATCAACGTTAAAACAATAAGAACGACAGCTAAAGCCAGTATTCCGTAGGCAATAAACGGAGCGTCTTCCATTTTAGTTAATGCTTTAAAAGCAATGTTTAAAGTGATAGGAGAAACAATTAATAATAAAATTAAAAGCAATAACTTTCTCACTCCTTTTTCTAGTAAATCTTGATTAACGGGCATCCTGATATTTTTTAATTGCTGTTCTCACATTCTTATATTTTTTCAATAATTCACTTGCGGTCTTTTGGTCGATCTGTAATTCATTAACTAACATTAATTCTCCACGGTTTACCAATTTATCGTTAGATAACTGCATATCAACCATTTTGTTTCCTTTAATCTTGCCTAATAAAATCATAGCAGATGTTGTAAGCATGTTTAGAACCATTTTTTGAGCGGTTCCAGCTTTCATTCTTGAGCTTCCAGTAACAAACTCTGGTCCAACGACTACTTCAATAGGGAATTTTGAAACAATGGTTAAAGGACTATTCTTGTTACAGGTAATACAACCAGTGGTTATATTTTGTTCATTGCATCTTTCTAAAGCAGAGATAACATACGGGGTTGTCCCAGAAGCAGCAATGCCAATTACAATATCTTTTTCGGTAACTTGATGTTCTTTTAAATCTAACCAGCCTTGCGTTGTAGAATCTTCTGCGTTTTCTACAGCTTTTCTTATGGCGATATCTCCACCTGCAATTAGGCCAATAACTAATTCGTGTGGTACACCAAAAGTTGGCGGACATTCAGAGGCATCTAAAATACCTAATCGGCCACTTGTTCCGGCTCCTAAGTAAAATATTCTCCCACCATTTTTAAGCTTGTCAGCAATTTGATCTGTCAACTTGGTTATTTGTGGAATCGCTTTTTCAACAGAAAAGGCAACCGTTTTATCTTCGGTATTAATAGTGCTTAATAATTCAGAGGTAGTCATGTGTTCTAAATGGTTGTATTTAGAATCTTGTTCGGTCGTTTTTGTAAAACTCATAAACCAAAAATAAATAAAAAAAGGCGATGTAGTTTTACATCGCCTTTAAAATAAATAATTATTTTTTTAAAGTGCTGCTAAAATAGCATTTAAAGTAGCACTTGGTCTCATTTGTTTTTCAGTTGATTCTTCATTAGGACTGTAGTAGCCGCCAATGTTTAACGCATGTCCTTGTGCTGAATTCAATTCATTTACAATGGTATCTTCATTGTTAGACAATTCAAGTGCAATTGCAGAAAAACGATTCCTTAATGTTTCGTTTTTATCTTGATTTGCCAATGCTTCTGCCCAATACGTTGCTAAATAGAAATGAGAACCTCTATTGTCTAACTCTCTCACTTTACGAGAAGGAGATTTATTGTTTTCTAAGAATTTATCTGTTGCATTGTCTAATGTTTCAGCCAAAATCAACGCTTCATTGTTATTATTGGTTTGTCCTAAATGTTCTAAAGAAACAGCTAGTGCTAAGAATTCACCTAAAGAATCCCAACGTAAATGTCCTTCTTCTACAAATTGTTGAACGTGTTTTGGAGCAGAACCTCCAGCGCCAGTTTCAAACAACCCTCCGCCATTCATTAACGGGACAATAGACAGCATTTTAGCAGAAGTTCCTAATTCTAAAATAGGAAACAAATCTGTTAAGTAATCTCTTAAAACATTACCAGAAACTGAGTTTGTATCTTTTCCTTCTTTTACCCTTTGTAGTGTAAAAGTAGTTGCGTCTATTGGAGAAAGAATTTGAATATCTAATCCTTCTATAGTGTGATTTGGTAAATAGGTAGTTACTTTTTTAATTACTTCAGCATCATGAGCTCTGTTTTTGTCTAACCAAAAAATAGTCGGAATATTAGTTGCTTTTGCTCTGTTTACAGCTAGCTTCACCCAATCTTGAATTGGAGCATCTTTTACTTGGCACATTCTCCAAATATCTCCAGATGCTACAGTATGTTCTATTAACGTTTCACCATTCGCGTTTATAACCTTTACAGTTCCATTAGCTTTAATTTCAAACGTTTTATCATGAGAACCATACTCTTCGGCTTTTTGAGCCATTAAACCAATATTAGGAACAGTTCCCATTGTTGTAGGATCAAATGCTCCATTTTTTTTACAGAAATCAATGGTCGCTTCATAAATCCCAGCATAACTACTATCAGGAATTACCGCTTTGGTGTCTTGTTGTTTTCCTTTTGCATCCCACATTTGACCAGAAGTTCTAATCATTGCTGGCATAGATGCATCAACAATAACATCACTTGGCACATGTAAGTTGGTAATTCCTTTATCTGAATTTACCATGGCAATAGCGGGGCCATTTTGGTAGGCTGCTAAAATATCAGCTTCAATTTCTGCTTTTTTATCTGCGGATAATTCTTCTAACTTGCTAATTAAGTTTCCAAAACCATTATTAACATCTACTCCAAGTTGATTAAATGTTTCTCCGTGTTTTGTGAATAATTCTTTAAAGAATGCTCTAACTCCGTGACCAAAAATAATCGGGTCAGAAACCTTCATCATTGTTGCTTTCAAGTGTAGAGAAAACAATACGTTTTTTTCTTTTGCGTCTTCAATCTGAGCTTCTAAAAAGGCAATTAATGCTTTTTTACTCAGTACAGAAGCGTCAATAATTTCTCCAGCTAATAATGGTGTAGAGGCTTTTAATACTGTTTCAGCTCCGGAAGCGTTCGTGTGAACTATTTTAACATCTGTTGGATTAGAAACGGTAACCGATTTTTCGTTGTGAAAAAAATCACCTTCAGTCATAGTCGCTACATGCGATTTAGAATCAGGACTCCAAGCACCCATTGAATGTGGATTCTTTTTTGCGTAATTTTTTACAGCTTTTGGTGCACGTCTGTCAGAATTCCCTTCTCTTAATACTGGATTAACAGCAGATCCTTTTACTTTGTCGTAACTCGCTTTGATTGCTTTTTCTTCTTCAGTTTTTGAAGAATCTGGATAATCAGGAACCGCAAAGCCTAAGTTTTGTAATTCTGTAATAGCTGCTTTTAATTGCGGAACAGATGCACTAATATTTGGTAATTTAATAATGTTTGCTTCTGGTGTTTTGGCTAAAGCTCCTAATTCAGCTAAAGCATCATTTACTTTTTGGTCATCGGTTAAATACTCAGATAAATTCGCTAATATTCTTGCTGCTAAAGAAATGTCTTTAGTTTCAATTTCTATTCCAGATGAAGCAGTAAAAGATTTTACTATTGGTAAAAATGAATAGGTAGCTAAAGCAGGTGCTTCATCCGTTTTTGTGTAAATTATTTTAGCAGAATTGCTCATTTTGGTACGTATTTTTTAGATTATAAATAAAATAGACCTACTTGCATAGGTGCATTTTTAGTGCAGCAAATTTAATGATTTATAACGGGAAATAGTATGATAATATGCTAATAATCACCGTTAGTTTTTATGAATTTATGAATAAAAATAGCTGTAGGATAGATATAAAATAAAAGCCATATCGAACAATTGCTTGTTATGATATGGCTTCTTTGAAATAATTCTTTTTAATTCTGTCTACACTTGTATGCAAACGTTTTTACAAGTAGCGCCTCTTTCGATTTGCTATACCTCAATAAAAAATTAAAATTCATTATTCCAGTTTTTGAATTACCCAGCACTGTGTACACATTCTGTATATATAGTACCTTATTAGATAATTCACTGTGTTCTTCAATCCTAAGTTGAATAAGCTTCTACTTTCGTGTCTGCTCAGAATTTTTGTTTCGCCTCTTTTTACAGAGTGCTTCCCTCTAATTCTAAAAATGAAATAGCATTGCTGTAGTTCATTTTTACTGTTGTCTTGAAAAACGATGATAAAGAACGTTACTTTACTGTATATTCAAATAATAACACTTTTACCTAATGATATAAGTCGTATTACTTTATTAATACAGCTCAAATATAAGCGCAATAGTTGAAAATTAAAAATTACTAACAGATTAGTAATCAACAGGATATCAACAGTGTTTATTAACAATTGTTCATTAAAAAAGCGTTGTGAAAATCACAACGCTTTTTTATATATTTTGGTAAAGTAAAACTATCTTCTTTTTTCAGTAATTCTAGCTTTCTTACCTGTAAGACCTCTAAAGTAAAAGATACGAGCTCTTCTTACTTTTCCTCTTTTGTTTACTTCAATTTTTTGGATAGAAGGTAAGTTCACAGGGAAAATACGTTCAACACCAACAGTTCCAGACATTTTTCTAATTGTAAATGTTTCAGAAGAAGCAACACCTTTACGCTGTATAACTACACCTCTAAAAAACTGAGTTCTAACTTTTTCACCCTCTCTAATTTCGTAGAAAACAGTGATTGTATCTCCAGCTGAAAATTCTGGTAATTCGTTTTTTGGTACAAATTCTGTTTGTACAAATTTAATTAATTCTTCCATGATGTTTATTTATGGTTTTCAAATACCAACTTTCACGATTCTCGTCAGAGGTTAATTTTGAAGTTGCAAATTTATGAAATATTTTTAGATAAAAAGGTATTGCGCTATTTATTTTTTAGATTGATAATTAGTGCAATAGTATGCCCAGAATTTACGCGTTTCCTTACCATTTATTGAGATAATTATAGGATCTAATTCAGTAACAGTATCGAAGTAGTCTTGAATTCTTGGGTGGTTAAAAGCGTTTTTCTTGTCTTTATTTTTAAAACGAGTATCTGAATCTAAGAAAATGGCATTTTTACCGTTTAGCATAGCGAGGTTCGTGTCTACATAATCAAAATGCAAGGCATTTAAGCCGATGATGTTTTGTGCGTATACTTTTTCCTCTAAGAAAAAATTTAATGCTGCTGTCGTTTTGTAATCATCTGCAGCAAAAACAAAACTGTTAGGATGGTTTTCTAGCAAGGTTTCAGCCTCAACAGATAATTCTTTCCATCCAACCCAAGTATCATCACTTTTAATCGGAGCTAAATAGAATACTACTTGTAGTCCAATCAATACATGAAAGAATATAGAAAAATAGAGTTGCACTTTAACCCACTTCTTTTTCATAAACATTGCTGCGATTATTATTCCCGTAATGTATGACGGCATCATCCAGTTCAGTTTTACCCAGTACACAGGGGTTATCACGAAAAAACCAACAAAAGTTGGAACAAAGAAAGCCAACAGAAATAAGGTTTTTGAAGAGGGTAGTTTAAATTTAAAGAGAGCTCTTTTAATGTATTTATACGTAAAGGCTATAAAAGAAATAAATAAAATAGGCAGCAATAAAAGAAGCTGGTGCGCAATAGCTCCGAAAAAGAAATTTGGAGAAATCTCAAATTTTGAAATACTTCCTGTTCTATTAGATCCTTGAAAAGCGAATGAAGCAAAATCATGTTGATAATTCCACCACCAAACCGGGAATGAAGCGGCAAATGAAAGGAGTAAACAAATCCATAACCACGGAGAAAGTAATAATTTTCTATAGGTGTTAGAAAAAGCTAAAAACCCTAAGATTCCAATTTGTAAAAACAAGGAGGTGTATTTACTGTCAAAAGCCAGTCCCATTAAGATTCCTGCAAGAACCCAATGCCATTTGTTATGTTGAAAAATAGCCTTGTATAGGCTAATCAAACTTAAGGTCCAGAAGAGCAATAATGGCACATCTGGAGTTGAATTGAATGATAAAATAGAAATAAAGATCGTTGAACTTATCAAGACTAATGCCGTTAAAGCTCTGCTTTTAGAAAGAAAATAAGTTGATAGCTTATAGAAACTTATTAATGTAAAAGAGGTCACAATAAAATCGGCTAGCTTTACAACAAAGACTGTTTGTCCAAAGACATCTGTAAACCCTCTTAAAATGTACCCTATCATTCCTGGATGATCAAAATACGAAAGCGATAAGTTCTCTCCGTAAAAATGATAATAAGCATCTTGAGGCATTAAACCCATAAAAGGCAATAATGCAATCCTGAAAAGTTGAAACCCAAAAACGATTGCCAAAGCAGGATGCTTCTTGATTAAGTTTTTTATCTTATTCATCTAAAAGATCGGGTCTGATTTGTTGTGTTCTTTCGTATGCTTTTTCAGTTCTCCAAGCGTCTATTTTTGGAAAGTTTCCAGATAATAAAACCTCAGGAACCTTCATGCCTTCATATTCTGATGGACGTGTATATACTGGTGGAGATAATAAATTGTCTTGAAAAGAATCTGTTAAAGCAGATTGTTCATCACCTAAAACACCAGGAATTAAACGGACAACGGCATCACATAAAACTGCAGCAGCCAATTCTCCTCCTGTCAAAACATAATCACCAATAGAAATCTCTTTGGTTATAAATTTATCTCTAACGCGTTGGTCTACACCTTTGTAGTGTCCTGTTAAAATGATTATATTTTCTTTTAAAGAAAGCGTATTTGCAATGCGTTGATTTAGCGTTGGTGCATCTGGCGTCATGTAGATGATTTCATCATATGTACGCTCAGACTGTAGTTTAGAAATACAGTTGTCTATAGGCTCAATCATTAATACCATTCCGGCTCCTCCACCAAATTGCATATCATCTAACTTCTTGTAGGAGCCAATTCCATACTCACGTAAGTTGTGAAAATGAACTTCTGCTAAGCCTTTGTCTATGGCGCGCTTCATCATTGAATGTTGAAACGGACTTTGTAATAATTCTGGTGAAACGGTAATAATATCTATTCGCATGTTGCAAAGTTAGTTTATACAATTTAGAAATCTATATAATTTCAATTAGTTATTGCTTGAAAATTTCAAGCATATAAAGACTCTTATATTATAGAATCATTAAATAGCATTTTTGAATGCTTTAATCATTCTGTGATTAGTGTTAAGATCTTTTTTTAATTCTATATTTTTAAAATTTTTATCGCTTAGTAAAGCCTTGGTTTCTGCACCAAGATATTGATTGATTTCAAAATATAAAAGCCCATTTTCCGCTAAGTTAGTATTTGCGAAATCTCCAATTGTATCATAAAATATAAGGGGTTTATTATCATTTACAAAAAGGGCTAAATGTGGTTCGTTGTTTAGAACATTGTTTTTTATTTCATGCTTTTCCAACTCTCTTACATAAGGTGGATTGCTTACAATAATATCGAATTTTTGCGCAAAGTTGTTTAGTTGCAAAATGTTTTCATTCAAGAATTCAATACTCACATTATTTAATTCTGCATTTTTCTTTGCAATTTTTAACGCTTCTTTTGATATGTCTAAACCGAAAACTTTGCATTTAGGAAGGTTTTTCGCTAATGAAATTGCTATACAGCCACTTCCAGTACCAATATCTAATATTTTTAGAGTGTCATTATCTTTAATGTCATTTAGCACCCAATCAACCAGTTCTTCAGTTTCTTGTCTTGGGATTAAAACATGTTCATTTACTTTAAATTTTAATCCATAAAAGTCAGTTTCACCAATTATATATTGAATAGGAATTTCTGTATTCAATTTTTCAATTACTTCCTTAAAGTATGCTTGACTTTCTTTTGAAATTGTATGATTTGGATTCAAGGCGTACTCAACTCTTTTGATGTTTAGTTTGTATTCTAGTAAAATATAGAAAAAACTATCAATTTCTTCAATTGGATATGTTGAAGAAAGGCGAGATTTGAAATTATTTTTTAATGTAATTAGATTCATATTAACTCTTTTATCATCCACATAGTACAACTATAGTGTCCTGTATCTCCTAAAGGCGCATCAAGAGATTTGAACCCTGTTTTTTGATATAATTTTCGTGCTCCTTCCATATAAGGGAGTGTTTCTAAATAACATTTTTCAAACCCAAAGTTTAAGGCTTTCTTTAAGCAAGTTTCCATCATCTCTGCGCCAATACCTTTTCCTCTTGTTTCAGATGAGAAATACATTTTTTGCAATTCACAGATAGTGTCCTCTGAGTTTTGCAATTTCATAATTCCTGCTCCACCAACAATCTGATTGTTTATTACCACCACAAAATAAGCGGATTTCGGTTTGTTGTAGACTTCATATAAAGAGTCTAATGCTTTATCTTCATAGGCCGTTCCAACTTTTGGCGCTCCAAATTCAATTAACACATCTCGAATAGTTTTAGCAACTTGTTTATTATCTTCAGGTTTAATTTCTCTAATTGTATAAGTATTTGTAGTCAATATAAAATGCTATTTTTGCGACGTGAAGATACATGAAAAATATATAAGACGTTGTATTGAATTGTCAAAAAATGGATTGGGAACAACACGCCCTAATCCGAGTGTTGGCTCAGTGATTGTGTATGATAACATAATTATTGGAGAAGGGTATACGAGTTCTTATGGCGGCAATCATGCAGAAGTTAATGCTATTGAGTCTGTTAAGGATAAAAATTTGCTTAAAAAAGCGACTATTTATGTGAGTTTAGAGCCGTGTAGTCATCACGGAAAAACTCCTCCTTGTTCTAATTTTATTGTGGATAGTGGAATAAGAAGTGTAGTTGTAGGCTGTTTAGACGACAATAGTTTGGTAAGTGGAGCGGGAATTAAGTTTATGAGAGATAACGCCTGTAATGTTATTGTAGGTATTCTTGAGAAAGAATGTAGAGTAAGTAATAAGCGATTTTTTACATTTCATAATAAAAAGAGACCCTATATAATATTAAAATGGGCAGAATCAAGTGATGGTTTCATAGATAAGCTTCGAGATGAACATTCATTAACGCAACCAAATTGGATTTCAAATATATATTCCCAGCAAATTGTTCATCAATGGAGAAGTGAAGAGCAAGCAATTATGGTTGGTACAAATACCGTGATTCAAGACAATCCTAAATTGAATGTAAGAAACTGGTCAGGACAGAGTCCTGTTAGAGTGATTTTGGATAATTCAATGAGAATTCCATTAGATTTTCATGTTCTTGATGGATCTGTTGAAACTATTGTATTTACGAGTTCAACTTCATTGTCTTCTGATAAAAAAAATAATTTAACTATTGAATATATTGATTATTCAGGAAATGTTCCTCAGCAAATATGTGATGTCTTATATAGAAAGAACATTCAATCAATGATTATTGAGGGCGGAGCGCAAACAATTAGAGGTTTTGTGAATAGTGATTTATGGGATGAGGCAAGAATTTTTATTGGTGATGTTCAATATAAAGAAGGGGTAAAGGCTCCTCAGGTCAATGGAGTGATTGAAAAAACTTTAAACATTAATACTGATATATTAAAAATAGTTATTCCGTTAATTTGAATCAATTAGACACATATAATACGCTTGATAATTCATTTGAAGGAGCGGTTTTTAAAGATCGAGGAAGTAAATTTATTGGGTTTTCATTTCCTGTAACTTCAGAAGAGCAAGTCAAAGATTTTATAATTTTGCTAAAAAAGAAGCATCATAAGGCAAGGCATTGGTGTTATGCTTGGAGAATAGGTGTTGAAACCCCTCAGTTTAGAGTAAATGATGATGGTGAGCCAAGTAATAGTGCTGGTCAGCCAATATATGGTCAGTTGCTGTCGTTTGATGTAACAAACGTCTTGGTGGTTGTAGTGAGATATTTTGGCGGGACTAAATTGGGCGTTGGTGGATTAATTTCGGCATATAGAGCTGGTGCAAAATTAGTTTTAGAATCGTCAAAAATTATCGAGAAGACAATTGATGTTTATTTCGAATTAACATTTGAATATGAATACCTTGATAAGGTAATGAGAATTTTAAAGGAGAGGAAATTGAGAATTGAAAGACAGGTAATGGAAATAAATTGTGTGTATGAAATATCTGTTAGAAAAAAAGACGCAGAATTTGTTAAAAAAGAATTTTTAGATTTACGCTGCTTAAAAATTAAGGAATTAGAGTAGTTATTTTGTCTAATAAATATTTAGGACATCGTGTAGGTTTATTTTTTTTCATATCTACAAAAACTAAACTAGTGTAACCTTTAGTTAGCAATTCATTTTGTTCGTTGAAAATTTCAAAATCAAATTCAATTTTTGCAGTAGGTATTTTTTTTAGAGTTGTTTTGATAGTTATTAAATCATCATACTTTGCAGGTTTTAAATAGGTTACGTTTAAGTTAGAGACAGGGAGCATAATACCGTTATTCTCCATCTCTTTGTAAGACACTCCAAAATTTCTTAACCATTCAACTCTTCCAACTTCAAAATAAGAAGCGTAATTACCATAATAAACATAGCCCATTTGGTCAGTTTCACCATATCTTACACGAATCTTATGTTTATTTACAAGCATTTAGTTGTTTTTTTATGCGGAAGAGTATACGCATAAAAAAGTTAATAATCAATAGTGATTTTATTTTTTTATACTAAATATTATTCACATTTTTGTAAGACCTAAAAAGCCATAGAAACCCCTCTATTTTTTTTCAGTTAACCATAACCCGAAATATCTAACTAGAATAATGACTAAGACTGCAGAATCAGTTTGGAATGAGTGTCTTTTATTTATAAAAGACAACATTAAATCGCAAGCGTATAAGACGTGGTTTGAACCAATTAAGCCAATTAAAATCTCAGGGGATTCACTTACTATTCAAGTGCCAAGTAAATTTTTTTATGAATGGCTAGAAGAGCATTACATTAAATTATTAAGAGTTGCGTTGGTTAGAGAATTAGGGAGTGACGCTAAATTGATTTATGATGTGCGTATGGAAAACGTGTATAGTAGTAATACGCCACATACCGTTAAGATTCCAAGTTCTAATAGAAAGCCAATAAATTCTCAAGGAATTACAGTTCCTTTAGATATCAATAAAAGAGAGTTGAAGAACCCTTTTGTAATTCCTGGAATTCAAAAAGTTAAGATAGAATCTCAATTGAATCCAAATTATAATTTCGAAAGTTTTATTGAAGGTGATTCAAATAGATTAGCAAGATCTGCAAGTATGGCTGTTGCTAATAAACCTGGAGGAACATCATTTAATCCATTATTAATTTATGGAGGAGTTGGTTTAGGTAAAACGCATTTATCACATGCTATTGGTGTTGAGATTAAAGATAAATATCCCGAAAAAACAGTACTATATATTTCATCTGAAAGATTTACACAGCAGTTTATTGATTCAGTAAAATCGAACACTCGAAATGATTTTATTCATTTCTATCAAATGATTGATGTGTTGATTATTGATGATGTACAATTTTTATCAGGAAAGACAGGAACACAAGATGTATTCTTCCATATATTTAATCATTTACACCAAAATGGGAAGCAGGTAATTATCACTTCAGATAAGGCTCCTGTTGATATGCAAGATATTGAACAGCGTTTATTATCTCGTTTTAAATGGGGTCTTTCGGCTGAATTGCAAGTTCCTGATTATGAAACAAGAATTTCGATATTACAAAATAAATTATTTAGAGATGGTGTAGATATGCCTGAAGAAATAGTTGATTATATAGCTAAGAATATTAAGTCTAATGTTAGAGAGTTAGAAGGTGTTTTAGTCTCAATGATTGCACAAGCCTCTTTTAATAGAAAAGAATTTACGCTTGCTTTAACAAAACAGATAGTTGATAAATTTGTTAAGAATACTAAGAGAGAAGTTTCTATAGATCAAATTCAGAAAGTAGTTTCAAGTTATTTTGATTTAGATGTTACAACTTTACAATCAAAAACTAGAAAGAGACATATTGTTCAAGCGCGTCAATTGGCAATGTTTTTTGCTAAAAGGATGACAAAAGCCTCTTTGGCAAGTATTGGATCTCAAATAGGAAAACGTGATCATGCAACCGTATTACATGCATGTAAAACAGTAGATAACCTAACTGAAACTGATAAGCAGTTTCGTAAATATGTAGAAGACTTAACCAAGAAGTTAACGTATTAAACGTTTAAACATGGTAAGAATTTTAATGGTTTGTCTTGGAAATATTTGTCGTTCACCATTGGCGGAAGGCATACTTAAATCAAAAACTTTTTTAAAAAATATTCAAGTAGATTCTGCTGGAACAAGTAATTATCATATTGGTAGTGAGCCAGATATAAGGTCTATTGAAGTTGCTAAGCAGTTTAGTATAGATATATCTAATCAGAAAGGAAGGCAATTTGTGATAAGTGATTTTGATAGTTTTGATAGTATCTATGTTATGGATAATTCTAATTATACTAATGTAATATCATTAGCGAGAAATCAAGAAGATATTGCTAAGGTAAAATCGATATTAAATGAGGTTTTCCCAAATGAAAACTTAGACGTTCCTGATCCTTATACAGGTGGAGTTCATGGTTTTAAATCCGTATACAGCATGTTAGATCAAGCATGTGAAGTAATTTCTAAAAAATATTAAACGTATGACTGAAAGAGGTAAATTATATTTGATACCTACAACTTTAGGTGATAATGAGCCTTTAGAAGTTTTGCCTTTGTCGGTAAAAAAAGTAGTAGAAGAGTTAGATCATTTTATTGTAGAAAATGAAAAAACTGCAAGACGTTTTATTAAAAGAATTACTCCAAAAAAATCGCAACCCTCATTAGTTTTAAAATCAATAGATAAATATGCAGATGCATTAGAAGTTAATTCTTATTTAGATATTTGTGATGAAGGGGTTTCTATAGGTGTTCTTTCTGAGGCTGGAGTTCCTGGGATTGCAGATCCTGGAGCAGAAATTGTTAAACTAGCCCATAAAAAGAATATTCAAGTAATTCCATTAGTTGGTCCGTCTTCAATTTTATTGGCAATGATGGCTTCTGGATTAAATGGTCAAAGTTTTGCTTTTAATGGATATTTACCTATTGAAAGTTCTGAGAGAAAAAAAATGATAAAAAATTTAGAGAAATTATCTTTTGAAAAAAACCAATCACAA
>Ga0307993_1000116_pt1 | contig 25883 bp, 40 predicted proteins | sample EllFjometagen260_FD_203163 | JGI IMG/M metagenome (GOLD analysis project Ga0307993, IMG submission 203163) | Marine microbial communities from Ellis Fjord, Antarctic Ocean - #260 | ecosystem: Environmental > Aquatic > Marine > Unclassified | place: Southern Ocean | collected 2014-11-02 | reverse complement strand
CTACAGGAGCTAAGGGCAACATAGGCAACACAGGTGCCGCAGGCTCTAATGGAGCTACAGGTTCCGTAGGTGCTAAAGGCAACACAGGCTCCGCAGGCTCTAATGGAGCTACAGGTGCCACAGGTGCTAAAGGCAACACAGGTGCCGCAGGCTCTAATGGAGCTACAGGTTCCGTAGGTGCCGCAGGCTCTAATGGAGCTACAGGTTCCGTAGGTGCTAAAGGCAACACTGGTAATACAGGTTCTCAAGGTGGTACAGGTGCTACAGGTCCCGTTGGTGCAACATTCTCTATGTCAGGTACGACCCTGAACATCACTACTTAAGGAGGCAATATGAGTCAATCAATTGCTTTAGGTAATGTGGATAATGTCACATTTAACCAGTGGATTGTTAAGAAGGTAAACCTTAACGGTTCTATGATTTGGAAAGAAGCTAACTCAATTACTATCTTCAAACTCGGCCCTTGGAATGAAGGTAAAATAGCTATTGAGAGGTGGGGATATCTACCAGACCCTTATACCGTACAGGGTATATGGAATAATGGCTCTGAAAATCACGTTATTCCGGGAGGGGGTAGTATAGCAAACAGCTACCCAGATGCACTTAATGGAGCTAGCGTAACAGGATTACAAATTGAATGTATTGGGCAGCTTTGTACTCTGAGGGTCACTGTAAAAGGTGCACCTATAAACGGCACATGTCCCTTCAGTGATATGCAGCTAGGTGGTTTCAGTTGGTATCCATCAATGGGTAATGGGTCTAATAATGCAAACAGTAGGTACTTTAACTATGCATCGTATACTGACCCTGCGTATCCTGCCCCGATAGACCCTGATGAGCAAGTGTGGACATGGACTTTGTGGGATAGTCCGCAAGGAACACCCCCGTTAGTTGCTTACAATGATTGCAGATACACAAATACTTTCAGGGGCATTATGGACCCTGTTGGTGGTACTGAAGCACTGGAGTTTATACCATGATTGCAAATATAGAGTATCTAACAAACGATGATTTTGAGCACCTATGGAAGCATAGTGTCCAACATATGGCGGCAACTACATGGCTGCCTAATGTACTAACGCAGACTGCTGAGGGTGAATGGATATTAGATGGTAAGTACCTTCTGAAACCCATTGTGAGAGCTAACATGATGGACAATGAGGTTCTTTGTTTCAGAGAGAATGCTGAGTCAGTCTCCATCATAGCCTTCTCAGGAAGTATGGTAGATGGCATATGGAACACCGATTACTTTCTCTGTGGTCCTGAAGATGGCAGCACCTCCATGTCTTGGATATACGAGAAGATTGCGCTTGCCACTAAGGGCTATCACCGTGAAGTTGTGGGTGAGCTAGGCCTTGTTGGGATGGACTTCTACACAGCGAGTACTGAGTCGCGTATGAACGAATATGCCGTGGTCTGGGGAGCTACACCTATCGGACTAAACAAGCGTGGTCAACCTATGTATAAGATTAGGTGGGCCTGATGCTTGATTTAGAATGGATTGTAACGGCCTCAGAGGAAGTTGGACTTGGTTGGGATTGGGGGTTTACGCCCTTAGCCACTGAGTCCCCTTCAATCTCTAAGCCACTAATGAAACAACCAGCAACAGGGACTATCTATGGAGGCTGGTATGGACCACTATAACGAAAGAGTCACTAAGATAGAGTGGAGAGTTGATGGTCACGATACTGAGATTACAATTCTCAAGCAAACCTCTGGCGAACTTAAGAAGGAGCACTAGATGGAATCCGCAGCTAGATTCGACAGGCTGGAAGCTAAAATTGATAAACTAGCTGATGCTATGATCAAACTTGTAGAGATAGACACCAAGATAGACGGTCTGCTTCTACATAACAATACACAGGACACTCGTTTAAATAGACATAGTGAAGTGATTGATGAACACGCCATAAAGCTTGCAGTGGTGGTTAAGGCCAGCGGTGCTAATGAATGGTTTGTTCGTCTTCTAATAGCCGCCTTGGTGACAGGGCTAGCCTTTATGATGAGAGGGTAACATGAGTGGATTTAGCGTACTAAGTATGGTCACTGATATCTTTAAGCCTGCCGCTGACCTGATAGACAACTTACACACTTCAGATGAAGAGAAGTTAGAACAGAAAGCAAGGCTACTTGAGATACAGGCTTCAGCCGTAGATAGTGCTACTAAGTACAACCAAGCTATCTTCGAGGGCCAAGCTAAGATTGTAAACTCAGAGGCTGTCAGTGGAAACTGGTTAGCCGCTAGTTGGCGTCCAATCACCATGCTCACCTTCGTGGCTATGGTGATTGCTAAGTTCTTAGGTTACTCATCTCCTAACATGACACCTGAGGACTACAGCCACTTGTGGACTTTGATTGAGATAGGCCTAGGTGGTTATGTCGTAGGGCGTAGCGTAGAGAAAGCAGTTAAGACTTGGAAGAAATAGTGAGTAAAGGAAACAAATGAAAACATATAAGCAGACAGTAAATAACATACTCATACGCCTCAGGGAGCGTGAGGTTGATTCTATTGACGAGAATAGCTACTCCAAGCTCATAGGCTTACTGGTACATGATGCCGTAGAGTCAGTAGAGAGTGCATGGAACTGGTCTAACCTACGGGAAACCTTAACGGTCAACACACAAGCTGATGTATTCAACTATGTGCTTAACGACTTCGGTGACAAGTCCACAGTACTAGATGTAATCAACAATACCAGTAACACCTTCATGAAGTACCAGACAGCACACTGGTTCAACAATCAGTATCTAAACCAGACACCAGCTACAGGCTCACCACAGAACTATGTGTTCAACGGTCTGAACGCTGCTGGTGACACACAGATTGACTTGTACCCTAAGCCTGATGGCGCTTATCAGTTATTCTTTAACATTATCAAACGATCACCTGACGTAGCTAATGACGATGACATCATCAAGGTTCCTGTGTTGCCTGTGCAGGCCTTAGCCTACGCTATGGCTCTTGAGGAGCGTGGTGAGGATGGTGGTATGTCATCTGTGTCAGCTAAAGCAATGGCTCATAACTACTTATCTGATGCTATCGCTATTGATGCAAGTAAGCATCCTGAGGAACTGATCTGGGAGGCGGTGTAACTCATGGCTAAACAACTACTAGCGGCCTCCATAGCTGCTCCAGCATTCTACGGGCTAAACACCCAAGAATCTGGAGTAACGCTACAGGAAGGTTTCGCACTACACGCAGACAACTGCATCATAGACAAGTATGGTCGCCTAGGCTCACGTAAGGGCTGGCAGACACTAACTACAGGCAGCACAGGTGTCAACCTTAAGGGCTTATCTAACTTTAAAGATATCACTGGTTCTGATACTCGCTTATCGTGGAATGACACTACGTTCTACACTGGCACTTCAACATTAACTGCTATAGCTCCTACACTAGCCTCAGGTGACTCAATCACTGAAGGCAACTGGCAGACAGCTACACTTAATGACCATCACTACTTCTTTCAACGAGGCAATGAGCCTCTAGTGTTTACTTGTGAGTCAGGTAGTACAGAGTTTGAAGCATTCTCAGAACACGCTCATACTACATCTGGTTGGCCTGAAGCTAACACAGTACTTGCGGCTTATGGTCGCTTATGGGCTGCTGATACGTTGACTAACAAGACTACAGTATGGTTCACTACAGTCCTTGATGGAACTAAGTTCTCTACAGGCACCTCAGGCTCCATAGACATCTCTAGTGTGCTTACGTCAGGTATGGATGAGATTGTAGCGGTAGGTGCTCACAACGGTAACTTGATTATCTTCTGTAAGGATAACATTATCATCTATAGCGATGGTGATAACTTCCAAGGTGGTATGACAACTTCTAACCTAACCTTAGTGGAAGTAATCGAAGGTGTCGGTTGTATTGCTCGTGACTCAGTACAGAACACTGGTGAAGATATTCTATTCCTGAGTAACACAGGTGTACGTTCATTGAACCGAACTGTACAAGAGAAGTCCCAGCCGATGCGAGATATCTCTAAGAATATCCGTGATGATATGATTCAGGCTATCAACGGTGAAGTCTTAGCTAACGTCAAGTCAGTTTACTCACCTACTAACGCTTTCTACCTACTTACGTTCCCAGCGACCAAGCAGACCTTTTGCTTTGACACTAGGCAGACACTAGAGGACGGAAGCTACAGGGTAACCGTATGGCCTGAGTTGACACCTAAGGGTCTCCTCTCGTTAGGGTCAGATCTCTTCTTTGCACAACCTAACGGTATAGCACAGTACAGGGGTTACCAAGATGATGGTGTGAAGTATGAGATGGCCTACTACAGCAACTTCTTTGACTTAGAGATGCCTAACATCAACAAGATCGTTAAGAAGCTATCAGCCACTACGGTAGGAGCCACAGGCCAGACCTTTGCACTTAAGGTTGGTTATGAGTATAGCCCTATTTACTTCTCACAGACCTTCATGCTAACCGCAGGTACTGTCTTTGAGTATGGCGTAGCTGAGTATGGTGCCTCTGAGTATGCAGGCGCAGTATTAGTTAACGAACAATCAGCACCAACACAAGGAGCAGGTAACATTATTCAGATAGGTTTCACTACTGACATCAATGGCACTGCAATGTCACTTCAGAAAATATCAATCTATGCCAAACAAGGTAAGGTACTTTAACTATGTCTAATTACATCAAAGCAACAAACTTCGCATCGAAGGATGCCCTGACTACAGGTAACCCCCTTAAGACCGTAAGTGGTACTGAGATTGATGATGAGTACACAGCTATTGCCTCTGCTGTCAACTCAAAAGCTGACTCCAGTAGCCCTTCTCTCACAGGCACACCTGTAGCCCCTACAGCTACCGCAGCAAGCAGTAGTACTCAGATTGCCACTACGTCCTTCACACAGGCTGCTATAGTCGCTGGTGTTTCCTCTGTTGTCGCTAGTGCTTTAGCTAATGGTATTGCGATAGATGCTACGGAAGCTTCCATTGTAGCTACTGATGCCGTGGTAGCCACTAAGGCCCCTATAGCCTCACCAGCCCTCACAGGAGCCCCTACAGCGCCTACACAGTCAACTAGTGACACAAGTACTCGTTTAGCTACTACGGCCTTCACACAGGCTGCTATAGCCGCTGGTGTTGCTTCCGTGACCTCAAGTGCAGCAACTAACGAAACTGACATCACAACTGCTAACACTGCTATAGCCACTAAGGCTCCTCTAGCCTCTCCTGCGCTTACAGGGTCACCAACAGCGCCTACACCAACAGCAGGTAACTCTAGTACCCTTATTGCTACTACAGACTTCGTTAGTACTGCGGTGAGTAGCTTGATAGATTCTTCCCCTGCTACGTTGAACACCCTTAACGAGCTTGCAGCGGCCCTAGGAGATGATCCTAGCTTCGCTACTACTATTACTACCAGTATTGGAACAAAGGCTCCTACGGCCTCTCCTGCCCTTACAGGCACCCCTACGGCCCCTACGCAGTCTGTAGGCAACAACAGTACACGTTTAGCTACCACAGCTTACGTAATGGCTGCTAGTCCCACCTTGGGAGTCAATGGTGTTAATGTTAATGGCACCTTAGCTACTGGTCGTACAATCTACGTAGACACTGATGCTCCAACTGGAGGAGCTAACGGAGACATCTGGTTTGAATATTAAAACTAAAGTAGGTGGCAGTTGGGTAGACCCAGTACCTCACGTTAACGTAGGTGGTACATGGACTAAAGTTAAGAAAGCATACGGCAAGGTAGGAAGTACTTGGCAGCAGACATATGAATATGAATCGGTATATACCTTTGCGAATGGAGTGCACACAAGCGTTGACTTAGATGCACTTGGTCTGGATAGGTATCACGATGTTCGTGTTGTCATCCCTTCGGGTGCTTCACTGGTTGCTTCATCCACAAGCACTTACGCTTTAAAGACAGGCACAAGTCATGTGGCTAAGTTGACCATAGAAAACAATGGTGTTATCTTAGGTCGAGGAGGCAACGGAGGTAACGGTGGTTTCGGTTACTCTTACAACGCAATAGCTAATGCCACTAATGGTACTTCAGGCGGTATAGCAGTCCACGTTGAATCTAACATAACTATGATCAATAATGGTACTTTAGCTGGAGGAGGCGGAGGTGGCGGTGGTGCTGCTGGTGCTGTGCACGTAGGTACTGCTTACTCAGGTGGTGGCGGAGGTGGCGGAGGTCGTCCTTATGGCTCTGGAGGCAATGGAGGCTCCACGACACACTCTGGTTCTAATGGAGCTACAGCTACTTTGACTTCCCAAGGTTCAGGAGGCGGAGGTGGCTTTGATGGCACTACAGGCGGAGGTACGGGTGGTGCAGGCGGCACTGTAGGTGCGGCAGGCTCATTAGGTGGCGCTGTAGTAGGTGCCCATAGTGGCGGCGGTCATGTCATCGAATCGTCAAGAGGAGCAGGAGGCGCATCAGGCGTTACCTACCACAACCCTAGTAACTTTACAATATCTTAAAGTAATTGTCGAAAGAGCTTGACACCCCTCCCTAGTTCTGGTATAATATACCTAAGAACAAAGGAAATTACTTTATGAATTATTAAAGAACATACTAAAGTGTCTTAAGTATACTTAGGCACCTTAGGTTCCAACAGAGATATAATATATGTCATATACAATTACATTCCTTCCAGCAGCAAAGAGGACAGCATAATGCCACCACCTAATGGAACAGTGAAAGACGCCAAGAAGTTCTCAGGTCTTAAAGGGCCTACAGCAGGCGCTAAGAGTCAAACAAGAAAGCAGGTCAGCGTTCAGAATAAGATAGACACACAGAATTTTACACCTAAAGCACCTGACTCCAAGTTAGGTTGGTTAAGTGCTGCTGCAAACCCTGTAGCCGCTGCCGCTAAAAGTATAGGTACTTCCTTCTGGGATCAAACGAAGTACGGCATGAATGATGCAGCTAAAGCACGTTATGACGCACACACCCCTATAGAGATAGCTAATATGTCTCCACAGCAGCGTGTGCAGGCAGCTAGGTCATATCAAATGGCTAACCAATTACCTCACGCTATGAATGATGTACAACGTCAGGCAGCAGGTCTCCCTCCAATGGCTCGTAGTATGGGCCCTGAGAGCGTAGCAGCACAGCAAGGTGGCGGTGGTATGTTAGCGCCTAATCCAGTCCTAGGCGGCAACGTGGGAGTACCTAGTACACCTTTACCTGTAGAGCCTCCATCTTGGGCACCACAACCAATGCCTGTAGGCGGTGAAGCGCCAGCATGGGCACCTACACGCGGTGGAGAGACAGGAGCACCATCTTGGGCACCACAGGCTTATGCTCCTGAGGCTCCTACGTCTTCTCCTGTAGATGTACCTTCCTTATTTGCAGCAAGCCAAGGTGATGCAGTAGCAACCCCTCAAGGCGCGGCGATCCCTACAGGCAACCCTAATTCTGGTACATTCAAACCTGTGACCTTCCGTTCAGGCACTGGTACTTCAACCTCTGATGCAGACGGTATGACTACCTCTCTAGCTGAACCTTACTCAGGCCTTAGCAGCTTAGTTGGTGAAGGTACAGGTCTACTAGGCGCAGCAGGTGCACAGTCACAGAACGCTCCTGACCAGTTAGACACAAGCTTCAACACCAATGATCGTGCTCAAGAGTTGATGACACAACGTAGTGCTCTACTGGAACCTCAGTTTGCACAGCAACGTGCACAAGCTCAGGAAAGTATGTTTGGCTCAGGTCGCTTAGGTCTACGTTTGTCAGGTGAAGGAGTAGGTGCTGGTGCAGGCATGGTACAACCAGATGCCTTTGGAATGAATCAAGCTCAGTCACAAGCAATGGCGCAACTAGCCGCACAGTCATCTCAGGATGCCTTTGGTGAAGGAATGCAACGTGCAGGTATGGACTTGAATCAGTTCGGAGCTAACCAGAACGCACAACAGCAGCAGTTCGGTAACATGATGGGTGCTGGTCAAGGTATGCTTCAAGCTGGTATGCAAGGTGCTTCACTTGAGCAGTCAATGGCTCAACAGCAGATGGCAGCACAGCAGCAAGCTCAGAACTTCGGTTTAGCTCAGCAGAACTTCGGTTTAGCACAGCAGGGCCAAGCGCAAGACTATGGTTTGAACCAAGCTCAGTTCGGTTTAGCTCAGCAAGGACAAGACCAGAGTTACGGCTTGAATCAGCAGAACTACAGCTTAGCGGCTAGAGGACAAGCACAGGACTTCAATCAGCGTCAGTCAGCTCAAGATCAGAACTATGGTCTACAGCGTCAACAGCAGATGCAAGACTACGGTATCTCTCAGCAGCGTAATGACCTTGCCCAACAGCAGCAGATGCAGGATTATGGTTTCAATCAGCAGAACTACGGTTTGGCTCGTCAGCAGCAGCTACAGGACTACGGTATCAACCAACAGAACTTCGGCTTACAGAATAAGACTGTAGATCAGAACTATGCCCTAGGTAAGGAACAGAATGACATATCACGTATGATTGGTCAGTCTACAGTAAATAGAAACAACTATCAACCAGATCCGTGGTTAACAGGAATCACAGGTATCGCCAGTGGCTTCTTTGGCACTGACACAGGTAGTGGTTGGTTGTCTAAAATATTAGGATAAGAGGTTTACAATATGGGCGGTTTATTCACAAGTAATACAGGTGTTCAAGATCTACTGGATCAACGAAACAAGCGGTCATCTGACTTACAACAGCAACTAATGCAACAAGCCTCTCAGGGGGCTCGTGACCCTGCTAAAGCACAAGCAATCAGTATGGTAGGTTCTTTGTTCGGTCGTGCCTTAGCTGGTAAAGTAGAAGGCACTGATGAACGCATGGAGAAACTACAGGCTGCGGAAGACGAGCAAGTAGCCATGCAAAAGCAGTATGGTTCAATGTCCTCAGGCACAGCAGCTCAGCAGAACGAGCTAGCCATTAACCTCAATGCCGCTGGTTACTTCCAGAAGGCTGCGGAGGTAAAGAAGAGTGCCATAGCCCTTGAAGCTAAGGAGAAACTGGAGCGAGAAACAGCACTACAGGCTAGCTTGGACACTGAGGCTAACCTAGAGCTTGCTGATGGTATTCGTGAGAAGAATGCTGTACTGGCTGAACAGGTAGAGCGTGGTAACCCTGACGCTATCAAGCTAGCACTTAAGATAGCCTCTCCTGAGAATGCTGATAAGATAGTAAAGCAAGGTACTTACAGGCTTGCTGATAATAAGCTAGTTGCTGGTTACGTACAAGGGTCAGCGCGGTTTGTTTACGGCCCTGATGGTAAGCCTCTACCTATGCCAAACGATGCTATCTATATTGGTGAGGATAGTGGCGCAACTGTTTCTCAGAAGAAGCTGGCTACCTTTACAGAACGTAATCAGAAGATCACAGCGTTAATGGCGCTACCTCCTGAGAGCGGTGGTATCACAGCAGAGGAAGGAGCTAAACGGATAAACAACCTAAAGTCTGCCTTAAGTATGGAGATGGATCCTAACATAACTAAGACAGCAGCGCAAGATGCTTTGAATATCTCTAACTACTTAACCACTGCCAATGACGCTACAGACAAGTCGGGTAAGATCATAGCTAGTTATCAACAGTCTCTAGCAATGTTAGATGCTGGTATGTACACTGGTGTAGGTGCAGGTACTTTCCAAGCTGTACGTAAGCTGGCAATTGCCTCAGGTCTTGCAGGAAAGGATCTTGTGATTGACGCTGGTAACGTAGAGCAGTTTAGAGCGAACATCATGGACTCCGTGTTGGATCGTGTAGCTGAGACTAAAGGTGCTATCAGTCAGCAAGAGATGGTAGCATTTGCTAAGGCAAGTATCGGCCTAGACAAAACTGTCGCAGGTAACAGACTTCTGCTTGAAACAGCCGTTAAGGCCGAGCGTTGGGAGCAAGCACGTAGCGACTTCATCAACACTAAGTATGCCGCAGCACGTAAGGACAACAAGCTCCTGAAACGCTATGAGATGAAGGAGTACGTTAAAGAGTGGGAAGAGAATAACTTACTTGTGTTACCTACAGCAGCCGAGATGGAAGAAGCTAAGAGTGAAGGTAACAAAGTAGTAGGCTCTGATCAGGTTCTGACAGGCAAGGAAACAGCTACAGAACTATATAACATGGTTAACGCCCTTGAGGATATCAACTAATGGCTAAACAATATAGTAAGACGATAGCCGAACTTAAGGAAATGGCAGCTAAGGCCCACGCGGCTGGTAATGAAGCTCTAGTGGCTGCAATATCCAAAATAGCCTTGAAGCAACACGCTGAAATGAAACAAGCGGCTGCTGAAGAGGCTCAGGTCGCTGAGGATCGTGCCGCCTTTGTAGAGCACACGCCTAGTATGACACCTATGGACGACATTAGAGATGGTCTGTATGAAGGTGTACAGGGCGCTGTTGATCAGATGGGTAACAAGATAGCAAGCATAGAGGCTGAGCGTCAGTCAGTACCAACACAGGATCGTATACCGCTCATGGCTGCTTCTGCTATGAACCAGTACATGACTGATGATGGTACTACAGCACCACGGTCTCCTGAAGAGGCTGCATTGTTTATGGCAGGCGAAGCGGTTGCTCCTGCTGCTGGTGGTGCCTTGATGGAGTATGGTAATGCTGCTCTAGAGGTTATCGGTAACGTGACCCCAGACGCTATAGAAAAGCCCACAGTTGAGGCTGTCAAAGGAGTGGTGTTTGACATAGGACAATCAGAAGCTTGGAAGGGTTTCACAGCAGCACTAGAAGGTGGCTGGGAAGATGCTAAAGAGTTTCTAGATCTAAACCCACGTAATGCTCGTCAACTATCGTCCATCGCTAACATAGCTGCGTTTAAAGGTAAGAAGCCCCCATCTACCGCTGTTGCACTGAGAGGCAAGGAGTTGTCAATCTTTGGTGCTCAAGGCAAGAGAAGCAAGAGGGACGAGGGTATCTTTAAGATGATGATGCCTGACCGTAAGGATATGTACAAGAGTGATAGGGGCACAAGTACTACGTCCAAGAGTGGTGTAATTACATGGACTCCTACTAAGATAGAGGCTGAACGTCTACTAGAGCTTAAGAAAGTTCCTCAACTAGATCCTTTATCACCTGTAGGTTACAACGTAGATAAGGTTTACGAGCAGATCAACACGTTGAACGATAGGGTCATTGAGAACATCTACGCGGCTGGCAACCCTAAGATCATTAGGAAGTTTGTGATGGATAAGCTAGATTCCGATGTGGAAGGCTTAGTATTATCTAATGGCTGGCAGGCTATTAATGGTGCACAAAGTCAAGTGACTCCCCTTATGTCGCATCTTAAAGATCTTATCCAACGCTCTGACGGTACTACCGCTGGACTACTACAGGTTCGTAAAGACTTTGACACGTTCATTAAGGAGTGGAAACCTGCTGATATAGAGGGTGGTCTAGTTAACTCCCGTTCCCAGATTGTTAAGCTAGCCAGAGGTGTCTTGAATAAGGAAGTCGCGGCTATGATACCTGATAGGGCTTCTCAAGGCTTGTTGACACGCCAGAGCAGGCTGTATCAGAACCTTAACGTAATGGAGCCTAGGGCGGCTACTGAGCTGTTAGGTGTCTTTGGTAAGGTACAGAATATAGTAAGGGACAAGACAGGCATAACAATCCCTAAGACCCCTGCAAGTATCGCAGGTAACGTGCTCTTACTGGGTGGTCTAGCTGCTCAACCTTGGATGCCTATGGTAGCTACCTCTCTTGCGGTTGCAGGTAGTGGTGCTTTAGCTATCAATACTCTGAGGTCACCAGCTATACGGAGCTACGCAGGCGCTTCTCTTACGGCGCTTAGTAAGGTCATGGCGAAGACTACTGATCCCATCAAGCTTAACCTTTACAAAGCAGACAGGGCGGTCTTAATTCATTACTTGAATACGCCTGCTGACACCTCGGAAGAGGAAGTACCAGCCATGTAAACCATAGGCAACAAAAAGCCCCTAGGCGTCATTAAGATACCTAGGGGCTTTTTCGTTACTGCTTAGCTACATTCCTTCTGTCCTGTCTCCCAGTTGATAAAGCAAGCTTCTACTGTAGGCTCTTGCTCAATCTGCTCTTCTAGGTCTTCAATGGCCTTGTCATTCAAGATACCATATCGCTTACCGCCTGAGTTGAACGTGGTGCAACCTTTGCAACCTTGTTCCCATGCTTTGATATAGATACTCTTAAAGTCTTCCCAAGGCATATCAGGTGAACAGTTGATTGTCTTGCTCACTGCACTATCCACATACTTAGAGCTTAACGCTAAGACACTCAAGTGTTCATCAGCAGTACAATCGTTGGCCTTCTTTCCTTTCACTCCCCACGTTCGGTAAGCGTAGTCCAGTACCTCTTCAATGATTGGGCCATCCTCTGTCTGGATAGTTCTATCGTAGCCATAGCTAAATACAGGCTCAATACCGCCGCTAACATTGTCTGCGGTGAGGCTGATAGTGCCCGTAGGAGCAAAGCTAAGCAGATGGCTATTACGTATCCCATACTTCTTAATTCCTGCTTTAACGGTTTCTGGTAAGGTCTTAATGAACTCACCCTGTAAGTACTTCTCTGCATCAAACAACGGGAAAGCTCCCTTCTCTTTAGCTAGCCCTACCGAGGCACGATATGTCTCGTCACGAATAACCTTAAAGATGTCTTCTGCTACTTCTAGGAACTTAGGTGAGCCATAAGCAAACCCTAGTGCCTCAAGTGCATTGGCTAGACCAGTAACACCTAGACCCATACGGCGCTTAGCTACACTCTCGTCTGCTTGTGCTGGCAAAGGGAAGACAGTGTTATCATGAATGTTGTCCATTGCACGAGTAACGATAGGTATGTCCTGCATTAGCTGAGCAAAGTTAAAGCTCCGTGTACCTTCATCATCAAAGTCCACATACTTCACTAAGTTGTAGCTACCAAGCAAACAAGCACCATTAGACGGTAGAGGCTGTTCACCACAAGGGTTAGTAGCTTCAATGGTCTCACAGTACCACAGGTTATTCATCTGGTTGATACGATCAATAAACAAGATTCCTGGTTCTGCCCAATCCCATGTGCTTCGCATGACCATTTCCCACAGGGCTGGAGCAAAGACTTGCTTGTACACCTTACCTTCAAAGGTCAAGTCAAACATCTTCTTGTCACGTACACACTCCATGAACTCGTCAGTAACACCGATGGAGATATTGAATGCCGTAAGCTCAGTGCTGTTCTGCTTAGCATGGATGAACTCTTCAATGTCTGGATGGTCTACACGTAGGACGCCCATCTGTGCCCCTCTACGGTGTCCTGCTGAGCTTACTGTCTTACATAGGCTGTCATAGATACGCATGAAGCTAATAGGCCCTGAGGCTTGACTACCTAAGCTGACAATCAAGGAGCCCTTAGGACGCAAGCGAGAGAAGTCGTAGCCGATGCCACCGCCCTTACGCATAGTCTTACCAGCTTCCTTAGCAATATCCATGATTGAATCAAAGTTATCTTCGATGGGTGAGCTAACGAAACAGTTGAATGCTGTGGTAGCTGTAGGCGACCCAATGGCTAACTGTGTACGTCCACCGCCCATGAAGCGTTGCTCTAGCAAGATATCACGTAGCTTACGGAAGTGCTCTTCATCATCAGCTAAGGTACTAGCAAAGCGATTCTGTGCTTCCTTGAATGACTCACCTTCCATACGATACTTAGTTGCGTGTACTTCTTGACTGATCTTAGTCTTAGGCCCTTCTACTAATGCGTTCATTATAGCTCCACTCCGTTCTCTAGTTTCCATACAAAGTAATCTTCTGCGTACATTAGATCCTTAAGTATTGTTTCAATGGCAACCACTGATCTAAGTACCTCGCACACATCAGCATAGTCTAAAGTAAAACACTCAATCTCATTAGCGTATAACTCATTCTTAAGATCATTATGCACTCGGCCTAAGTAGGCTACTGTAATCTCTTCCATCTGTACATCTTTAAGCTTAAGTTCCATCATTGTTTTCTTCTCTTTAGTATTATGTTGCACTTTATAGCGCATATTAGTGTTACTTTACTACATTTTACTGCGCTCTAGCTTTCTCTCGTCTACCCATTTAGCTATCTCAGCGTTGGCAGGAAAGTGACTTGAAGTATATGACCACGCTTCCTCAGGGTCTAAGAACACCTCAGGACACACTGTGCTCTCACACCAATCCTGTGGGTGCCTACGCTTAAGCATAAGAAGCCTCTTGATACCATAATCATATATTTCATCAGTCACCGTAGGGTGTTCATCAATGTTATACGAGTATCCAAAGATTAAGACCAGCTTCTGTTCCCACTCAATCATCTCTTGTACTTCTTTATCAGCCATCTACTAATGCCTCCCATGATATAGGATACAGTGGTCGCACTATCTTGTCAACCATAGAGGCTAACTCTTGTATCTCTACTTGAGCATGAGGGTCACTGCGCTGCTTAACCATACGAGCAAAGGCTGCTAGTGAGCCAGTGATGTAGTAGCTGGTGTACATGGACTGTGGTAAGACCATACGTGCTTGCTCTGGTGCTACATTGTCATCCTCAAGGAGATACTTATAAGCTAGTAAAGCTGTTTTTGTAGCCTCTCTTGCATAAAAAGCTGCCGAGCTTTGGTTGTCACAGGGGACACCACTGCCCTGCTTAACGCTTCCCTCTGGCCTACTACGCCATACCTCTGGCACATAGAACTCAGGGGTATCGTCAACATACCTACGACTAACCTCATTACGAGTGAAGCCTACGATGTGCTTGAACTCTTGACGAGCGATGAAGATAGGCACTGTGTAGCGCATGGTTATCTGAGGGTGACTGAACGGAGTCCAGTGGCCGTGAGTAGCTAGATACTTGATTAGCTTAGTGTCTGCATTAGACACAGTCTGCCCTACTGCCACTGGACTACCTACACCGCTCTCTGACTTAGCTCTATAAGCGTCCACAAGCTCAGAAGCTTTATCAAAGGATACCCTAGCAGCGTTAACTACTGTTAGATCATTACCCATGTGGCTTATGTATTCTGCTTGCATCTTAGTCCTCCCAGACTGTCCCACGCTTATACAACTGCATTGCTGTGTTAATGTCACAGTCAAAACCTTCCATGATACTCTCAATATGCTTAATGATCATCATATCCTTTACTCTCTCTATTCTATTGAAACCACACCCAAGTGCCGTGTGCTACAGCAACGGGCGCTACTAACGCACCAGCAATCAAGAAGCCCCATGAGCCTGCTGTGAAACACACAATCACATGGGTTACCCAAGCTGCGAATGCCCATACTACAGCGCTTATACCTACTAAATATCCAAATGTTGTCATTACTTTACATCTCCTAATAGGTTTTCTAAGTTAGTTACAATAGTGTCTGCCTGCCCTACCTCGTCTAAGGCCCCCTGCATTCGTTTGCTTGCCGCGTTAGCAATAGCCGTTTGCTCTGTCTTATGAGTCTTTAGTTGGTTGAGGGTCACCCGTAACGTGTGGGTGATTGTCTTCACTGACTTTGCTTGTGCTTTAAACATTATACTCTCTCTCTAGGTTAGTGACACGGGAAGGCAAATGAATGTCTAGTGTCATGTGCTGCATTGTGTACCGAGTCCATACTCAAGAACGCTACCCCATAGAGTACTAAGACTCCAAGGATAGCGGCTTGTAGGACTGCGGGAACTGTAAGCAGTTTATTGTCTGCTCTAATTATTGTAGTACTTAGGTTGCTCAAGCAAAGAACTCCTTATATTCAGCATCACCATACGAAGCACCCATTAAGGTGCCTACAAGCTCCTCTGTGCCCTCTACATACTTAACTAACAAAGGTATGCCCCTGAACCCTAAGGCCACTACAGCGGCCCTGTGTGCAGCGTCATTGACATTGGCTTCCTCATAGCTCTCTTTTGGTATGCCTAAGCCGTCTAAACGTCCCTTGAGCTTCGTACAGGCACTACAGTTAGGCCCTGTGTACAACTTAATCATTTGAGTATTCTCCACTTCGTATCATTTCGGCCAGTTCTATGGCCCTATTTCCTACCTGATCTGCCCATCTGCTATTGAGAAATTCATAAGCTGCTGTGTCATAGTCCCTATTTTGCATAGCTGCTAAAGCTTTCTCAAAGCCTAGGAACCTAGTTAAGCCTAAGTTGAAGCAGATATCTATTATAGCATCTAAACGTACATAGTCCAACCCTTCATCCTCTAACCATTCAGGAAAGTGATCATAAAGTTCCTCTTCGACCCTGTTGATATCATTCTGTAGTAAGAACTCAATCTCCCAAGGTGATATACCTAAGCCTCCATCTGGGTCGATATTACGACCTACGCCTATGGTTAGCTTCCCTTCACTACAAGGGTAGGCATGGGTCTCTGTGCCCTCGTGACGCATTAGCATCTTTGTTAGTCTACTCATATTATCTGTTCCCGTCAATAGCTTCATTGGTATGCCGAGGTTGAAGAGCAAGCTCATTTGACCTATCAAAGAACTCTAACTGCAACTGTAAGCAGTGTATAGCCTTCGTTATGTCCACCCTGTCCGTCCCTTTGTCCCTAGTGAGATACTTATCAACCTTGGTGTAGATAGAGTGTTTAACACCATCGTAACCATATTGTAAGTAAGTCTTCTCAAGAGGCTGTTGCTTCATCTTAGTGTAGTGATCACCACCCACCTGTGTAGCCAGCGCATTAGGCATCAGTCGTGTCCTCCTCAAATAGCCCTAGGTTCTTCATGATCATGTCCTCGTAACGATCTACTAAGGATTCACTCGTAATCCCCAAGAGCTCACATAAGAAGTCAACATCATAGTTGTTTAATATCTGCTCTCGGATCTCTTCAAAAGTACTACTCATTCTCCCTCTCCTTCCCTAAGGCTGGTAATGTAGCTAAGTGCTCTAGCAGCTCAGGTATTGACTTCATAGTAAAGTGTGCCATCCCTTCCTTCTCACACCACTGCCCTAGGTTCATCTTAGAGCCCTTACGTAGACGCTTACGTGAGTCGGTGAATAAGAAGATAAGGGGTCGATCAATTTCATCACGCACCGCCTTGTACTTCTGTGTATCTCCGACCCTAAAGAACCCCTTACACTCTATCATAGCCCCTGTACGTTCACAGATGAAGTCTGGTATGTACTTCTTTCTAATGATGTAGGGTATACGATAAGGTTCGTAAGCAAAGTCCTCGGTGCCTACTGCCTCACTGAATGAACTTTCGAGACCTGATCTAAACTTTGTCATTAAGCTCCTCCGCTATGGTCAGTTGCTTGAAGCCATCCCAGTTGCGCCTCATGTAGATCAAGTTCCAACACACTTCAAGCTTCTCTTCCCAATCTTCTGGGTGATGGTCTTTCCACGCTTCTTGAACTGCATCTATCATATCACCTACAGCTACATCAGTCAACAACTTCTCAGCTTTCTTTGGGCCAATGCCCTTGAGCCCCTGAATGTTATCAGTTGAGTCACCCATAAGCATTTGGATGCACATCTTATACCAGCCTTCCTCCGCGTCAATGTAGTAAAGTATTTCCTTAGTGAAATTATAGTGCCAACCTTCCACCATGTCAATATCTTTATCAATATGAGCGATAACAAAGTTCTCACCAGCGTCTAAGGCCTCCTGTGCCCATATAGACACAACATCATCAGCTTCACAATTGTCTGACTTGAAGTGCCCTAGGCTGTAAGCATACTCATTAAGCTCATGTCTACGCTTAGTTAACTCAGGGTTAGGATCAGGAGCATCCTCCTCAGGCTTACGTTTGGCCTTATAGTCCTCTGCTATCTCATAACGAAAGTTACCGTCACCCTTAAGGGCTACCCGTACCTCCGTAGCCACTGTAGCCCACTCAATATCCTCAATAGCTTTATCATAGTAGCTCTTCGCTTTCTTCAAGCTTAAGTCTGACTTGAGTGCTATACGGTATATCAAGCTGTCTGCATCAACAAAGCAAAGGGCGAAGGGCTTACCTCCGCTAGGCTTAAGCTTCATCGAACAGGTCTCGCATACGTGAATGCTCTACGTTATGACAGTTAGCGCATACTAGTATACACTTGTCTACCTCAGCATACAAGGTAGCATCAGACGCTGAGGACATTAAAGTACTAACGCTGCCTGTCTTAAGCTTAGGGTCAATATGATGGTACTCATAGATAGCTGGTCGGCCATAATCGCTAATTCCGCAATGTGTACAAGCTGCACCCTTGTACTTGAAGACCTCAAACCATCGTGCTAATCGCTTAGCTTTCATACAGCCCTTACAGGTGTTGAACTTACTATCGTTATTGACAGGCTGTGCATAGAACTCGTCTGTACTCTTATCAATATAACACTTATTACACTTCTTAGTTGACATATGCCAATCCTTTTAGTTAGTGAGTCTCTGCCCAGTTGTTGCCTACGTTGTATTCACCAGCTAAGGGACACCTGAGCTTAAAATGAATACCTGCTGCTTCTATACAGCTAGCTGCTAGAGCACCGAAGCGTTCTGCTTGATCCTCTCTTACTTCTACTTGGAACTCGTCATGTACATTACCCACGAACTTGTAGTCCATGCTGTACAGTTTAGCAAACTTGTCCAAGATAATCAAGGCTTGTTTCATAACTAACGCACCAGCCGACTGTAAAAGTGAGTTAAGTGCGGCGTGTTCTGATCTTATGAATACCTTACGCCCATCTAAGGCGGTTATGTAGCCCTTGCCTGCTGAGGCTGCTACGTTATCTTTAAGTGCAGCAAGTGCTGGTGTAGCCTTTAGGAAGCTTTCTTTAAGTTGCTTTCCTTTCTTACGCCCACCGCCTGCTATGCTACCTATCTTCTCGTCACCTGCGCCGTACAAATAAGCGTATATGAAAGTTTTCGCTAAATTACGATTTGCTAATCCAGCCGCTAGCATATTAGCTGTATGAATGTCACCTGTCAATATAGTATTAGTATAGTCAGAATCGTTCATGTAGTGGGCTAACATTCGTAATTCGAGCCCTGAGGCGTCTATGCCAACAAGTTTGTAACCCTTAGGTACTATCCAGCAAGCTCTGCATTCAGGCCCATATAAGCTACTAGAGCTGGGCACCTGAGCTAAATTAGGCTTACTGTGTGTCATACGTCCAGTTACAGCACCATTAGTGTTAACATAACCATGTACACGCTCTGTGCTTTCGTCCATCGACTCCAGCCAACTGCGTACCTGAGCTATACGCTTACCAACGAGGAGATATGAAGCTATAAGCTCGGCCTCTGGTATGCCTTTGACATTCTTTAAGATGTCCTCCGATACTATAGCGTGTCCTGTCTCAGTAAAGTCCTTAGGAACCCAACCAAAGTGCTTTAAGTAGCGCCCTATTTGCTGACGAGATCCCAGATTAAAGACAGGCCAATCAATACGACTAAAAGGGCCACCTACTTCTTCCCACCTATCTCCAAGGAACTTGAGCCCAACGATGCTTGTGCTACCATCCTTTTTAATCTTAGGGGTAACTTCCTTAACATACGTAGGCAACGGTATGAATACTCTCTGCACTTCTTCTTCCAAGTCATAAGATTTCTCTTTAAGTTCTGCTACTAAGTCTCTAGCCTTCGGCACATCCAAAAGCCAGCCGTTTCTTATTTGTTTTTGTATGATACTTTGTACATTGTGCTCAAGTATACTGCTCTCACTTCCAAAAGTATCAAGCTCACATAGCAAGCGTTCGTACACCTGTTCATTAACCCTAACGTCTTGCTTACAGTACTCCACCATTTCCACAGTATACCGTGTCCAATCATTGTAATCACCCTTTGGATACCCAAGCTCTTCTCCCCAATATGCTAATGAATGACCAGCCCTTTGTGGATCAGCTAACCGTGACATTACTAAAGTGTCTGTGATCTTACACTTACTAAAGTTAGTGCCTAGTAGCCTTTCGCACACTGGGATGTCATACCCCATTATGTTATGACCTATTACTTCATCTGCTTGTGCTATGTAAGCATTGAAAGCATCCCACCCATTTGTAGTGAGCCCTGTAGGTGAAGCAAAGGTACGTATATCGCCAGTGTCAATATCTTTAGTGACAATGACCCACACCTTACTTGGGTTAAGCCCATTAGTCTCTATATCAAATATCAACCTAGCCATGTGTTACCTATAGTATATATGTGAACCTAGTTTAACTGTTATTTCCATATGATCAGCCCAGTATGGATGTACATAGTCAGCATGGTAGTGTGTAGCTCCTTCGATAATGTCTATAGAGTCACCATGTAACACGTATTGTGCTAGTATGGTGGCCTCCAACATTGCCTTACCATCTTGTGGGTGATCTGACTTACCGTCACAGAACCAACTGTATTGACATTGGTTTCTTATTGGTGTGTCCATGTCCCACCCGTGGTACTTAGCTTGCTTAACTACACCACAGACTGTAGAAGGGTATCTAAGGTCTGCCACACGATTAAGTACGCTATGTGCTACTCCTATCTGCCCTGCCAGAGGCTCTCCTCGCGCCTCATGATATATGTTCATTGCCATACACAACACCGCTGCGCTAATCATTCCAACAGTACCCAATTAGTATAGCACTTAAGCCAACTACTAGCAAGCTTTCTGATAACATTTACCACTTCTCCTTCCACTCTATAATCTTATATGTGAAGTCTTCATCTTCTAAAGTCTCCCACACTCCAAAGCCATACTCAGGGCATATGTAATAGTGAAGCTCTTCCTCCCACTCACGTACACCATCCGTTGCCTTTACTATATAATAGTCTGAACTGGTGGGCCTGTTCCCTCCCTTCTTCCATTGTGGCATAACTAGAAATCCTCATGTGAGTGTGCTGCTTTAATTTCAGGTGCCTGCGTAGCTACTAAACGTGATGTGTTATTCTCATAGAACAACCACCCTGCTACACCTGTACGTCCTGTACGTCTACACTTAACTAGTTGCACCTGAGTACAGTTACGTGCATATTCATCGTCCGTCATTTTGTCACGACTCAATAGGATAGTATTGAATGCAATCTGGTTGATTGAGCTAGAGCCCTTAAGATCATATTCGTCCACGTTATGAGCACTCTGCCCGTGAGGTGGTTTCTTCATATGAGACACTAGGATCATACTCACCCCTGTATTCTTAATCAACTTCAAGCACCTATCCATGAAGTCGTCAATGGCGCTGTTCTCGTTACTCTTCACACCAGCCTGTAGTGGGTCAATAATGATTATATCACACTCCAGCCCTTTAATCATATACTGAATCTTAGCAAATAGTTCTTCACTGTCTAACGACCCTTGATGATCAAGTAGGTGTAAGTTGCCTTTGTCTACCATACCTTGGTAAACCGTCTTAAGTCCAGTGTAGTCTCTCATTTCGTGTGGTATGTTGCTGATGTTGATACCAGCCTTAACCGCCACTAGATTCTCTACTGTCTCGCCTATGTCAGCCTCTAGGAAGATACAACCCGTTGTTTTGTTGCTCTCTTCGCTGAATCCTGTCACTAGGTTAGATACCATAGTAGACTTACCAATACTTGTCAAGGCACCAATTACAGTTAGTTCACCAGCCGCTATGCCGCCATTCATCATCTTGTTCAATGAATCAAAACAGCTTGGGAAGGGTATCACCTCTTCTGTACCGCGCTTAACAAACTTGTCCCACACACCCTCGTCACCGAAGCTGACTACACCCTCAGGCTTAAAAGCTTTAGCGTCCCACCAGCATTTGGTGAACTCGCGTATCTTGTTAGCCTTAAGCATATCACTAGCATCATTCATGGTCAAGGTGCATACCTTAGCCTTACGTGGGCTAAAGAGGCTTAGAACGGCTTGTGAGGCCTTGTTGCCTGCTTCATCATTATCAAAACATATGACAACGTGCTCGAAGGTCTCCAGCCATTGCAAGCTATTCTTAATATCTTTAACCGCACTAGAGCTGCCCTTGATACTTACCGCAGGCCACTTACCGTCAAACATTTCGTTAACTGCTAAGGCGTCTAGCTCTCCCTCTGTAATGGTTATGTATTTACCACCCTCCCTAAAGGCCTGCTGGCCAAATAGACCTGACGCTGCCATATCACCCGTGGCATAGAACTGTTTATCTTTGACGCCTCTCACTTTAGTGCCTATTACTTGGTTACCATCTTGGTTGTAATAGGGGTAGTGGTGCTTGCTGATACTTCCGTCTTGATTATGCTCTACTGTAACCCTGTACCGCTTGGCTACGTCTAGGCTTATTCTACGGTCTTGTATTGCTGATATTGTTCCTGTCATCTCTAACGGCCTTACTTTAGTTTTATTAGGTGCGCTTATTGAGCCACTACCATGTGTATAGTGATCACAAGCATAACAAATACTATGACCATCGGAATAGGTTGCTTTAGCCTTCCATGCCCCACATTCACTGCAAGGGCCCTTACTGACTAAATGATTTTCTTCGTACTCTTTACTAGCCATGCCTGAGAGCTCCTGTAAGCTTGTGTGAGGGCCCTAGCCTACTGGGGAATAGTAAGGCTAGGGTTTGACTTAAGGCACCTTAGATTAGAAGTCGTCATCGCTGGCGCTGGCTAGCTCTAGGACGCGGATCTTATCCAAGTAAGGCGTAATGCCATGTACTGGGTGCTCTTGACCTAAAGTGTACTGTACACGAACCAATGAGCCTCGTGTGATACGTTCCTTGCATGGTTCACCGTCTAAGTCAACAATATCCACTTCAAACTTGCTTGCAAACTTTCGTTGCTTGGTGCCTTCATAGCTGCGTAGCTTAACACCTGCGCTTTCTAAGATATCCGCGTTCTTTTCGTCTAATGTAAGCACGACCGAATACTTGCCAGTGCTTTGACCCTGATACATTTCGTGGGCGTCTAAGTTGGCGAATGCTACTGAACCTGTTAATACTGACATATGCTTTACTCTCTTTTAAGATTATCTATTATGACCCAAATAGGTCTTTGTACTACTTAAGTGCCTTTTGAACACTTTACTAATTATACTTTAAGCTATCATCTAAAGCAACTACTATTTAGTTCTTTTGAACTACTTAAGAGTCTTAAGTGTCTTTAGTATGTTCTTATAGATTATTCTTAAAGTATATTCTTTTCTTCTCTTAGGTATATTATATCAAACTTAGGATTTCCTGTCAATAGGCTAATCCATTTTATTTACAATTTCTTCGTGATACTCTTCTAGCTCTACCTCTACAAGCTTATGTAGCCAGTAAGGTATACGTTCATAACTTACGTGGCCTGTAGGGCTTGTAGCCATGTAGTAGGCGTAGAAGTCATTGATCATTAATTCACCTGTCTCACTTAACCGCCAGTCTACCTCAATTTCTAATGTAACCTCTGTATAGGTACCTATAGATAGGCCTATGTTAATCGTTGACTCTGCCATCTTATTATCCTCTATCGGCTAGCCAAGGGCTATCGCCTTTCGTTTCGTTAACATCAAGATCATTTGCATCTACGGAGTAATTATATTCGCCTTCTCTAGCACTTGTCAAGCACCTATTACAAATATCTAGAAATTCTCCCGTTTCGCTATCTTTCCGACTTAACTCATAATCACCTAATATAATGTTACACGCTTTGCATCGCATTTGTCAATCCTTTTGTTTACTTTTCTTTAGTTATAGAGCAAATTGCATCCACTCTTCGTATGTGAACTCGTCTAAGGGATAACCATAGGCTTGCCCACGGTACACAATAGGCGTGTACGTATGTAGCATCGTGCCTAGGGCCTCTTCATTGCCTGCTAGTATCTTGCCCTTGCTAATTAAGTCGCCCAGCACAAGGGCTAATTGGTGCTTAGAGCTGCCCGTTGCCCTTTGTATGTCTTGCATGGTTATATAGGGCTCACTATAATTTAGGTCTAATAGTAGATTGAACAATGCCACTTGTGTACGTGTAAAGCTGTGTCTAGTTTTCATTGTGATACCTCTTTTGCTAATGCTTAGTTAATTAATACTATTGTAGCGTAGACCACACAGAAGGCCCCTATAAGGCCCCCTAGGGCGGTAACCGCCAGATCAATACGTTGGTGCCTCTTTTGCGCCTGCGTCACCTGTGCGCTTGATTTGATACCCTGCCCGTGGTTCTTTAGATCATGTTTCATTGTGTAGCCTCTTTTTCGTGTAAAGCTAGGGCAACCGTCCACGCCTTGAAAGTGTTATTAGCAAGCACACAGGCCCTCACAAGCGCTTTAATGTCTGCCCTAGTGTCACCCGTAGGGCTTAAGGCTTCTAGGGCGTCACTGGCTGCATATGCGGCTTTACGTGCTAGTGCTAGATTATGCTCTGTATTCATCGGGTGCGCCTCCTGTTAACGTATGGGCTATTGCGCGGCCTAGGCTTAAACCATGCTCTACTAGGTTTAATTCAAGTTCACCATGCTCCGCATATTGTGCCGTGGTTAGACCGTCATTGTGGAAGTCTAGGTAAAACCTTTGCAGCACCTCCGCACACGTTGGGTCGTTGTCACGTTCGTGGCCTAGGCAAATGGCCGCTAATTGCTTATCGTTCATTTTATGCTACCTCTGTTAGATTAATTAATTTGCTAGTAAAACGCTTAGATCTTGAGCCATGCACCGTGATAGCTACATTGCTTTTCGTACCGTCACATAATCCGCAATCGTTGCACGTTAGGCCTTCGCTATCCGCTAAGCATTCCACTTCATTATCGGCTAGACTATCGCCTGCTAGTGCAACTCTGAACGTCTTAGCGCCAAGCTTTTGATACTTCGCCGCCTGTTTTGGTGTATCTGCTGACACCATACAAATAGAGGCATAACGCGAATCAAAACCAATATTAGCCGCTTGGTGTGTGTAGCCTGTGTGGCCTAGTGCTAGTTTAGTTAGATCATTCATAACATCAAAAGGAACCGCCGCAGGATCACCATAAGCCCCTAGGCGTAGTTTACGACCTGTTAGGTAGTGCCCATGCTCACTAGCAACAAAGGCAGGGTAGCGGCCACGTTTGTACGCCTTGTACACTGCCAAGGGCGCTTGGCCTATGTTGACATAACAAGCACCGCCACTTGATTGCTTATGAGGGCAGTTACCACAGATACTGCTATCTAGCTTAGCTTGACTCAATTCAACGGGGTTAAGGTCGCCACTTGCGATAATCCACACTTGTGCCATGTTGCCCGTTTTACGGTTGCTAGTCTTAAGCGTTAGTATAGCCACCACAGGTTCACCCGTTAGCATGGAAGGCCCCTCGTATAAGGTGAAGCCTAGCACGTTCGCTTGCTTGGTTGGCTTGGCGATCTTGGTTTGGCCCATCATTCTAACTTGTGCGTTCATGCTGGCACCCACTTGCCATTGACCTTGGTTGATATGGGCGCTATGTGGTAACCGTTGCTAAACCTAACGTATACCGTGGTATAGCCGTGGCGTGTCGCGTGGTTCTTGGCGCCTGCCAACGTGCTTGACGTATCGACATAACCGTTGCTACCTGTGTCTATTCCGAATGTATTCATAGTCCTATGCTCCCTTGTTAGCGTTGGCGTGTCTAACCTGTACACGGAACCAGTTACGGAATAACATACGCTGCCAGAACGCCTGCATCATAGCATCATGATCCATACCAGCAGACCAATCCGCCTTTGTTACTGGGTTACTATACTTGCTAGCCTTGGTTAGATCAATCATCATGTGCCGCCTTTGTTTACGTTGTTTGTTTCAGTGAGGTTATATTATCACACGCTCTATAGAATGCAAGCACTATCGTTAACAGAACTACTCAGTCACATTAGGCACAAAGGTTGACACTAGACACCAATGTGTGGTACTCGCGCACATCATGTAATAGATAGGTGCTTCATATACACTATGCCTTGGGTGTTGTCAAGTATCACGGGTCTACTCAGGTATAGCTGTAGGCACCCACATTGGCATACATATGTCAACTTCTGTGACTCAATCACCTAAGATAGTCACGGGTGTTGACACCACTGGCTACTTGTGCTACCTCTGTGCACCTTGGGCTACCATAGATCCTGAGGT
>Ga0307993_1000113_pt1 | contig 26523 bp, 22 predicted proteins | sample EllFjometagen260_FD_203163 | JGI IMG/M metagenome (GOLD analysis project Ga0307993, IMG submission 203163) | Marine microbial communities from Ellis Fjord, Antarctic Ocean - #260 | ecosystem: Environmental > Aquatic > Marine > Unclassified | place: Southern Ocean | collected 2014-11-02 | reverse complement strand
TCCGGGCCGAAAAAAAGTTTTCATTTTTCAGAATAAAAAAAGAGGCCGGACGCAAAATGTGACGTTAGCTGCCTACCCGTGTGCAAAACCTATCGATGAATTTTGGGCCCAAAATACCACTCGAGTGACACCTAACGTCACATTTTCGGGGTCAAAAATCATCGATAAAGACACTCTCTGCGCGTTATCGATGAATTCTGGTGGTCGCTCGAGCAGCCTTCGTTTTTAATCGATAACAAAATTTGTTTTTAAAACTGCGAAAAAAACATATAACTACGAATAGAGATGTTACGAATAGAGATGTACGTACAGTTACATTCATCTATAATGTTTACAAGATATATTTGTGTTCATTTAAGCGATGCCTACGATAGTCGCCGTCGTTATATGACACTGCATGCTCTCCACTGGAAGCATAAAAACGCTTTATCACACCAGCGTAATACCGTTTCTCCTTCGGCCAATACACTCTTATGCGGCGCCCGACATCATCTTTGCCGCAATGTGATGCTTTTATGACGCCCAAGCGCGACACCTTTTTCGTCCGGCTTGATCGGAGTTGGCGCTTGATCGGGGCCGATGCTTTGCGCTTGATCTGCCGCGGGGGCGGTGCAATTAGAAGCTTTTGCGACCCGCTGCTTTTTGGTTCACCTGGTTTCAAAAGAAGCGCTAACCCCACGCGATTGCGGCAATGAGAGAGAAGCCCGGCTGAAGACGCCGACCACCGGCTACTTTCAGCGATCAAGCCGAGCAGCGACGGCATCATGCTTGCCCCCGCAGGCGTCTCGTCGCGGCGCACAACAAACAGCATGTTGATGATTTTGTCATACGAGTAGTAAATTGCGCTTGGATTATGGTTGGACCAAGGCACGTCTGCGGACGCCCACGTGCAATCCCAATCTGCCAGTTGGAGCGCTTTCGCCTTCCATCCAAAGGTGCTCACGTCTTTATGGAACCGGGCGGAAATGTGAGATGCATATTCAACGTGCGTCATCCCTTTCACTCCCAAAGAGCTCACAGTCAGCCGGACAAGTGTAGTAGGCGCCCATACACCATTTCTGGCCCGCGCCAGCAAAGTCGGCCACTGGCTGTTAAAGCCAGCGCAAAAGTCGGCTTGGTCGAGGGAGAGCCGTCCAGTTGCACCCGCGCGGGCTGCTTCGGCGTCAACCAGGCTGTAGTCGCCCTCCACCAAAGAAGCAACGTTTGTGTGTTGCGGGAGTCGCGTACGCATCTGCCTGTACTCGATGGGATCGTGTTGAGCAACAAAAACTTTCACCCTCTTGCCAAAAACTGCGTCAATGATGCTGCACGTGTTCATGGACTTCGCGTCAAGCGCCGCGGCAAACGGCGCGGTCGTTCCAATGCACGTCTCGCGGCGTGCAGTCGTGCAGGCAGAAATGTTGACGCACATCTTGCGACGGTCATTGGGGCTTCGGCGCGGGCAGTAGGACGAAGGCAAACCCGCAAACGGGTCGGCCTTGATTGTATCCATACTGAAGCCTGTGCGTGTTCCGGGAAGGGAGCTGCAGTTCTGACCCTGTCCATGAAACTGACTCCACGCGGCCTAAAACTTCATCGATATCGCAGTATCGATGATATTCCTGGACGGCCGCAAGCCCGAAATTCATCGATAGGTTTTGCACACGGGTAGGCAGCTAACGTCACATTTTGCGTCCGGGCTTAAAAAAAGTTTTCAATTTGCAAAAGAAAAAAACGGGCCGGACGCAAAATGTGACGTTAGCTGCCTACCCGTGTGCAAAACCTATCGATGAATTTCGGACCCAAATAAAGCCACTCGAGTGACACCCAACGTCAGATCAAAATTCATCAATGGTGGTATCGATGAGAAAAAAATGACTGGACGCACATCTTGATCGCATTCCCCGGGATGTTTGGGCGATGGTCGTCGAGCGGCTGGACGACGCTCGCGCTGCTGCCCGCTTCGCCGCCACCGGATCCGACCTGTCGCTTGCTGCTGCCGGAGGGGTGGCGGCTTGTGCACGACACATGGTTATGCTACTCGCGGGGCGGGAAGACCATGTTCAAATGCGCGCTGACGGAGCTCGGGCTGCAGCTCCGGTTTCGCCTGAGTCTGGCATCGGGGCTCGAGCCGGACGTGCGCGCGCTGGAAGCCGCTCTGCGGCAGCTATTATAAATACTGGGGGCCGAATGTCTAATCGAGTTTTTGGCGGGACGGGATGGACGCTTGCGGGGAGATGCTCCGGATACCCGAGAGCAAGCGCTCTGTGCGGGCGCTCGCCTTTGTGCTCTGCGCGCAGCCGGACGCGTTCAAAGCGCTGCAGGCACACCCCGCGATCCGGGCTGACTCGTACCAGGCGGGCCGTGGCGTCCACTGGCACATGGAGCAGCGCTTGCTGGAAGCCGACCCTGTTGAGCTTTTAGGAGAAATGCAGGCGGCACTGCGGCTCGTTCCCGCTGACACCCTCCCTCCGATCAACAAATGGGCGGGCGGGCTGCCTGCCATCGCGAGACGGGCTGGAATCCGGTCGGAGTTGGTTGTGCAGGCGTGCGTTCGGATGGCTATGTGGGTGACGGAGCCGATCAAAGTGATGGATGCGTGCTGCTCGGCGATGGGCATGCCGCCCGCCGCGTGCGCCCACATCCGCTCCGTTTTCCATGGGGAAGCGCTGGGCCTCCGAAATAGAATGTTGCTAAGCAGCAATATATAAACGATATAAATATATACCTTCCAAAAGTCTCATCCTTACCAATACGTACCGTGCGAGTGCGTGTGAGTGCGTTGCCGTCATGGCGACGACCGGTGCAGGTGCCATGGGTTATTTTCTTGGTGTTAGTGGCGACGTAAACGACGGCCTAGAGGGAACCGACGACGAATTCCGGTCCCGTCTGTGGCGGATGTACTGGACCGACATCACGATCCACGCCTGCCGCAACCTTCTGCAGTCCCGTCTGCTCGGGCTGGGCGTGATGTTCTCCAACGGCGCGAGCCAGGTCCCGCAGCAGGTTTTCTACGAGCACGTGCAGACCCACTTTGGTCAGTTCTGCAAGGACTTCCTGGACTCGTACTGGGTCCAGGGCGTCGTGCCCTATCAGATCGTGCCCGGCTCGAGGGAGACGAACAACTTGCCATATCCGCGGGTCGTTCCGCCGAGCGCGTACACGCTGCACACGCGGGAGAAGTCTCACTTCCGCACCGGGTACTTCATCAAGCGGGTGCGGCCGCGCCGGGGCCAGAACGGACAGACGCTGGGCAGTTCGGGCGTGGAGCACAAGGTCTTTTTTGCCGTCGGCAACGATGTTGACATGATGACGGGACACGTCTGCTCGACGGTGGCCAGCATCCAGCGACTCCACTCGTTCGGCGACATGATTGAGCGCAACGTGAGCTTTGCGGAGAGCGTGCGGTGCCGCCCGCCCGTCGTGACGCGCAGCAAGACGGATCACACGTTTGACGAGCGGGACATCACCTCGGGGGGTGTGGACGGGTTGCGCGCGCAGGGGCACAGCGACCAGATGGGGCTGCGCAACCGCATCAACAATGACCAGCACAAGCAGCAGGAGGCCCTCGCCAAGCTGCTGAACGCGGGGCGCGTGGACACGTCCAGCGCCGCTTGGCAGCAGCGAGTGGACCCGGTCACGGGGCTCCCGGTGTTTGACGCGGGCGCGCCGGACGTGTGGGTGCCGGACTTTGTGCCGCTGCCCATGGACGCGGAGGTGGCCACCATCAACTTGCCACAGTCCAGGAACGACCTGGTGGACATCCAGAAGCACATCGTGCACCAAACCTGCATCGGCATGGGCGTGTCGCCGGCGTCTCTCCAGCAAAGCTCCTCGCGCGGCAGCGAGCAGCGGGTCTCCGTCCAGATGAGCGACGATGTCATCAACTTTACGCTGATGCGTCTAAAACACGTTCTGTCGCAGACCCTGATTGACATATATCGGCTGTGCTTCGACATCAAAGCGGAGGTGGACGGAGACGGTGGCCCCAGAAAGCGCCCGCGGCCGAAAGTTGACGTGACCGTGGTGTTCCCGGGGATGCAGCGCCCCGACACGCTCCGCATGCTACACAATGACGGCGTCCTTACATACGAGGCCTACACCCGGTTTCTCAAATCGCTCTTCGAGCTCTCTGAAGAGGACCTCGAAAAGGTCCCGCCGAATGAAAGGAGTCCCGTCCGCCTGCCGCCGCGCCCGCCGCCCGGCGGGCAAACCGCCGGGCGGACGCCGCCGGAACTGGATGGATAGTGCGGCAACGAAGGACGTGTCGCATTTAAAACAGCCTTTCTAGCATGAAATAATCTACCCCCACCACACGCGCACGCACAATGGGTAACGTGATAGCGCCTCTCGCCATTCCTGGCCAGTCGGGCAGCCGCTACACAGAGTCGGCCCTGGCGGCCGCCGGGCTCACCGTCACGTGGGTGCAGTCCGCAGGGCGACCAGACAAGCGCGTGCTCGTCGCCTCGCGGACCGTTGGCGCCGCGGGCAAGCCGCACATGGTGGTGCTGTACTCGCACGGCAACGCCGAAGACCTGCTTTCCATGCTCGGACCGGCGGAGTGCCTGGCAAATGGGTTCGGCGACGTGCTGCTCGTGTCTTACGAGTACAGCGGATACGGGCTGTCGCACGCCGAAGAATGCACGGAGAAGAATATTCTCGACGACGCGCACACGGCTGCCGACCACGTCCGGAGCATTGTGCCCGAGGACGTGCCCATTGTCATCTATGGCCGAAGCCTGGGCTCGGCGACGGCAGTCGCGGCCGCGTGTCGACTCGGCGCGCGCTGCAACGCGCTCGTGTTGCAGTCGCCGATCGTCTCCATCGTCTCCACCAAAGTCCCCCCGGCGATGCGGTCCGCGCTCGGCTTCCTGGACATGTTCGACACGTCTCCCGGGCTGTCCGGGCTGCGGGTACCTCTGCTCATCGCGCACGGCGTCGACGACTCGGTTGTTCCGGTCAACAACGCCGAAACCATTTTTCGGGACTACGCCGGCCCCAAGGAGTTGTATATCCTGCCCGGGCGCCACCACAACGACATTTACCTCAGCGGCGACGCGTCGGCCGTCGCAGCCGACGGCCAGCCGCTGAGCGACAAGCTCAGAGTCTTTATGTCTTCCGCCTGTAAAATGTAATATACCTTAAGACCTTATATAAACTGCCGGTCAACAATACAAATCTATCGATTAGAGTTTTGCGCCTGCACCATCCTGTCCTCATCCGTTATGAACCGGGCCGCACACAGAACGTTCGTTGACATCCTCACAAAGAAGAAAACGACTACGCGGCGGCGCCGCCGCCGCGCCATGCCCGGGCGAAAACACAAAGACCTGGGACAGCTTCTGCACAGGCTCGTCGGCGCGTGGCATGCTGCCGCCGAGCGGCTCATGTCTGCCGACACGAACGCCGCCTGGGACGGGGAGGATGCGGCGGACGAGCGGCTCGAAGCGGAGATTGAAAAACTGATTCAGCACAGTATGGAGCAGATCCTCTCCTCCGAGCGCGCCGCCGCGACCCCCCGGCTGGTGGACACACTGCGTCACCTCATGCAATATCACCGCGTCGCGTCGGCCAAGCCGCTCCCGGAAGACCACCAGAAGGTGGAGTCCGACTGGCAGTTTGACCCGGGCGTGGATGCAGGGCCGCTCCGGGCCGTCAAGGTGCAGAAACTCGTAAGCGTGGTGGTCGCGCACCAGCTGCGCAATAAGCAACTGCTGGCAGAGTCCGACTCGGCGGAATGCAGGGCCGAGGCGCAGCGGATCGACATCGAGCTGCACGAACAGGGGCTCGTCACCAAGCTCGAGCAAGCAACCTTTGACGACGACGCCGTCTGCCGCCAGACTGCTTGTTTTCGGCCCTCCGCGGGCGGAGAAGCCACGGTCTCGACAGAATGCATCAAGCTCCAGAAGACGCTCTTTGTGCCGCACGGCTGGGTGCCTGTGGTGCAGTGGGCAGTGGAGTTCAATTCGTTCCTGCACCTCACCCGGGAACTCTTCACACGGCGAGATCTGGCCACGCCAGAAGCGGTCGGGCGGCGATGCACCCTGTTCGTGGCCATGCACGTGTATTTGCTGACGCTCTTCGAGGATGACGCTGACGCCCTCTAGTCGTCAAACTAAACTGTATTAACGTGAAACCAGAAGAGCTAACATTATAAATTCGAACTTTTTATTTACTATGAAGTTGAACCGTTCTGCCGGCCGCCTCTGCGGCGGTCGCCCATCGCTCGGCCACGCGATCTGCCCGAGGCCCAACGTCTCCCACTCCGGTGGATAGAATTGTGTCGAGGATGACGCGGATGTTGGCTTTCCTGCCCAGGACGCCACCATGCGTCTCGACGAGCTCCCGGCTCCATACGGCGACCGCTTCGACCACATCGCCCGCCGCCACCGACGGGCGATCCTTTCCGCGGAGTACCACAAACCCCGCTGCGAGCTCCACAATCAGCGGCAGCGGTCGCAGCATCTGGCTCGATGCGTACGCCCGGAGCTTGCGCAGGGCTCTGACCGGCTGGCGGTCGGAGACGAAGCAGCTGTTCTTCCACTGGAAGCCGCACGCCTGCTGCACCGTGTAGCTGAAGAGCTCGATAAGGCTCGCGCCCACGTCCAAGACAGCTTCGCACTGCTTCCGCACCGCCTGCACCTCATCCGGGTAGCGGTTGGAGAGGATCCACGAGACGGGGCCGGATCGGTTCTCTTCGGGGATGCCGCCGGCCCCGCCTCGCATTAGGTACGGGTCGAGCGGCGTGAGACCCGTCGCGAGAAGGCATGCTTCGCCGACCTCTATGCCCAGCGTGGCGGTCATGTGGGCGACGTCGAATGCTTGCCACCACGCGCGGGTCGCACCGGCGTCGCTCTCACGGAGCACGCTCGCGGCCTCCTCTGGCGCCCCGAGCCGCGCGACGTGCGCCGCCAGCATCGTTCGGGCGCCCGTGAGCGTGTTGGCGCGCTCCATGACGCGGAAAAAGGCCGGCGCCGGGCGCGTGGTCCCATCCGGCCCGTCGACCGTCCACTCCGCGTGGTCGTGCGCGCCGGATATGAGCGGACGAGAGATGCACAGCAGCCCCGCCTGGCACCACATCCGTGTCGGTTCGCCCGCCGCGGGCTCGGACCATCGGCGCATGATTGCGTGCAGCTCCCGGCTCAGGTCGGACATGGGCAGCGGACGCACCCGCTCAGCTTTGACCCAGTAGGCGCACTCAGCGTCCGTCAGCGCACCCGCGTCCTGGTCCGCGGACAGGGACGGATCCGCGTCCGGCTCCACCGAGGCTCCCGCGTCCATAACAAGCATGCGCAGCTGGCACTCCACGATGAAGAGAGAGCCGAGTACATCCGTCCACGCGGGAACGATTGCGCACGACGCCACCGTGGCGTCCATATAGTCGTCCACGCGGTCCACGCACGCGTTGATTCGCGCGGCGCGCACGCAGTTCAGACACCAGCGCACCCGACCTGGAGACCACCGCTCGTGCAGGCCGAGTTCGAGCGCAGCGACCACAATGTCTTGGGCCAGGATACAGAAGTTGACAGCGTCGATGTCCGGCAGCGGCTTGGGGCGACCGCGGAGCCCCATCGCGGCTCGGCAGAGCGCCCGGATCTCGGCCACCTCGTCGAACTCCGCCATCCTGACGACGCCCACCACAACACCTCGCGGGCATAAAAAGTTTACGAGACCGGGATTAATAAGGAAGATGAGCCAATAAAAAAAATGACTAAGGATCTGTATATAAGCAAGTTCCCTTTTAACTCTGTAAATATTCTCTCGGCAGTCAGCATGTCCTTCTCTGGCGGTCCGGCAGACGACCCAGTGCTTCAAGGGCCGCTTCAGTACTGGGGGAAATGTTATCGGACGCACAACCCCGGAGAAGAATACACACCGGTTTACGAACTGGGGTGTAACATGGGTCACGTAAAAGTTGGCGAAACACAGCGAGTGAGCGATCTGCCCCTTGAAATTCCAACCGGTTATCCCCGAACCGTACAAGTTAAGCACTACAGACCTGCGGCAAAGGACGGCAAATACGGGATTGCTCCGGGCAAAGGCACCCGATGGGCACCTGCAACGATCAAGCGTCCATCTTATTTCGATGATCGGCCAGAACTTCTGGATGTGATGGAGCCCTACCTGGACCGCGGGGCAAAGGCGCTCCGACTCGCATCGAAAACATTTGCGGACGCCACGCGGGATGTTTTACCACGCCACGCGACTCGCACGCGTGCCAAACACTTGGCAGATTATTTCTTGGACCGGTACTCCCACACACCGTATGTGTGGGACGAAGAAGATGCAGAGCAAGACCCCGTCGATGGCGAATTGTATAGAACCACGCGAGAGTACATCACCAACATCGACAACCATGCCCCATTCGAAGACTATACCGAACATGCGTCTCTGGTGTACTTCACCTTCATCCACCCATGGTCAAATCAGGCGATACTTGTCGAATCCATCCCGATAAGCCCCCCGGGATATGCAAAGCAGCAAGCATTACGAGAGCATCGCGGTCAGATCGACGATGCAGCAGAGCTGTTCAATGCCGACCCGGCAAATAAAGACGCAATCGTAGCCGCCGGTTGGAAGTACAACGAAGCCACCCGCGATTTCGACAAGCCACACCGCGTTCTTTATTACAATTTCGACCAGATCAGATCGCGCGGCGAAGCCATTACGGCGACTCCGACAAAAACCACGCACGTCATGCAGTCAGACATGCACGCCTTATTTCTCAAGATGCTCACATACGACAAATACATCTATGTGCAGGCACCATCGGCAGAGGTGTCTTTGGTGCAGGAAAATGCTGTCACGGCGTATACAATGTTGTGTAAAGACCGAGACAATACATTTACCTGGAGGGAATCGCTTGATTACGAAGAAATGCATGATCACTTCGACAGTCTCATGTATGACGAACCTGCAACAATCCTCTACGACTTGCCGGATTTTACGCTTTCGTTTCCCTATTCCCCTGTTTCCCTAGATATGGTAGAAAAATCTAGATAGTTTACATAAAATCATACAGCTCCAAGTTTCGCATAATATACGCACTACTCCCGCTGCTGCGTTATCACAAAGTACAGCTCAGTGGCGTCCCCGAGCGCGACATAGTGGTTGCCGGTCCACCGGATGATGAGCAGGGGAACGAGTCTGTTACCAGGCAGCGTCCGCCGAACGCTGTCCTCCACGGAGCGCACGTGCTCGGCCAGCGTCGCGACAATTTCCATTCCGGGCAGGCGGCGGTCCAATCTATGCAGAAGGCGGACGCTGCCGCCGATGAAGAGCCGGCTGGGCGCGAAAGAGGGGTTGACCTGCAACACCGCGGTGTTTGTGCAGTGGCGAGTCAGAGCGCTCAGCTCGGAGTCCCCCAGCCACCGCCTCGGGCGCGCGGGGTCAGGAAAGATGTCCCGCAGGTACGATCGCTCGACCACGTGCGTGCAGTAGAAAGCAAACCGCGCCGCGGCAGTCTCTCCGATGTCAGACACGCACGCGGCCGCGGTCCACCCCTCCGTCCGGTTCCAGGGCGCCGTTTTGTCGTCCAAGCCCGTCGTCATCGTGCTCCCCCAGGAGTCCGTCTCAGACACGTGCCTGTGGGCTTGTGCCATCCGCCGCCGCTCCTGACACATGCCCTCGTTCAGCGCAGCAGTGTCCAGTACAGCACTTTCCCGGTCTTTCCCGGACGTGCGCTCGCGCAGGACGCGCCCCACCGCAAGGGCATACGCCAGGCAGTCCCCGCCGCCCAGGTCGCCACGCCATTCCCGCGTCGGCGAGCACACGACTCGTCGGCACGGGGGCCCCACAAACATCTCGCGCGCCCGGTCCCGGTCCTTGGGCGGGAGACCGCGAGGGCTGTATGCGGGGCGGCGGTGCACGCTGCGCGCCAAGCTTGCGGCGGTTATCACCTCCCCTTCTTGCATATCGATATTATTTGTGGCCATGGCGCGTATTTATATGATACCATTCAGTAAACCCGCCCTTCGGCCCGACAATCCCAATCGATGGAGCCCACCCAGTTCTTCCATGTGTGCTCTGAGATCAAACCCATGATCTTCGACGCGCCGCGCATCGAGCCCGCCCGCGGGTACATTAACGAGACACGCGGCAGCACCTACACCACAGGTCTGCAGGGATACGCTTCGGCGGAGGCGGCGCGCCGGAACGCCGATGGCGGCCGGGTGCTGCGTCTGCCGGACATGACGGACGTGCTTGACGTGCACACCTCGGAACTGACAGACGCCTTCACGGCGCTGCGCAAGAGCGTCTACTGGTACAACAAGATCCCGGACAACCAGACGGAAGACTACCTCCAGGAGAATTTTATTGAATACGCCCGCAATTATCTTCCCGAGCTCCACGCACGGATCGCGGGCCGCTACCCGGACGCCGGCGAATTTCAAGCGGCGCTCGACGCCGAGCTGCAGAACCCCGGCGTCGACCCTCTCCTGCGCCCCTTCATGCGCACAGACGACGTCGAGCACCCGATGAACAGCGTTCTGAGGCTCTGCGGCTTCGACGGTCTGTACGGCTTCCAGAACAGCTCGTTCCCGTCCACCATGGTTTCCGCGCGCGAGCCGCACTTTACCTCGATGGAGCAGTATCAGGCGGCGTGCAACGTGGTTGGTGCCGCCGCGGGCGGACAGACCGCTAGCGTGGATGAGTTTTTGCGCTTCAAAGATGATTTCTAGACAAGAATTTATCTGTAGTTAATATTAAGACCTGTCACTAGTGTACACAACTCCCGTAATTAGTATACAGCCGATAGCGACACCGAGCATCACACACGCGGGGGTACCGTACTCCTCTCGCTTGTCGGTGAGCGCCTGCAGCAGCCACGCGGCGGTGCCGTACTGGCAGCCGGGCGTCTGGGCGACAGCCGGGGGCGGGGGATGGTTTATAGCGTGCGAGTTGGTGCGCCGTAAAAAATCGATTTGACGTCCAATGACGAGCTCTAGCTCTGTTTCGCGCTCGCGGGTCCACGCGAGCTCGTCGCGGTAATAAGCGAGCTCCCGGTAAGCAATGCCTATGCCCATCAGGAGTTCGCGCTCTCGCTCGCCGAACCCCTCCCCCTGCAGGATGAGCGCCATCTCCAGCTCCCGGACTTGTCCCGTGTTGCGCTGGACGGGCGTCAAGTCTACCTGGACGGACACATGTGCCAGGTCTGCTTGCGGCGCCCGGTCCTCGCGCAGCCGCCATAGGTCCACAAACGCAACGACGCTCTGCTGAGCAGGGGGGTCTTCTGTCATCCATGTACGGGCACTATCGATTGTTTATCTGTGGCCACTTGCCATAATGCGTGCATGCCGATAATATATATAATGCGAAGCAGAGACTCCTTATAAACCGCGACTGTGTCACCGAAACATGGCGAGCCCCAAGCGCAAAATAGCGTCTCCGCGTATACCGAGCATGTGCATCTATGACGCGGAGCTCGGGGGCTGCACGAAGAGAGACATGTGCAGGTTTTGCCACTCGACGGACGAGCTCAGAGCAATCTACAAGAAAATGCAGTGCCACGCGTTCCACCGAGACGGACATTGCCCGCGCGGCAGCAAGTGCGGGTACTACCACGACATATCGGAGAAGCGGTTCTCAGAAGCGCCTTGTGAACTGGGAGGGGAAGACGAAGCCACGAAGCGCGCCCGGAGCGCGCCGGCGGCATCGGCGCACGAGGCACCGGCCGATCTCCAGGCGGCGCTGTGCACGCCGCCGCAGTCGACCGGTCTGTGCGCAGGACGGGCGTCACGGTCGTCGTCAGCGGGGAGTGATTTTGCCGCCGCCGACTTTAGAGCGCAGCAGAAGATGACGTACCCATTTGAAAATTTCCGTGGCAGCAGCGACTCCTGGTTCGTGCCGCCGAGCCCCGGAACCGAGTACAGCTTGTGGGGGCCCGCCCACGCGCCGTCTCAAACGTCCGACACGGACCCCAGGGACCGCGGTGGCTGAGTCTGTCTAAACACGCATATAAAAAACACACGTAGATAAAATGACATTAAATGATGAGGTACAAATATCCATAATGGACGCGCGCACATACGCGGTGAGCGTCGTTGGACTGGTCTTTTTCTTCATCTGGATTGTATTCTTTACGGTACTGCGAGTATGGTACGCCAGCAACTGGTCGCGCCACGACTGGGCGGTGCTCCTTGGGACGGGCTGCGCCTTTGCAGCATATGCGGCCGCGGTCGGGTCTCAGAGCGAGCAGTTCTCGCCGACAGGGGTCTGGCACTGGCCCTTCCTCATCGCAACAAACTCTGTCTTTCTGTACCATCTGGCCCGTCGGAACCACGTCGGGGTGAGGAGAGCAACAATGCTCTGGGTGTTTCTGGTCGCATCGACCGGCGTGGTAATGGGCTACCGGGCAGAAAAAGCACGGATGCACGCCTCGTGCTCCGGCGTATTCGTTTTGGGGAACGTCTGGCCCTGGCTCTCGCTATACCTCTCGTTCACACTGTGGGGGCTCAACGACAACGACTTCCCGTCACGCGACGAGATGCTGCCGCGGGCGCGGCTGTCCGCGTTTATGGCGGCGCAGGTGTTCATATGCATGACCTCCGCGTTTGGACAGTCGTGCGGCGGACGGCTCAGCCCGGGCACGGAAGCGGGCATGCTACTCGGTGGAGAAATTCTGGCGACACTGTGCGCCACGGACTGCATGTGGGAAAGGGGCCCGTGTGCGGCCTGTAATGACGATGCCGACGACGTGTGGTAGAAACGATCTAAATAAATCAAAATACGATTCTTTATATTAGTCCGACGGGTACTGCTGACAACTGCATGGGTTGCACGCTAGAAGACATGCACATACTACAAAATATACTAGCAGTCCGACAGCTGCCGCTAGCGGGACCATGACGACTGGAGATATAGAATAGTAATAATATACAATTGTGCAATAATGCTCGTGGTTCTACAATTTTTATCGATAGAGGAATCTCCTAAAATTTCCCGGACGCCAGCTTATCTTCAAGTCGCTTGGATCGCCGCGGATTGTCGCGGATCGACAGGAGCCGCTGCGATGTTCGGCTGCGCCCAATAAAGTCGCCGACGATGTTCCGGAGCGTAAACCAGCACACCGGCTCGGCGCCCAGGTCGTTGCGCACCTCGCTGCGCACCAGGCGGAACGTCCCCACGTGGAGCCACCGATTCACGCCCAACTTGTGCCACACGACGATTGGCGTTTGGCGTTCGACGGAGAGCTGCAAAGACCGGTTCCCCCCCGTAAATGTCCTCCCTGTCTTCGTTTTGCGGTTCTTCTCGCCGCTCACGTAGATCTGCACCGACGGCTCGTCAACAACGTCGGTGTATTTGCATTTGTTGCCGACGAGCAGCACCAGCCGACCATTCTTCTTCTGGAACTGAATCCCCCGGCTTCCGGGCCGGCCGGCCGGCAGCTTTTCGTGATTCCTCACGCTGGAGAAAGGGACGATCGAAGTGCAAACCATGGTGGTTCGTTCGGGAAGACGTTTGTTATCCTCTCAAAGATCTCTACGCGCAGCGAGTCAGTTTAATATCGATATGTGATATGTTCTCGCCCGTGCGTGGTTTGGATGATATACACCCTTACAAACAAAGTGTGCGCCGCGAATAATTTTTATATCGATATGTATCTAAATTCTATTTCCCGTTCAGCTTGGCGGCGAGCTTCTCTGCCCGGGCGCGGGTAGTGTTGTAGTTGGACATGCAGCGGTTCGTGCCCTGCTTGCAGACCCGCACATTGCGGCACACCTTGGCAGTTTTCCGTTGTGTGCAGCTCTTTCCGAAATTGCGGATTTCGAACTTTGCGTGCTTGAGGGGCATGTCTTGCCCACGTGTCTCCGGCTGAGCGACGGGGCATGCGCGGCCGCTGCAGATAGGTCTCTTTTATATGTCGAAGCTGGGGTTTGCAAAAGCGCGGACCAGGTCGTCCACTGCCCTGTCCACGAGCGTCACACCGCGTTCTGTGCGGCGCAGCGGCATCCGGAGCGCATCGAGTTCCCAGCAGCCACGCTGCGAGTTGTGCAGGAACTCCTCCGCGGTGCCGATCTGCCGCGGGCCCGCGCCCTGGGCCGCCGGCGCGGCGTGGGCGTGCAGGACGGCGGTGAGCGTCCTTAGGTCTGAGTCGGGGAACCCCCAGGCCGCCAGCAGCGAGCGCACGATGCGGAGGTTGACGAGGCGGTGGATGGTCCGGCGGGCGACGTCCTCAGGGGTCTGGTTCGCGGGGAGGGCCTGGTGCGGCGCGTTGGCGTAGAAGACGGGCGCGGCGTTTCCCCACAGGTGCTCCGCGTTGCGGCTGGCGCTGGACATGTCCTGCGCGGTGACGCGCTGGTGCCAGCGGGAGTTGTTTGCGAGCGAGTCGACCGTCCGGACCGCGCCCAGCTCGACCGCGGCGTTCAAGTTGGCCCGGGCGTCTCGGTGGACCTGCAGCTCGCCCGCGTATTGGCGATCCGCTACGACTCCAGCTCCTCCGGCGCCAGATCGGCGAAAGTCCCCCGGCGCGTCCGCGGCGCGAAACAGCGGCAGGATGGCCGCAACACTGCGCACGTTGCGCCCAAGCGCGTCCTCGAGCTGGCCCGGGCGCTGGGTGTCCCGCGAGGACGGGACCGGGAAGCCGGCGGCGCACGCCGCCGGGTTATTCGGATCGGCTCTGAGTAAGCGGGCGGAGATGGCGCTGCGCGGGTCTCGCAGCCCTCGGCCAAGGATGTACGCGAGCGGGGGTTCTCGGCCAAACTGCTGGTTTTGCCGACTGTTGTAGAACAGCGGGCGCGTTTCGCGCCAGAGAAGCGTGAGCGGATGCTGCCGGACGGCTGCGCGGAGGTGGCCCGCGAGGGCATTGTCGGCCTGCCCGCCCGAGGCCAGCTCAACGGGGAGCAGGTTGCCATTGACGCCGTCCTGCAGCTCGTCGAATAATGCGTACGTGGGTCGCATCGACCCGTCGGGCGTGGCGCTCCCCTCCTGGCCGCGCAGGCACGTGAAGCGTTGCAGCGCATGCGTTCTAGCCCAGCCCCCCCAGTGGATGTTGAACCACTTGTCGTCAAAGGCGTGCTGGACGAAGAACTTTTTGGATTCATCGACGTCTCCTGCTGCCCATCCATTGTTGTTATTGACACCGATTTTGAGCGGGGCGCCAGGTCCGGGCCTGGTCCAAGGGGCCGCGGCCGTTGCGCTGTTGTACAAAAACCAGGGCTGCACTCTGAGAACGCCTTGATTATTACCGCCTGTCAGAAATCCATTCCGCGCGTCCACCGCCTTGTAGTAGACGTCGTTTTCGGGAATCCGCAGACTTATGTCTTCGACAGTCTGCGGCTGTGCCGCCGCAATCGGCGCATCTGCCAGGAGTACAGGCGGTGCAGCTGGCGCCGGCACCGCCAGAGCCGCCAGAGCCGCCAGCCAGGCGGCGTGGCGCATGGACAGCAGCGCGGCGGCGTGAATCCAGAGCGCGGCTTCGCATCGCGGGAGCAGTTTTTGGATGGGCTCGTGGCCTCCTGTTCGACGCGGCAGTTTATGATGCCTGAGGTGGCCCTCGCCACCGTTATCGGCGGTACTGTCGTAGTACGTGCCGTGGAAGCCGCTGTAGGCACAGTCGCCGCTGCTCCCCGCGGCATTCACACGTATGTTGAGCGTAGGGCCGGGCGGGGCTTTGACGGAGCCCTCCGTCTTCCGCATTTGGGTTGGCTTCGGGTCGCGGTCGGCCGGAACACAGTACCTGGCGTCCACATACGTGGCCCGGTACTCGTCGCCGAGCGTGGCCGCGGTGAGCCAGGAGAGCATCTTGTAGATGTGCGGCTCGTGCGGGTCGAATGGCGCCACCAGCACGTACGCGATGCCCTGCGACGCCTTCTTGTCGTGCGCCTTTGGGTGGTCGTCGTGGGTCCTGGTCGGGTCCCGTCGCGTGGCGGACACCAGCATGACGTGGGTCGGCAGGATGCCTGTGCAGAGATAGAACATGGCTGCATTGGTCGTCACCTGCCGCATATTTTCGGCGTTGACCAGGCGCTTGACGCCGCGTCGGATGTTTTCTGAATCGGGGTTTTGCGGGACGGTCCGCTCCATCCAGTCCTTGTACTCGACGATGACTGTGTCCCCTTGGGGATCTTGGGGTTCCCCAAGTCTTGGGGTTTTCCGCACGTGCAGCACGGCGTCGATGCGTGTGGTGTACATGCGGACGTCGTTTTTGGTGTATATTTTCTCGGCGGGGGTCGGCTGCTTGGTTCGCTTCAAATTGTCTTTCTTGACCGCGGGTTTGCTAAAAACACAAAACGGGTTGTATATGGGCATCTCGAGCGCGGCGAACGCCACCTCCGAATCCTTGCCCGCGTAGTAGCCGCGGATGGCGCGCGTCATGTTTCGCTGAAAACTCCGGACGCAGGCGTCGAGATGCGTGGGGTCTTTATAAGACGCCCTGAACTGCGTCGGCGTGGTCCATGTGCTGTCGTCAACGTCGTACACGGTCCGCGCGGCAGGAGCAGCACCGCCCGTGCTGCTTGCCCGCACGGCCGACGTATCGGCTTGTCCGGGCGGCGCGCCGTCCACAACCGGCTGGATGCACATCGTCGCCGGGCCATTCGGCAGCAGGCGGCGGTTGTTCGGGCGCGGGCCGGCGGCCCCCGTCACGGTCTGCAGGTCGGCCGCCGCGTTGCGGGGCTGTTGTGCATATTGAGTCGGGGCGGCGGCAGCCGGGGGCGGGGGCGGGGGCTGCGGCTGCGCCGGCGCCCCGTCCGGGGGCGGGGGCTGCGGCTGCGCCTCGTCGCTGGTGGCAAAAAACATGCGCTCGTGCGCCTGCATGCCGGCGTAGGTGTACAGGCCTTCTCGGCCGATCTTGTTCCAAGCTACGCTCACTTCGTCGTCCGTGACCGTGGCGTGCGCATCGCCCGCGACCCTCTGCACCGCGTTCGCAACAGCGGTCACCGGGATGTTCCCCGCCGCCGGGACGTCTAAGTGCAGCCTGCGGGGGAATACGGGTTTCCAGTGGTAATCGAGATTGAAATCACCGCCCTCGCCCGTGCTCAAGAGCTTGGCATAGAGAGCTTCCTGAAGCCCTTTAAACGTCTCTTCTCCACCGGCCGGCTGGGCGGCGACAAGGCAGTGCGCCCTTGTCTCGACGGGGTACTCCCGGACGCCGTCGACATCCCGCTCCCCGGTCCCTGGCTCGACCCGGGCGTCGATCCGGTAGACGGAAAAGTTGCCGATGTACTGCTGAAAAGCTATATCCGCGCCGACCCCCCCGACTTTTTTCCACTTGAATTTCAGCTTCGACTTGAAGTGTGCAGCCAGCTGGAAAGGCACCACCGAGGGCTCGTCGGCGTCCGCGATCCCGTCCAGGAACTCGTCGTCCAGTTTGCGGATGCTCTCGATGATCTCTTCGGGAAGGTTGTTCAAGTTCGAGGTCTTGATGCGTCCCGTGACGGTGTACATCGCGCGCACCTCCTGCGTAAAGGCCGCGTTGAGCACGTACCCGGACTGGTGGCAGCGGCGCACCAGCTCCGTGAGGAGACACGTCCGGGTCGGGTGGGGTTCTATTGGCTCCAGCTCCATCCGGACGGTCCGCGGAGGCGCCCCGGCGGCGGCCGCTGACGGGTCCGGCTGCTCGAGCTCCCCCGGCCGCCCGGCCCTCGCGTCTCGCAGGCGCCGAAGGATTGGCCACAGCATCATGGCCATCGGATGCTTCTGGTCTTCGTGGACGCGCAGCAGATCCTGCATCCGGAGCTGCAGGTGCATGTTGAACTCTGCGGGGCGCGTGCCCAGCCGCACGCCCCTGTAGTCTTCGTGCCAGCCTTTTTCCTTGTTCACCCTGGCCCCGCTGTACCCCGGTCCGTAATTCATGTCGGGCTGGTCGGGGCTGAAGAGCGAGGCTGCGTCCACGGCGCGCCGGTCTGTGGAGTAGTAGTCGTCTTCCGGCCATGAGCTCAGCGGCGGCAAGCCCCCTCCGCCCGCCGCCGCCGGGGGATCGGGAAGCAGCACGTCCACGTCGTACACCCACCTCAGCCCCGCCCGTGGCTTTGGCACGGGCAGAGGCGGGTGCGAGGGGGGGTCAAACGGGGACACGCGCATGTAGACGTCGCGGAGCGGCCACACAAACGACTGAAGCGGCTGCGCGTGCAGCATCTGCTTGTGTCCATGCAGGCCAAAGATGGCGCTGCGCAACTGGGGCTGAAAGTCTTCAGGCGAGTAGAGCACGTGCTCGGAAAGCCACTCGTGGTGTTCCTGATTCGGGGACGCGCTCCTGCTAAAGTGATACACGCCGTAGTCCACGAGCACCATCGGCCTCCACACCTTGAAATTTGTTTGGGTTCGGATGTCCTGTTTTAAGCCAAGCTTCCCTTCGCCCTCGACACATATGTTCTGCCAGCTGACCTTGACGATCCGACCCACGAGTCCGCATTGGCCAATCTCGCTGTTGAGCGTGACGTCTTCGTTCCCAGAAACGACGACGTCGTTTTCCCACAGCCCCGCCAGCTTCAAGGCCGCCTCAAAGGTATCGCGGAACTGGCCGGCTGGCAGCTGGTAGGCGTCATCGGTTGCGACGGTCTGGTTGGGTGTCCTCTTGATGAGGAGGGCCCGGCTGCCGCGGAAAGACTCGGCGCCCGCAGGGTTGCCGGGCGAGGGGGGCACCTGAAACCACGCCTCGCCTTTTTGAGAAGCGCGGCGGAAGAGCGCACCGACATCATCGGCCGTGCCTCTGGTCCGGGCCAGGTAACCCTGCCGATCTTCGAAGTACGCCTTGAAGTAGAGGTCCTGCCAGCCTCCGACGGCCGGGAGGGCAGCCATGGTGGATACGGACGCACCGGCATACGCCCGTCTATATATGCGATACAATGCCCGCCATCGATGATGCCCATCGATGGCAGATACACAGGGTGCCGTGCCGACGGTATCATTAAAGAAATACTATGGCACTTGTCATCCGGAACCCACCCAACCAGCGACTTTTTGCAAAAGACTATGCCGCGGCTGCATATCGCGCCGAGCGCCAAGGGTTTCATACGCTGGAGATCCACGAGCCAGATCGGGCCGTGCTGTGCTGGGCGATGCGCGCCGCGGCCATGAGTGGGCGGAGCACCGGCATCACGGACATTTATGTGATTCTGCGCAAGGATTCCCAAAATGATCTCGGAGAAGCGGACACCATCGCACTCTTTCTGCGCTGCGCCCCCGCCATTGACCATGGCGTCCGTCGGATCCAGTTGCAAGTGTGCGGCCGGCGTGCCGGCGAGTGTCAGGACGCCTGCGACGCGGCAAACGCTTTTTTCCAAGACATTATTGACACTCGGCGGAGAAGACGCCTGGCCGGCCTTTTGCGGAGCATAGTGGTGTGGCTCATTCCTGCCAGGAAAAGGGCTTGCGAACGGTGCTTTAGTCCGGAAAAACTCCGGCGAGAGGGATACTTTAATATAATTAGTAGTTAGACGTGGACTCGTGGACTAGTGGACTAGTGGTTTAAACACTTAATGTCGGAGGATGTGTCGTACACGGCGTCGGTGACCCCGCCCACCACCCCTCGGGGGAAGTGATGATGATTCACAATTTTCTCAAGCACGTCACGGGGTGTCATGTGGGGAAAGAGATTTTCGTGGTCGGAGTTGTAATTGCTCGGGTCTTCAACATCGCTGCACGCCACCGCCCGTTGCCGCTCATAGTGGGTGCCGAAGGGTGGTGTGGTCTTGTAGGAGAGCGTGTGGTCTTGCAGAGTGCCCGGCTGGCCGTAGCAGATTCGGAAGTCCTTATGACTTACCGGCTGCGGGTCGAGCGGCGCTGTGATTTCGGGATCGTCTCGCCACGTTTCGACGTGGTCGACAAAGCCTTGGTTGAGACCAAGTGTCAGTTCCTGAAGCGCTCTCATATTATCAGCGCCGCTGGGCATTTTCTCATCCAGGTCGGCAATATGTTCTTCGAAGAGGTCTTCCATATGCGCCCACACAGAATACAGATCCAGGTGGGGGTTTATGGCGCCACAGATGCCCCGGCGTTCGCACAGCTCTGTGTACTCGCCTTCCAGCATCTGGTTCTTTACCGAGTCTGACGACCCAGATACGTCGTGAGCGAATTGAAAGTTATCCACCTTGACTATGTGATTCACGCGGACAGTTAACCGGCCGTACTGCATGACGACGGGCTCTGGCAGCTGGACCACCGTGACCGAGTCGTCGACCCCAAGCGCCTGGTGCTGAAGTCCGGTTTCGTTGAACAGACACAGAAGATGTACCAGCTGGAAAAGAACAGACAGCACAGCCTCGTGCGCGGCAACTGTATCCCGCTCCTGACCATGTGACGCCAGAAACGCCCCCAAGGTTTGGCCCCCGGCGGTATTGTCTTCCAAGACGGACACGAAGGCCGGACCCGACAGCAGCGACCGCTGGGAATCAGTGACGCCTTCAGGGTATAGCAACTTCAAAAGTTGCGGACTGTTGGCCACATTGGGCACCTGGAACGCAGCGACCAAGGACGACACGCTCGGGGTTCTCCGGGTGCGCAGGAACAGCTCGTTGAGGCGCATGTGCATAAGCTGCTCGTACAGTGCGCCGTAGTTGAGCGCGGAGGAAATCTTAAAGCGGAATTGTGCTGGGAGAATGTTGTTCACCGCGGGCGATATATTGCGCCCCAGACTGACCGCGTAGCTGAAAAAGTCCCTCATGCTGTAGAAGCCGCTGGAAAATGAAAACGTCTCGTGTCTTTTTTTCATGTCTACGAAGTTGATGTCTGACTGGCGATCTATGAACCTGATTGGCGCATCATCTGGGTGCACGTCCCGGTGCCGTTCAAGATATGGCATGGCAATGCGCCCGTCGGGAAAGGTGGTCCTTGCCCGGAAGTACCCACGAAACAGCTTCAAAAACTGTTCTTGTTTCCCAGGGTCGCCCCCGTCGTTTAGGCCTGCCTCCCGGGACATGAAGACGTTGTACACACAGTAAAGCACGTACGGCTGGTACTTGGCCGGACTCTTTTTTGGGGAGATTGCGACGCCGTCAATGGCGCCCAGACAGGTCGCGCATGGGTTTCCGCCGCAATTGGACTCGTATTTTTCTTGACGGTAGGCATCTGGCAACCGGGTACTTATGAACTCTGGGTCGGCATCGGGCCTGAGGTTCAAAGGTAGGCCTGTGGTGTGGTTCTCCGAAAAAAATGACATATTTGAGACAACAGTCTGCTATATTATATCTTCTCTCAGCACGGTCATTTATACGCCGGGGCGCATCTTATTGATCGCATCTATTATTCTAGGTGAAATACCGCACATTGTCCACAACGAGCTCCGACACAGTCCGCGTGTCGACCAGCCGCTGCGCTCGGGCTTCGTCGCCGTGGTCCGCCAATTCTTCCAGGTCGATGACGCGGAAGCGCCCCAGCTCCATGGCTACGTCAAACTCGTCAGACATCAGCAGCTTGGCGTGCATCACTCGCTGGGTTCCCTCCATCAGCTGCTTGACGACCTTCCGGCGCTTTGCTTTTGAAGCGACGTCAAATTCATTTTCGTCAAAAGCATTTTCGAGGCCGTCCGCAACATCGTTGCTCGATACCTGCTTCTGAAACGTCACTCGGAAGCTTGCCCGCCCGAGTGTCTCCATCTTCTGCGCGAGCTGCGTCTTGGTCACCTTCTTCTCGGACGTGTGCTGCTTGGTGCTGAAGATTGCGCTCTCGACGACAGACCGACCAATTGTCAGGCGGTTGCCGTTCAAGTCCTTAACGTCGACCGTGTCGTCGTTGTTGACTTTCTCAACCGTGTACCCGGTCACTTCATACAGATGGTCCCCAGACTCGAGCCTATCGGCGTCACACGTCTTTCCCGGCATGCTTGTTTTGGGTCTGCCTATCGGTGGGCCGTCTCCTCGTTTTTTTCCAATCGATAGGGCGATATCGATGGTTTTTCTTCCATTCACACATCTTTCTAGGCGCAGAAGGAAGAGTCTGGCGATGGACGACTCGGAGGGGCTTTTCGACTTTGTTCGCACGCAGTGCCGCGTGATTGATATGCGGCAGACGCTTTCTCTCTGCGGGCTGCCCACATCCGGGAATAAAAAAGACCTCTCGGCCCGGCTCCGTCCACACTGCAACCCGAATTCTCCCTGGCGCGCAACCATCGCTCGTTTCGCCAGGGACAATTACGAGCCGGGCTACTCGGGACCAGAGTTCATTGCATGGCCACAGAAGACGGTCGTCGCCATGCAGCGTGCCGCGCAATTGGATCCATTCTGGCGATCCGCGCCGCTGACGGCCCCCGTGGAGCTTCTTCCGACGCTCGACTCGTCGCACCTGTACGCCGAAGCCCATTTTCATATGGCGGATGACCAAGCGATCTCGTTGGCCCAGGACAAAGAGGGGGCCCTTCTCCAGCTCCAGGTGGTATGCATGATGCGGGGCGACCAGATTGACCGGAGATGTTACTGGCCAGACCGCGCAGTGCTTCGGGTCAACAGCTTTAATGTGCCCGTGCCAGAACGACCGTCCTCAAACCTAGGGCCGCACCCCGTCTCGATCGGCAACCATTGTCACCCAGGTCAAAATGTTATCCACGTCTTTGGCATCGACACCAGAACGTTCGATGTCGTGGTGCGGTTCGCAACCAAAGTCGGTGTCGAAGAATTGATCCGTGACTGTCAGCCCACACTTTTCGACATGACCGAAGACGAGTCGTGGAGAACGATAAGCGGCGTCTCAGCCTCGGACAACGACATCGTGTGCATGACTCCCGACAGCATTAGCCTGCGGTGCCCGCTGGGTGGCAGCCGCATGAAAATCCCGGCGAGGCTCGCGCAGTGCAAATCGGTGGCACATTGCTTCGATCTGAGCAATTTTCTCGAGCTGGCGATGATCGCCCGCCACTGGACATGTCCCATATGCCGCTGCCAAGGGCGCCCTGCGGATTTGCGGGTCGAACCTCTCATTTCGAAAATAATCGGAGCGCTCGACTTCTTGGGCGGCTGTGACGACGACGTGGACGTGGAGTGCGATCCTGAACGGCGGGTCTGGTGGCGGCGGCAGGCGCTCGAAGAGATGGCCTCTGTATTGGATGCGTAACATTTAAATATTACTATTAGCAGCTTAATATGTGTAATCACAACTAGTTATTAGTCTCTCTCTTTTCTAAGTAACGGAACGCGTCCACCAAGAAGTTGCAGGCTGCGCGTCTGCGGCAGACCCCCGACTACACAGTGCAACACCTCTTGCCTTCGAGTCCAGTGGCGTCTCGGCCATACGGCGCAGATCGCCCACCACATTGCAACTGTTGCCACACAAGCAGTCACCCAGCCGCCGACAATCCATCCGCCACCACTCGGAGGCGATGGCGGGGTGGATGGTGTCGGGGGTGGGCTAGGCGGAGGCAGAAGAGGGGGAGTCGACACAGGTGGCGGCGGCGTACTCGGCAGAGGTGGGCTCGGCGGCGGGCTCGGCGGCGGCGGTGGGCTCGGGGGACCTGACACGGGTGGCGACGGCGGCGGACTCGGCGGACTCAGCGGCGGGGGACTCGGCGGCGGGGGACTCGGCGGCGGGGGACTCGGCGGCGGGGGACTCGGCGGCGGGCTCGGCGGCGGGGGACTCGGCGGCGGGGGGCTCGGCGGCGGTGGGCTCGGCGGCGGTGGGCTCGGCGGCGGTGGGCTCGGGGGACCCGACACGGGTGGTGACGGCGGAGGACTCAACGGCGGCGGCGGAGGACTCAACGGCGGCGGCGGAGGACTCAACGGCGGCGGGCTCGGCGGCGGCGGAGGACTCAACGGCGGAGGGCTCGGCGGCGGCGGGCTCGGCGGCGGAGGACTCGGCGGCGGAGGACTCGGCGGCGGGCTCGGCGGCGGAGGGCGTGGCGGCGGAGGACTCAACGGCGGCGGGGGGCTCGGCGGCGGAGGACTCGGCGGCGGAGGACTCGGCGGCGGCGGGCTCGGCGGCGGAGGGCTTGGCGGCGGAGGGCTTGGTGGCGTCAAAGGAACCAGACATCCATTGACAAACGTGTCAACCGTTACCGACCCGATGTCGGTCAGTCCTCTGACGAGTCTGACGCCCACTGACAGAATTTCAACATTCGATGTTGCCGGCGGCATAATGGTTGCAACCTGTGTTGTCGTGTCGCCATCGCCCAGAGCAGCCAGACACGAATCAGTGCACGACGCTTTGCCAACGTATTCGCAGTAGCCCTCCGGACCCGATTGACCGGTTGGAGCACAGAGTGGATAAACGTCAGCTTGGACTCCGAAGACTCCGAAGACGTTAAATATGCTGGAGTCCAACCACATGCCGGCTTGTGTCGGGCCGGTGCACACTTCTTCGACTCCACCCCAATCTACCTGACATTCGGTGTTTGTTGTTATCCGAATGCCAAGAAATGTCCAATAATTAATCGCGTCGTCGGAGAGATTGATTGACAACTCGCCTGTGTCTGTATCGTAGCAGTATTCATCTTCTTCAAACGGCGACAGACTACAGTTTGTGTCGCATCCAAAACAGCCTACAATTGCGGCCTGGCAGGTTTCTAATCCATCGACACATACGCTCCATTGCTCGTCACATAAGTCCACACATGCTCGCGTGCATAGCGACTGCGTCTTCTGAGCGTCGCATTGCAAAATGAACAAAAGTGTAGACAGCGCCAGCGGCAGTACATCAGCCCGGCGGCGCCACATATTTTACCGAAATCAATTGTAAAATATTATATATTGTCAGGCAATAAATAACTAGCCAATAAGAAAGCGAAGAATGGCAACTCTCGGGAGTTTGGCGGTGGTCCTACTTGTGTTTTGTGCAAAGCCCGGACAGGCCGCGGGGGGCGAACGGTGTTCCCCCTCGTGTGCACAATATTGCAGCACATGGTCGCCTTGCTTTGACACAGACCGTGTGTGCACAGAGCATTTAAACCCAACATGTGCTGGATGTTACGAGGGATGTATAGAATCACCGCCGTCGCCTCCTACTCCTCCACCCACCTCACCGCCAACGCCGCCGCCCACCCCAGACGCCCCCTCAGGCGAAGGATGCACAGGGCCATACGACGACGAGAGCCATTGTCTACAGGACTCGGTGTGCGGCGACGCCTTGGGAGGTAGTACGTTTGGATACACATGCATTGTCGGGGAGGACGGTTTTGTGTGCTGTGCGGACGCCACCATACCGCCACCACCGGAGGCGGATACGCAGCGCCCGTTGGCGGTATTGCACACCCCAAACGCGACGACTGATGGACTCACATTCGCTACAGCCTATGTTCATCAGGATGTGGATTCGTTTCAGATGAACATACGGTTCGAAGAAGGCAATGAGCTTGAACAGGTTACCGGGTTTCAGGTCGAGGAGTTCGAGACACTGTCTGCAGAAACTTCCGGTGGAATCGACGTCCTGTCACGCGTATACACGCATATGCTGGACGGATTTGGCACCCGGTTGGAATCTAACTATTCGGTGACCATCAGCGCAGATGGTGACAGCGGCTATTATGAGATGAGACAGGACGGGATATGTGGGGAGTACATCCATCTCGTATTCCGGGTAGACGAGAACGTTGCGGCGGACTCGGACGGCAACCTAAACCTGCCGTCAACGAACACACACGTCAAATGGTATCCAAATTGGATGGACGTCTGCCCACCGCCACCGCCTCCTCTGCCGCCTCCGAACCCGCCTCCGCCTCCGCCGCCTCCGCCGAGTCCACCGCCACCGAGTCCGCCACCGCCACCGCCGAGCCCGCCGCCGCCGAGTCCGCCACCGCCACCGCCACCGCCACCGCCACCGCCGAGCCCGCCACCGCCGAGCCCACCGCCACCGAGTCCGCCGCCGCCGAGCCCGCCACCGCCGAGTCCGCCGCCGAGCCCACCGCCACCGAGTCCGCCGCCGAGTCCTCCCCCTCCTCCGCCTCCGGATACCACATCTCCGATACCAATCGTCGAAGCGTGGGAAGAGGAAAAAGACTATTATTACGGTGCAACACTGGACGGAAGTGGCAGCATCACGGATCCGCTCGTAATTGAAACGGAGACGTTCTTTGTTCGAGTGCTTTTTAAAGAATTCGACGAGGCAGCGGGGAGTTTGCAGTTGGAATCTGTCAGCGGCTTCGTGTTAAGCGAACTTCAAATGGTGAACGCGGAGACGTCTGACGGCAGTGATCTAAGCAATGCTCTCGTACTGGCGGCGTCGAGTGGGTTCGGTGAAGACGGCAATCGGTTCGTAGCAGCCTTGGAAGATCCCGGTCTGCTGGACGGTATCTGTGGAGAATACATATCCTTGGAGTTCCATGTGGATTCCGGCGTTGCGATCGACCAAGCAGGCAATGCAAACGTGGCATCCAACCGGCTGCACATTCAATGGTCACCGGGTCATGCCGTCTTGGCGGACTGTCCTCCGCCGCCGCCGCCGCCTCCTCCGCCGAGTCCGCCGCCGAGTCCTCCACCTCCGAGTCCTCCTCCGCCGCCGCCTCCTCCGCCGCCTCCTCCGCCGCCTCCTCCGCCGAGTCCTCCACCGCCGAGTCCTCCACCTCCGAGTCCTCCACCTCCGAGTCCTCCTCCGCCGAGTCCGCCGCCGAGTCCTCCACCTCCGAGTCCTCCTCCGCCGCCGCCTCCTCCGCCGCCTCCTCCGCCGCCTCCTCCGCCGAGTCCT
>Ga0307993_1000111_pt1 | contig 26567 bp, 22 predicted proteins | sample EllFjometagen260_FD_203163 | JGI IMG/M metagenome (GOLD analysis project Ga0307993, IMG submission 203163) | Marine microbial communities from Ellis Fjord, Antarctic Ocean - #260 | ecosystem: Environmental > Aquatic > Marine > Unclassified | place: Southern Ocean | collected 2014-11-02 | reverse complement strand
TTCAATTACTTTCTGATAATTGGTATACATTAAATAAAATTACTTTTGATTATTTAAATGATAAAGGTGTTTGGGAAACTCAACATCGAGAATCATATGATCGAGGTAATGGCGCCGCAATATTATTGTATAACACTTCTAAGAAAACGGTAATTTTAACAAAGCAATTTCGAATGCCAACGTATGTTAATGGCAATGATGACGGTATGATGATTGAAGTTTGTGCTGGAGTTCTAGATGGAGATGCACCAGAAAAATGCGCCAGAAAAGAAGCCGAAGAAGAATCAGGATACAAAATTACACGCATTAAAAAAGTAATGGAAACGTATATGTCTCCTGGAGCAGTTACCGAAATTTTACATCTTTTTATTGCAGAATATACAGACGAAATGAAAGTTAGTGAAGGTGGCGGACTTGATAATGAACATGAAAATATTGAGGTTTTAGAAATGCCTTTTTCACAAGCTATCAATATGATTTCTAATAATAAAATTATGGATGCTAAGACAATTTTATTATTGCAATACGCTCAAATAAACCAATTATTTTAATAAAACTTAGCCAATAATTCCAACTAAATCGTTTGCTTAAAAAAACACCCTTTATTATTTTTCAATAATTTATAAAGTGTTATTTTTGTCTTTACTATAATTTATAACCATATGAAACCTATTACAAAAGAGACCTATATCGATTGGTATAAAAACATGCTGTTTTGGAGAAAATTTGAAGACAAGTTAGCAGCTGTTTATATCCAACAAAAAGTAAGAGGTTTTTTACATTTATATAATGGTCAAGAAGCAGTTTTAGCAGGAGCTTTACATGCAATGGACTTGACTAAAGATAAAATGATTACTGCGTATCGTAACCACGTTCAACCAATAGGAATGGGAGTTGATGCAAAGAAAATTTTTGCTGAACTCTATGGAAAAGTAACTGGAACTTCTCAAGGTATGGGTGGATCTATGCACATCTTTTCAAAAGAACATCGTTTTTATGGTGGTCATGGAATTGTAGGAGGTCAAATACCTTTAGGAGCAGGAATCGCTTTTGCTGATAAATATTTTGAAAGAGATGGTGTAACATTGACATATTTTGGAGATGGTGCTGCTCGTCAAGGTTCGCTTCATGAAACTTTTAACATGGCAATGCTTTGGAAATTACCAGTAGTTTTTATCGTAGAGAATAATGGATACGCAATGGGAACTTCAGTTGAAAGAACAGCAAATCATACAGATATTTGGAAACTCGGTTTAGGGTACGAAATGCCTTGTGGACCTGTTGATGGAATGAATCCTGTAAAAGTTGCTGAAGCAATGTCTGAAGCAATTGAACGCGCAAGACGTGGTGATGGACCTACATTCTTAGAAATGAAAACGTATAGATACAGAGGTCATTCAATGTCTGATGCACAACACTACAGAACGAAAGATGAAGTTGCTGAATACAAAAAAATAGATCCTATTACTCAAGTTTTAGATATTATCAAAGATAAAAACTATCTATCTCAAGATGAAATTGACACTATAGATAAAGGAGTAAAGAGTGAAGTTGCTGAATGTGTCAAATATGCTGAAGATTCTCCATATCCAGAAGTAAAACAACTATATGATATGGTGTATGAACAAGAAGATTATCCATTTTTAAAACATAGATAATGGCAGAAATAATAAACATGCCTCGATTAAGTGATACAATGACAGAAGGAGTTGTATCAACTTGGCTTAAAAAAGTTGGAGATAAAATTGAAGAAGGAGATATTCTTGCTGAAATCGAAACAGACAAAGCAACAATGGAATTCGAATCTTTCAACGAAGGGTTTCTTTTATATATTGGCTTACAAGAAGGTGAATCTGCATTAGTAGATTCTCTTTTAGCAATTATTGGTGAAGAAGGAGAAGATATTTCAGAATTACTTAAAGGCGCTTCTGCAATAGAAGAAACTGTTATTGAAAGCACTTCTGTAGTTGAAGAAAAAGAAACTGTTACAGAAACTACAACTTCAGAAATTCCTGAAGGGATTGTAGTGATAACAATGCCAAGATTAAGTGATACAATGACGGAAGGAACGGTATCAACTTGGTTGAAAAAAGTTGGAGATAAAATTGAAGAAGGAGATATACTTGCTGAAATCGAAACAGACAAAGCAACGATGGAGTTTGAATCTTTCAATGAAGGAACTTTATTATATATAGGTTTGCAAGAAGGAGATAGCGCTGTAGTTGATTCATTACTAGCTATTATTGGTGATGAAGGAGTTAATATTGATGCTGTTATTGCCAATTTCAAATCTGAAAGCGAGCAACCCAAAACAGAAGTTAAAGAAGCTCCAAAAGCAGTCTCGGAAAAAATTGAAACGGTTGCTGCAACTCCTCAAACAAATACAAATAACAATTCAGACGGACGAATTATCGCTTCGCCTTTGGCAAGAAAATTAGCTGAGGAAAAAGGAATTAATCTAGCATCTGTTAATGGATCTGGAGATCACGGTAGAATTATAAAGAGAGATGTTGTGAATTATGTTCCAACTAGTTCTAGTTCTACAGCATCTGTACAAAAATTTGTTGCATCAGGTCAAGAAGACTTTGATGAAATTAAACATTCGCAAATGCGTAAAGTAATTGCAAAACGTTTAGGAGAATCTAAATTTACAGCGCCACATTATTATTTAGCGGTTGAATTTGACATGGAAAATGCAATTGCATTCCGCCAACAGTTCAATTCAATTCCAGATACAAAAATATCATACAATGATATGATTGTTAAGGCATGTGCGTTGGCTTTAAAACAACATCCTCAAGTAAATTCTCAATGGTTTGATGATAGAATGAAGTTGAACAACCATGTACATATTGGTGTTGCTGTTGCTGTTGAAGATGGCTTAGTAGTTCCTGTTGTGAAATTTGCCAACGAGCAAACTTTACCTCAAATAGGGGCCTCTGTTAAAGATTTTGCAGGTAGAGCTAGAAACAAAAAATTGACGCCTGCAGAAATGGACGGCAGTACATTTACTATTTCTAATTTAGGAATGTTTGGGATAGAAAGTTTTACATCTATTATCAATCAACCAAATTCAGCAATACTTTCTGTTGGAAATATCGTTGAAAAACCAGTTGTTAAAAACGGACAAATAGTTATTGGTAATACAATGAAATTAACACTTGCTTGTGACCATAGAACAGTTGATGGCGCAACAGGATCATTATTTTTACAAACACTGAAAGGGTTTATTGAAAATCCTGTAACGATGGTTGTGTAAAAAACTTGTTAATTTAAAACACTAACAAAATTTAAGACCGTCAAAATTAATAGACTGTTTTTTGTAAATAAAAAAAGCCTCGATGAAAATCGAGGCTTTTTTTAAATTATATAGTACTAAAATATTACTTTTTGAATTTAGCATATTTAGTTTTGAACTTATCAATACGTCCTGCCGTATCAATTAATTTACTCTTACCAGTATAAAATGGATGAGAAGTTCTTGATATCTCTAATTTTATTAAAGGATACTCAGCACCTTCATGTTCTAACGTTTCTTTAGAATCTGCAGTTGAACGAGTTAAAAACACGTCTCCATTTGACATATCTTTAAATGCCATCATTCTGTAATTTTCTGGGTGTATACCTTTTTTCATTTTTTTAAATTTTAAGCCAACGCTTTTTGACGTTGATAATTTTGAGTTTGCAAATTTAACTATATTTTTGATATTTCAAATAATAAAAGTGTTTTATTTGTATAAAAATAAGCACTTACAAAATTCAATATCATGCGTTTAAAAAATTATATAGTTATACTATTAATTTCTACAATCATTTTTTCTTGTGAAACTGATTATAATTTTAAATTAGAGTCTCCTAAAAAATTGAATATCAGCAAGGTACTGAATATTTCATTGATTGAAAAAAGCAACAGCCCTATTGATTCAGTTCAACTAACTATAGATAATAAAAAAATAACTCTATCTGAAAACTTCAAAACAAATTTAGATATAAAAGACTATAAATTAGGAAGACATACAATTACTGCACTCGTTTTTTACGCTAAAAAAACTAAAAAACTAACCAATACTGTTTATTTTCTTGCAGATACCGCTCCTGATATTTATGATTATAAAATTATAAACACCTATCCACATGATAAAAACTCATATACTCAAGGCTTAGAAATTCATAATGGTTTTTTATACGAAAGCACGGGTCAACTTGGTCGCTCTTCATTAAGAAAAGTAGAGTTAAAAACTGGAAAAGTCTTACAGAAAATTGATTTAGACAAACAATATTTTGGAGAAGGAATGACGAAATTTGGAGATAATATATACATGCTTACTTGGAGTAAAGCTATAGGATTTATTTTTGATTTTAATACTTTTGAAGAAAAAGGTACTTTTAAATATAAAAATAGTATTGAAGGCTGGGGATTGACCAACAACGGAGAAAAGTTAATAAAAACTGATGGAACTGAACGTATTTGGTTTTTAAATCCAGATACACAAGCAGAAGAAAGCTATATCGAGGCATATACTAATAAACGTAAAGTTGAAAAATTAAACGAGTTAGAATATATTGATGGTAAGATATATGCAAATGTATATCAGCAAAACTCAATCTTAATTGTTGATGCTGCTACTGGTAAAATTGATGGTGTTGCTAACCTCAACGGACTGAAAGACAAAGTGGAACAACATGCACAATTAGATGTTTTAAACGGAATTGCTTTTGATAAAGCAACAAACAAATTATATGTGACAGGGAAAAATTGGAGTAAATTATTTGAAATTGAGTTGATAAAAAGAGATTAAAACAATAATCACTTTCAATAAAAGTTATATTTTTATACCAAATTGTTTTTATGAAAAACTACTTACTTTTTTTCTCATTAATTTTTATAGTTATTCTATCGTCTTGTAGAGATGATTTTGAAACAGTTCCTAGCACAGGAGAACTTCGTTTTTCAAAAGACACCGTATATTTAGATACTGTTTTTACAAATATTGGTTCGAGTACTTATAACTTAAGAGTATATAACAGAAGTAATAATGATATCTATATTCCAAGTGTACGTTTAGCCAAAGGAGAAAGTTCTAACTACCGTTTAAATGTTGATGGTCTTCCAGGGAAATCATTTGAAAATATTGAAATTTTAGCAAAAGATAGTATTTACGTTTTTATAGAAACTACTATTGATTTCACTCAAGTTATAGATCCTTTATATACTGATGAAATTCTGTTTGACAATGGAGAAAATATTCAAGATATAAATCTAGTAACTCTAGTTCAAGATGCCGTTTTTATTAAACCAAATCAAAATCCGATTACAAGAGTCATTGATTCTTTAACTTTAGATGGTCAACCGACTGCTATAAAAGGGCGATTTTTAGAAGATAGCGAATTAAACTTTACTAGCGAAAAGCCTTATGTTATATATGGCTATGCAGCAGTGGCAGAAAACAAAACATTGACTATTGACGCTGGAGCAAAAGTTCACTTTCATGAAAATTCAGGTTTAATTATAGATGATAAAGCAACTTTAAAAATCAATGGTGAACTTAATAATCAAGTACTTATTGAAGGAGATAGACTCGAACCTAATTTCAGCGAAACACCTGGACAATGGGGAACAATATGGATGAGAGCTGGAAGTAAAGGTCATGAGATTAATTATACAACCATAAAAAACGGAAGTATCGGGATTCTTTTAGATTCAATTGGAAGTATCTCTACTCCAACACTCATAATTAAAAATTCACAATTATATAATCATTCTAATTATGGAATTTTAGGTAGAGAAACGAATATTTTAGGTGAGAATATTGTGATAAATAATGCCGGATTCTCTTCACTCGCTTGTGTTATAGGTGGAACATACAATTTTACACATTCAACATTTGCTAACTATTGGAATAATAGTTTTAGACAATTCCCAACCGTGTTAGTTAATAATTATTTCACGTATACAGATAATGGTTCTGAAATTGTAGAAACTCGAAATTTGGTAGAAGCAAATTTCACAAACTGCATTATCTATGGCAGCAATAATATTGAGTTATTATTAGATAAAGTTGACGGTTCTGATTTCAATTATAATTTCAAGAATAATCTAATTCGTTTCAACGACTTTAATAATAATTATTCTGAAATCCTTGAATATGATTTTACTGATATGGTTCATTTCCAAAATAATATTTTAAATGAAACGCCACACTTTAAAGACTCCTTTACCAATGATTTGATTATTGGTCAAGAATCTTCAGGGAATGGCTTAGCAAGCCCAACAGAAGCATTGCAAGTTCCTGAAGACATATTAGGTCAAAGTCGAGTTTCAAGTCCAGATATTGGCGCGTATCAACATATAGAATTTGAATAAATGAAAAACGTAATCATTACAGGTACAAGTCGAGGAATTGGATATGAATTGGCGCAATTATTTGCAAATGCGAACCATAATGTACTTGCTATTTCACGAAATAGTGAACCAATAAAGAAATTAAACAATACCAATATAACTACTTTATCTATTGACATTTCTGATGAAAAAGAAATTGAAAAAGTTACCGCCTTCGTTCAGGATAATTGGTCTCATGTTGATATTTTAATCAACAATGCAGGCAAATTAGTCAATAAGCCATTTTCAGAAATATCAACGCAAGATTTTATTGACGTCTATAAAGTAAATGTATTTGCAGTTGCAGAAATGACACGAAAAGTAATTCCGTTTTTAAATAAACAAAGTCATGTTGTTACCATTAGTAGTATGGGAGGAATTCAAGGTAGCATGAAATTTCCAGGATTAGCAGCTTATAGCTCATCTAAAGGTGCCGTAATAACACTCACAGAATTATTGGCCGAAGAGTACAAAGATTCTGGAATTGCATTTAATGTACTCGCTCTTGGAGCCGTTCAAACAGAAATGTTGGAAGAGGCTTTTCCTGACTATAAAGCACCAACTACAGCATTAGAAATGGCTGAATACATTTATACTTTTTCATTAACAGGAAATAAATTCTATAACGGAAAAGTATTACAAGTTTCTAGTTCAACGCCTTAGTATATTTATGAAAAACTTACTTCACAAATACATTCCTGAAGCTTCAGTGAGTTTAGTAAATGAACTACTAAATAAATATCCTCATCAATTAAAAATAGTCAATAAGCGCGCTACAAAACACGGTGATTTTAGACTTACTAAAGATAGAGAATATCAAATTACTGTTAACAACAATTTAAATCCATATCAATTCTTATTGACTTTAATTCATGAAGTTTCCCATTTGGTTACGCATCTTAATGAAAGACGTGTTCAACCTCACGGTAAAGAGTGGAAACAAAATTTTCAATATTTGATGCTGCCTTTTTTACATCCAGATATTTATCCAAAAGAGATCCTTCCACACTTAGCAAAGTATCTTAAAAACCCAAAAGCAAGTACCGATTCTGATGTGAAATTAGCTTTAGCAATGAAACTCTTTAGCGAAAAGTCTGATACGAATTTTATCTTTGAGATTCCTTTCGATTCTAAATTCGTTTTTAAAAATCGTATATTTCGCAAAGGAAATAAAAGACGTACTCGATTTGAGTGCATAGAATTAAAAACCAAAAAATTATATCTTTTCAACCAAAATGCTGAAGTTGAATTAGAGACATCAAAATAAATATGAAAGAAAATTATTACGCAATCATTATGGCTGGAGGTGTAGGTTCACGTTTTTGGCCAATGAGTACTCAAGAATATCCAAAACAGTTTCACGATATGCTTGGAACTGGTGATTCATTAATTCAAAAGACATTTAGTAGATTAGAAAGATTAATTCCATCAGAAAATATTTTAATATCTACCAATAAAAGATATAAGGATTTAGTTTTAGATCAATTGGAGAACACTACAAAAAAGCAATTACTACTAGAGCCTTGCATGAGAAATACATCTCCATGTATATTATATGCAGCGCTTAAAATACACGCTATAAATCCTGATGGAGTAATGATTATTGCTCCGAGTGATCATTGGATTGAAAATGAACCACAGTTTATAGACAATATTGAAACTGCTTTTGATTTTTGTCAACAAAATGATGTGTTGATGACGCTTGGAATTCAACCAAGTTCTCCAAATACAGGTTATGGGTATATTCAATATGAAAATAACGAAACTGAAATAAAAAAGGTAAAACAATTTACCGAAAAGCCTAATTTAGAAAATGCGGAGAAATTTATTGAAAGTGGTGACTACCTTTGGAATGCAGGGATTTTCATTTGGAGTGTAAAAAGTATTTTAAAAGCATTTGAATCTAGTTTGCCAGAAATGTATTCGCTGTTTTGTAAAGCAAATAATGTTTATAATACAGAGTTTGAAGATGATTTCATTAATACAAATTATGCAAATGCAGAAAACATTTCTATAGATTACGGAATATTAGAAAAAGCCAAAAATGTTCATGTATTACCCGTGAATTTTGATTGGAATGACCTTGGAACTTGGGGCTCTCTATATAATAAACTCCCAAAAGACTCAAATCAAAACGCATCTGTAGGCGGCAAAACTATCTTTAGAGATTCATCTAACAACATGGTGAAAACTCAAAATGGCAAGCGTGTTGTTATTCAAGGACTAAACGATTATATTGTGGTAGAAAAAGATGATGTTTTACTAATTTGTCCAAAAAGTAACGAACAAGATATTAAGCAAATTACTAGTCAAGTAAAAGAAGACTTTGGCAATGAATTTGTATAAAAATAAATCATATGGAATCAAAATTTGAAAATAAAATTGAACCAACTCCAGAAAATACACCTCAAGACTTTAGAAGTATATGGCGTGATTTCAAAGATTTTTTAAGCAAAGTATTAGACATTAGACACGACACTGATAAAAGTGGCACAATAGAAGATGTCAAAAATAATATTTCCATGCAAGGTCATACAGCATGGGTCTTAGTTTTTTCAATTTTAATTGCATCAATTGGACTGAACACTAGTTCTACTGCTGTTGTTATCGGAGCCATGCTTATCTCTCCTCTAATGGGACCAATTTTGGGTGTAGGTCTATCTATAGGTATTAATGATATTGATACTTTAAGACGTTCTTTTGTTAATCTTGGTGTTATGATTGGATTAAGTTTAATCACATCATTTCTATTTTTCAAAATTCCTATTTTTCAAAATGAAACACCTGAATTAATGGCAAGGACTTCACCCGACGTTCGCGATGTTTTTATTGCAATTGCTGGTGGACTGGCTTTGATTGTTGCATTGAGTAGACGTTCAAAACAAACCAATACTATTGCTGGTGTTGCAATTGCAACAGCCTTGATGCCTCCACTATGTACTGCAGGATACGGATTGGCTATTGGAAATTTTGAGTATTTTTTTGGCGCAATGTTCTTATTTACAATTAACACTATTTATATTGCTTTAGCTACGTTTTTGATTGTAAAATTTCTGCGCTTTCCGATGGTAAAGTATATCAATTCTGCAAAAAGAAAACGTATTGCTCAATTAGCCTCATTTGTAGCTATTCTTGTTTTTGGTTTTAGCGTTATCCAATTTTATCAACTGTTTCAAAAAGATCAATTTGTACAAAAAGCGAATAGTTTTATCCAAGAAATGAAAAATGATGGAATCAGTATTATTGATGAAGATGATAAAAACATAAACTATGATAAGAATAGTATTAAACTAGTTCTATATGGCAAAACACTTAACAGTACCGAAATAGAACAATGGGAAGAGAAACTAACTGATTATGGCTTACCAACAACTACATTAAACATACAGCAAGGTACTGACGATTCTGACATAAGAGCAGAAGTTCAAAACCTTACTGATTTATATTCTAGAAATCAACAAATCATATCTTCTAGAGACGAGAAAATAAAACAAAGTGAAGATAAAATTAAATTGTTAGAGGCCGAATTGAATACATATTATAAAGTTCCTTTTTCTACTATTAGCCAAGAGGCGAAAATCAATTATACAGGGCTAAAAACACTGAGCTATGCCAATGTAATCTCAACCAATTTTAAATCAACAGATACATTAGTTGTTTTCACAACAACATGGTATGATTCTATTCCAAACAACAATCAAGAGCAAGAGCAAAAATTAAAAGACTGGTTAAAAATTCGACTGAGTCTTGACACACTAAAAGTTGTAAGAGAATAAAAAAACATCTTTAAAACAAAAAAAAATCCGAAGTTTTTACTTCGGATTTTTAATTTTTGTGACTTGGCTGGGGCTCGAACCCAGGACCACCTCCTTAAAAGGGAGGTGCTCTACCAACTGAGCTACCAAGTCGTCCTTTTACGCTTTTTGCGGCTGCAAATATAGTTTACTTTTTATATAAAACAAATAGTTTTTTTATTTACTTTCTTTAAAATAAGATTCACGAACTTTTTTAAATAAATTAGACGAATACACAAAGTTTACGACCGCCTCATTATCAGTTATAAAGATATCTTTATTGGACCCTTCCCATGCTTTTTCACCATCTTTCAAAAAGACTATTTTTTCTCCAATTTCCATCACAGAATTCATATCATGTGAATTTACAACTGTCACAATATTATATTCAGCTGTGATTTCTTGAATCAAATTATCAATAACAGTCGCGGTTTGTGGATCTAATCCAGAATTGGGTTCATCACAAAACAAATATTTAGGATTCATTACAATTGCTCTGGCAATTGCGACTCTCTTTTGCATACCTCCAGAAAGTTGAGCAGGGAATTTTTTGTTTGACCCTGGTAAATTAACGCGCTCAAGAACAAAATTTACTCTATGAAGCATTTCCTCTTTACTTTGGTTCGCAAACATCTTTAAAGGGAACATGATATTCTCTTCTACAGTTAAAGAGTCAAATAATGCTCCACCCTGAAACAACATTCCAATTTCTGTTCTTAGCAGCCGTTTTTGATCAATATTCAATTGAGAGTATACGCGACCGTCAAAAGAAATATCGCCTATTTCAGGTGTGTGCAATCCTAACATACATTTAAGGAAAACTGTTTTTCCAGAACCGCTTTGGCCAATAACCATGTTTACTTTTCCTTTTTCAAAAACAGCAGAAACCCCTTTTAAAATATGAGCATCACCAAAACTTTTATTCAAATTTGTCACCTCTATCATTATCCTAAAAGCATTTGAGTTAAGAAATAATTTAATAATATAATCACGACACTTGTCCAAACTACGGCTTGAGTACTTGCGCGTCCTACTTCTAAAGAACCTCCTTTTACATAATACCCATGATATGCTGGAATGGTAGCAATAACAAAAGCGAAAACAACTGTTTTTACCAATGCATATTTAATAAAAAACGGATTGAAATCTAACTGAATTCCGTTAATATAATCTACTGTATGAAATAAGCCTGTTAAATTCCCAGCCACCCATCCGCCAAAAATCCCTAACAACATAGCGATTAGGACTAAAAAAGGGTAAAATAATAATGTTGCAATTAATTTAGGTAAAACTAAATAATTCAATGAGTTTATCCCCATAACTTCGAGCGCATCTATCTGCTCAGTTACTCTCATCGTTCCCATACTTGAAGCAATATACGAACCTACTTTACCCGCTAAAATAATAGAGGTAAAAGTTGGGCCGAATTCTAAAATCATTGTACGTTTAGTAGCAAAACCAATTAAATACTTAGGAATAAATGGACTCTCTACATTCAATGCAGTTTGAATAGCGACAACGCCACCAATAAAAAAAGAAATAAACATAATTATACCTAAAGACTTCAAACCTAAATCTTCGATTTCTCTAAATAAGGTTTCTCTAAAAATCTTCCATTTCTGTGGACGTTTAAAGACCTCTCTAAGCATCATAAAGTATTTACCAATATGCTCTAAATAATTCATTTAATTTCTTTTTGCTAAAATATTAAATTTATACAATCTTTTACAGAATCTTAACATAAATAAAAAGGTAATACTATCTAAAATTGTAACTTTGTTTTAAAATTTTATCCATTATACCTAAATGAAACAATTAATTTTACTTTTCGTTTTAGCATTTACACTAATTAATTGCAAAACACAAGAACATAGTATAGCTAGCAATTCGACTATAGAAAAAAGCAATAAACCAAAATTAGTTATTGGAATTATTGTTGATCAAATGCGTTCTGATTACTTATCTAGATTTTATACTAAATATAGTGAAGGTGGTTTTAAACGTTTAATGAAAGATGGGTATAATCTTAAAAATGCACATTTTAATTACTCTTCAACTAAAACAGGTGTTGGGCACGCTTCAATTTTTACAGGTACAACTCCAGAAAATCATGGTGTTTTATCAAACGATTGGTATGACAAACAATCAAAAAAAATGATTAATTGTGTCGGTGATAATCGCTACAAAACAGTTGGAACCTCATCAAATGAAGGACAAAAATCACCTTATAGAATACAAACTACAACAATTGCTGATCAATTGCACCTAGCGCAAAACATGAATGGAAAAACTATTGGCATCAGCATAAAAGATCGTGGCGCTATTTTACCAGTAGGTCATACTGCAAATGCTGCTTATTGGTTTGAAGGAAATGATGAGGGAAAATGGATTACAAGTACTTATTATACAGATAAACTTCCAAATTGGGTTACACGTTTTAACAACTCAAATAGAGTTGAAAATTACTTAAGTAAACCTTGGAATACTTATTATGATATTTCTACTTATAATGAGAGTACTAATGATAACAATAACTACGAACAAGTTTTCAAGGGGAAAAAAACTCCAACTTTCCCATATGAATTACCTAAATTAAGAGCAGAAAATAATAATTATAGTCTAATAAAAGATATACCATTTGGAAATAGTTTAATTACCGACTTTGCTATTGAAGCGATAAAAAACGAAAAAATGGGACAAAGTCAATTCGTAGATTTTTTATCTGTTAGCTTTTCAAGCACAGATCATATTGGTCATGGCTTTGGAGTGTCATCTAAAGAAACTCAAGATGCTTATATAAGACTTGACAAAGACATTGAGAGGCTGTTAATTTTTCTAGACAATGAAGTAGGGAAAGATAATTATACACTCTTTTTAACTGCCGATCATGGCGCAGCAGAAGTGCCACAATACTTAATTGACAATTCAATTCCCGCTGGTTATGTGAACAAACAAGAATTACGTAATCATATTAAGAATATCGCAAAAGCCTTATTTAATTCTGATAAAATCATAGAACACATCTCAAACAATAACATCTACTTTGATAAACAAGAGATAAAGGAGTTAGGTTTGAATCTTGGAGAGGCAGAACAATTAATGGCTGATGAACTAATAGAGCATAAAGACATCTATAAAACAGTTACTGCAAGAACATTACAAACTACTGATTTTATTGAAGGTCCATTAAGTTTAATTCAAAATAGTTATAATCAAAAATTATCTGGAGATATCCTCTTTATTTATAAACCGTCTACAATTACAAATTGGTATGAAAATAAAGGAGGTACAACTCATGGATCTGGTTACAATTACGACACACACGCTCCGCTAATATTTTATGGAAATGGAATTAAAAAAGGGTTGAGTCATCAATATCATCCTATTATTGACATTGCACCTACACTTTCTGCTTTACTAGGTATAGAATTCCCAAACGGATCTACAGGAAAGGTGATTGAAAAAGTTTTAAAATAAAAAAGGAGAGGTTTTAACCTCTCCTTTTTTATTATCTAAATATTTTTATTTTTCTCCAACATCATTGTCTTCAACTACAAGAACGACTTGTCAAATGCAAGTGGAAGAAGATCATGAAGAGAGTCTGTTTTGATTATTCCACCAGTTTCTCCCATAAAATAGATCTCTATTTTTGAATCTTGCTTTGATTCGTATTCTGATAATGCCTGCCTACATCCACCACAAGGAGCAACAGGCTCTTTAACTGGGTTATTAACAGAACTTGCTGTAATAGCAATCTTTAAAATTTTAACATCAGGAAACTCAGAACTTGCTTTCCAAACTGCAACACGCTCAGCACACATTCCAGAAGGGTACGCTGCGTTCTCTTGGTTATTTCCAGTAACTATTTCATCATTTTCTAGTAAAAATGCTGTACCAACATGAAATTGTGAATATGGAGCATATGCTGTTTTTCGAACTTTTACAGCCTCAATCATCAATTGCTGAACATCTTTTGGAAGTTCATCAACGGAATCAAATAAAGTAATCGATGTTGATAGTTGAATTTTTTTCATTTAAAAATTTAAATGTTAATAATCTTCATATAATTCTCCAAAGTCAAACGCTAAAGAAAAACGCAATGTGTTTTCTAAAGGATTGTTTACATCAGAAGAATTAAACAAATATGAAATATCAATTTTACTGCTTTTAAACTTAAACCCAGTTCCTAAAGTAAAGTACTTACGACCTCCTTTAAACTCATTTTCATTAAAGTATCCTGCGCGAATTGCGAATGCATTATCATACATATACTCAACACCAAGTGCCCAAGTAAATTCTTTTAACTCTTCACTTCCACCTCCTGGAGCATCTCCAAAAGATTGAAAAATTCCTTTAAAGAAACCTACATTATCATCTTGACCTTCAATAATATCTCCAGTTAACGGATCTCTCAATGGCGGTGTTGGAACTAATAATTTAGTAAGTTCTAAAGTTGTTGAAATCGTGTTATAGTCATCTAAAATAAAATCAAAACCTCCACCTAATTTTAAATTAGTTGGAATGAAATTTTCTCTTCCACCATCTGAATATGTAACTTTAGGTCCAATATTAGATAGATTAAAACCTCCGCGCCATTTACCATTAAAGTCTCCGTAATTATCTTCTTCTGATTGGTAATAACCTGAAATATCTACACCAAAAGTGTTTACTGTCTTTAATTCTGAATTTGCCACTTTAATCGCAAAATCTGAACGAATATATCTTAAAGTAACTCCCATTGAAAATGATTCATTTAACTTCAAAGCATACGTACCATCAAAAGAAAGTTCACTTGGCTTTTCAATTATCACAGTTTCGTTTGGATCTCCAGTTTCTCTCAATTCAATTTCACCAAGGGTAAAGTATTTTAAACTTGCTGCCCAAGCACTTCTATCATCTAGTCTATTTGCAACTGTAAAGCCTCCTAAGAAAACATCACTTACAAGGGCTCTCATCCAAGGTGTATAATTTATCCCAACAGAAAATTGAGAATTTAAAAATGCATATTGAGCGGGATTGTGATGCTGTGAATTAGCATCAGCACTTGTTGCTACACCTACATCTCCCATTCCACCTGCGCGAGCATCAGGTACAATTAATAAGAACGGTGCTGCTGTTGTAATTGGGTTGGGTTCATCTTGTGCCTGAATAGTCGGTATAATCAGTAAGATTATACAGGTAGTAATAAGTAAATTTTTCATTTAATTTTTGTATTTATTTTTAAGCGAAACCACAAATATCGATTTTTTTATTGGAGTATAACTAATTTCTCATATTTTTCTGCTTTGGTGTTTGACACTAAACTTTTAACATGAAGCCTGTAAACATACACACCTTTACCAATTTTATCTCCAAAGTCATCTAGTCCATTCCAAGAAATAGAACGCGATAAAGCACCTGTAGATTGCACTGTTTGATTAATTGTTTTTATTAATTTTCCAGACACTGTAAATATCTGAATTTGAACTTCTAGTGATTCATTTGGTTTGTTATGGTTAAACCAAAATTCTGTATAATTTACAAATGGATTTGGGTAATTTAATACATTCTCTAACACCATGTCTGAATCGCTAACTACTACAAATGATAACGTAGCGCAAGAAGAATTATTATAAGTGTCCCAAGCACATAACTCTATAGTATGTAAGCCTGTTTCTAAATTTCTAAAAGGATACTTTACCTTTCCTTTTGTATGATCATTCAACTCCGTTTGATAAAAATCATTTAAAATGAATGGATTAGATTGATCTCCATCTAATATTGCAACAATATCATGATCTACAGCCGTGATAGAGGTGTTGATTCCGTTTTCATCTTCAAGAATTACTAAAAATAAAGGAGATTCATTTGTGTTGCCTCCATCAATAAATGATTCATCGTTCATATACAATTCAATCTGCGGACCTGTGTTGTCTTCAGGAGCATTTTCATTAATCCCTCCAACAGTAACATCAAAATTATATCCGGCTTTATCTATACTGTTATTATCTGAATAAAAACTAATTTTACCTTTACCGTAGGCTATTCTTAAATCTCTAGGCGCAACAAAATTAAACTCAAACAATCCGTTTTCAACGGTTGCTCGACCTCTAAAAATTTTACTTTCTAAAGCATCAAATTCCATCACAAATCCAAAATTATCATTATTTAAAGTCGCCCTGTTTATTTCTTTATCAAAAACTGTTGCAGAAAGCTCTCCGTTATAATCAGTCAAAAGGTTTCCTTGAGGGTCTGTCACAATACCGTTAAACGTTACATTAGATAGCGCTTTAATAGTATCTAGTGAAGTTGTAATATCAACTCCATTCATATGAGTCAATTTTACATCTGCTCTTGGAACTGCAAGTTCCATTGCTGGATCTCCAAGATAATATATAAATAAGCGTTGACTTGTTGTAAGTTGATTTTTCACATGCATTAATGCATCTGCAATTGTAAATTGTTCATCATTAAAATTTAATAATAACTTCATCAATCGTTCATTAAATACTCTCCCGACATTTATATAAATTTCACGAGTTGTAGTAATTAAAGATGCTGAACCTCCATTCTCATTCCAAAAAACATATTCTCCACCAGACAGTCTCAAAGGATTATCGAATTTTGAAAATTCACATGTAATAGTAATAATTAACGGTAGCGTATTGTAATTATTCCATGATTGAACCTCTTGAATTTCAAGAAATCGTTCAGAACCCCAACCATCTTCACCACCATGTCCAAAATAATTGAGCAATAAGGTTCCTCTCTCGATAGCGTTAGAAATGGCTGTATTTACATCTGGATATCGCTCACCTCCAGAAGAATTTTCTTGAGAAAAAGCATCTGCATAAATCTTTTTAACATTTATTATTGGCTTTCTGTCTTTAATTGAATCTGCAATTTTTTCCATGCTAGTTTCTAAAATAAATTCACTAGCCACATCTAAATCATCGGCAATTAAAGTTACTTGATTTCTCCAATCACCAAAAGAATTTGTACTGTTATAATTTATAATTTTATCAATAGCACTTGATGCTTGTGAAACATCTGTAATAGGCATTCTCCCTGTTATAACATCTTGCCTATCTGATCCTGTTAACAAGCCTTCATTATCATCCATCATTCCATAATAGTCATCTGTCGCATAAGAACTTGCTATGTTAAAACTTTCATAAGCCAAAAAGACCGGAACAATATTATTATTTCCAGAAATTCTATCTTTGTAATCATAAGAAGCATCACCAAACAAGCATAAATATTTTATACGGTTTTCAGTAGTTGTAGCATTTATATACAGGTGTTTAGTAAAATCTCTTATTGCTGTTAAATCTGGACTACCAGATGAAAATTCATTATAAATTTTCTCTATATCTACAACCTCTACAGTCAAACCTCTATCTCTATGATACTCCGCTAATCTCTCTGCTTCATTCATCAAATAACCTCTAGTAACAATTACATAATCTACATCTTCTAAAGCGTGTAAATTTTGATTTATTATAAGGCTTGAAGTTAATAGTTTTGGAGTAAAATAATCAGATTCATTTAAAGCAATGTATTCTTTAAGATCACCAGCATTTGCATTAAATTCAAAATCTCCACTTGTAGATTGATTTGCTATTATTACAGGATTCAAAAAGTCTGTTACATCCCAAATTTGATCAATTGACACGGCATTTTGAATCTGATATTGAACAACTCCACTACCGTTAGCTACTTCAAAACTCCTAAATCCAAATTGTTCTGTAGTCATTTGAAGTTCTTTTTTCCCAATAACTTCAATGTAATCTAAATGCGCCTCTGCGGAAGGGTTACCATTATTATTAAAAGCAATTTCAACTGTTACAAAATCATTTGAATTTGATACACTTCCAATTTGCTCTCTTGCAACTCCATGTACCAGACTATTTGTAATTGCTGGAAAGTTTAGCGTATATAAATCTTGACCGTTTACTTTGATACTCATTTGTGTATCTGTAGCGGAATCTACAACTCCTCTAACCCTTACATTAATATCTTCTGAAGCACTACATTTTTCAAAAGGTATAATAAAAGTTTGAGTGTTCTCAATATTAAATTTCTCTCCAAACCATTGTTGACCAATACCAATTAAATTCTCTTTATCATATTCATAAAAAGTATAATCATTAAACGTTGTTATCTGCGAGGTTGCAGTATCAATTATAGGAATTTCATCATTAATTCTTTTACCATCAACTCCATCAACATTTATAAAGTAATAAGACACATCTGAGAAAATATTTTTTTGATGTTTAGGGTCACTATTCAAAGCGTTTATCTTCCATGCATTAGGTCCCTTTGCATAAAAAAGAACAAAATCATTGCTATCAAAACTATTATCTTCTTCACCACTTACATAAATTGCATTTTCTTGTAAATCGTCATACCGAAAATCACTATTTAGAAAAGGTAGCATTTGCCCTCCGTTTCCGTAAATTTTTATTTTTTTCGGATTTACGCTTGATGTATTTATTCCTAAACTACTTAAAAACGAACGGTTAATTTTAAAAACTCCTGTTGTGTCTACTGAAAATTTATACCAATTTCCTGATGATAAAACGGAATTAGAAGTACCTCTTGAATTTGACAATCTATTAGACAGCTTTCTTTTTAGTGAATATTCAATACTAAATGACGTAATTTTTTTAATAACACTTCCTTCTCTAATTAAAGGAGTTAGTATTAAAATAAGTTCAGAATTATCTCTTGATTTCGCAACTTCAAATGAACTTACAATAGAACCAGAAATTTTATTTATAGGTAAATCTCTTAAAACCTGTGTAGATAAAACTTGATATTTTACATTGATAATCCTGTAGGAGTCTATAGAATATCCATTTTCAACATTCCAACTTTTAGTAAAAACTGGAATCTGATTGTCATCAATAAATTGACCTTCAACAAGAGGGATTTGTAATTTGTTTCTTTTACTTGTAGTAACAGAAGCGCTGTCATCCCACTTTAAATCAATTTTCTCACTTACAGTGTTTTGAGAGTAACTCAGAGAAAATGAGAGTATTAAAGCGAAAATAGTATATTTTATCTTATTCATATTACAGTAATAAACGTTGATTTTCATTAGATATTTTAACGCATTGCAACATTACATATAATAAAGAAAAAAAACAATCGTTATATACTCGAATAATGGAAACACATTCTATTAAAAAAACTTGTAAAAAAATTTATTTGGTGTATATTGCGACACTAATAAAACCCTAAAGTACAAAGAATATGAAAATTGTTAAGGTAAAATATTTATTTATTATTCTATTGGCAACGCTAACAGTTGGCTGTCGAAATAGAAGTAACGAAAATAGCACCTCATTAACAGGCTGGAGTTCTAAAGATAAAGAAAAAAGAGGATTTTCTGTCAAAGGAAAATTTAAAGGTCAAGAAACACCTCCAGGAATGGTATTAATTGAAGGAGGAACTTTCACAATGGGTCGTGTTCAAGATGATGTGTTATTTGATTGGAATACAACTCCTGTAGATATGCAAATTCGTTCATTTTTTCTGGATGAAGCTGAAGTTACAAATGCAGAATACCTATTTTATTTAGAATGGGTAGAAAAAATATTCCCAAAAACTGAAGAGCAAAACAAACATATTTACGAAAGTGCTTTACCTGATACTTTAGTTTGGAGAAATACTTTAGGAGCAAACGAATTACTTACTGAAAATTATTTACGTCACCCTTCTTATGCAAACTACCCAGTTGTTGGTGTGAGTTGGTTACAAGCGAGCGAATATTGTAAATGGAGAAGCGATAGAGTTTCTGAAAAAACTCTAATTGATAGAGGTATTTTGAGTGATATCTATGCAAGCGACTCATTAGAATTAAACGGTAACAACTATTTCAATACTGATACTTATTTAGAAAACCCTTATTTATTATTCGAAGGAGATTCTTCAGTTTACAAAAAAGGATTGCCAGTTGCAAGAAAAAAAGGAGCATCTAAACCTTCTAGAGATCAATTCTCAGGTAGACAAGTTAAAGTATCTGATGGAATACTATCTCCAAAATTCAGATTACCTTCAGAATCAGAATGGGAATATGCTGCAAAAGCATATGTAGAAAATAGAGAATACAACAATATTAGAGGTCGTAAGAAATATGCTTGGAAAGGAAAATATACTCGTAACAAATCTAGAAAAATAAAAGGTGACCAATTAGCAAATTTCAAACAAGGCCGTGGAGATTATAGTGGTCCTGCAGGATGGAGTAGTGATGGTGGAGATATAACAATGCCAATAAGACAATATAATCCTAATGCTTTTGGACTATATGATATGTCTGGTAATGTTGCAGAATGGGTTGCTGATGTTTACAGACCAATCATAGATGCTGACGCTAATGATTTCAATTATTTCCGTGGAAATGTATTCAATAAAAAAATGATTGATGAAAACGGACAAGTTGTAGTTGTAGATTATAATACAGTAGAATTTGACACTTTAGCAAATGGGAAAATAACTCCAAAAGACTTACCTGGAAGTATTAAGTTTATTCCTATTACTAAAGATGATGCTTACATGAGAAACAACTATGATAAATCTGATAATATTGATGTAAGAGATGGTGATTTAGCATCTACAAAATTATATGAAAAAGATGAAGATGAAGAAGGTTTTGATAAGCCAAGAATGTACAATTCTCCAAAAATAGTAACTAGAATTGGAGAAGGCGGATTGAGAGTGAAAGAATATGATACAAAAGAAAGAACCACACTCGTAAGTAATGAATCGAGAGTGTTTAAAGGAGGCTCTTGGAATGATAGAGAATATTGGTTAGATCCTGCACACAGAAGACATTTGCCTGAATATATGGCAACAAGTTTTATAGGCTTTAGATGTGCTACAGACAAATTAGGTCCAATGCAGCCTAAGAAAAGAACAAGGACTAATGAAATAATGAAATAATTTATTTTTGAGATAAATAAAAAAACCTCGTTGTATTAACGAGGTTTTTTTTATTTTAGACATATGACAATTCCAGAAATATATAAACTTTATAAAGAGTATTTCTTAGTTGATACAGACACTAGAAATATTCGCAAGAACACGCTATTTTTCGCTCTAAAAGGTGATAATTTCAATGGGAATGAATTTGCAGAAGAAGCTTTAAAAAAAGGTGCTAAATATTCTATAATTGATCAAAAAGAGTATCAAACTAATGGTTCAATTATTTTAGTAGATGATGTTTTAAAATGTCTACAAGAACTCGCATCTTATCATAGAAAGGTTCTTAATATACCAATACTATCTCTTACTGGTAGTAATGGTAAAACCACAACAAAAGAACTTATTAATTCTGTATTATCAACTAAATTCAAAACTGTTGCAACAAAAGGAAACCTAAACAATCATATTGGAGTTCCATTAACACTTTTATCAATGACTGATACAACAGAATTTGGTATTGTAGAAATGGGTGCTAATCATTTAGACGAAATTAATTTTTTATGCAATATTACCAATCCGAATTTTGGATATATTACAAACTTTGGAAAAGCACATCTTGAAGGTTTTGGAAGCTTAGATGGTGTTATAAAAGGTAAATCGGAATTATACAATCATTTAAAAAATAGTAATGGAAAAGCATTTATCAATCCAAATGATGAATTGCAAATAAAACAGTCTGATGGAATTTTTTCTATTCCTTTTGAAAAATCAATTACGTTTATTGAGGCAAATCCTATGGTTAAAATTTCTTATCAAAATACAGAAATTAACAGTCAATTAATAGGTAACTATAATTTCAATAACATTGCGGCAGCAATAACTATTGGAAACTATTTTGATATTGATAAGTTTACGATAAAAATAGCAATAGAGAGTTATACTTCAACAAACAATAGATCTCAAGTGATTGAAAAAAATGAAGTTAAAATTATTCTTGATGCATATAATGCAAACCCAAGCAGCATGAAAGTTGCAATTGAAAATTTTGAGCAACTTAAAAACACAGGTTCTAAAATTGCAATTTTAGGTGATATGTTTGAACTGGGTGAAACCGCAGAAAAAGAACATCAATTTATAGTGGATTTGATTGAAAATTCAACCGTTGATTCAATTTACTTAATTGGAAAGTTATTTCACACTTCAAACTGTAAAAGAGCAATACAATATCAAGATTTTGATAGTTTCTCAAAAGATGTATGTGTAGAAAAGTTTAAAAACACCACACTTTTAATCAAAGGATCAAGAGGAATGGCATTAGAAAGGATATTAGATTTATTATAATTTATTTTGATGGTGTTTTATTAATCCATCAATAGGTCTTCTAACAATACTCCCAATAGTCACACCGTACTTTTTAGCAACTTTATGAATAATGTCTGAAGAGAAATAAGCAATAGAACCTACAAAGTGAACAGGAACCGTTTTGTGATTTTCAAATACTCTTATCTTATTTTTAAAAAAATCTTTGATTCCTTTTTGAATCACATAATTAAAATAGTCATTTCGCTCATTTCTAAATATGAATTCGGCAAAAGAGGCTAAGTATGCATTAGGATTCTCATTTTTATAGACATTTAGTTTTATGATGTCTGGATCTAAGTCAAAGTCTTTAGAAAATTTATTTCGCAAATCTTCTGGCATTTTTTCATAAAAATAATCTCTTATTAATTTCTTGCCAAAATAATTTCCACTTGCTTCATCCATCAAAATATAGCCTAAAGATGGAACTACATTTTCAACAGTTTTTCCATCAAAAAAAGAACTATTTGAACCAGTTCCAAGAATACAAACTATTCCGGGACTAGTTGTAGTCGCATAAACCGCAGCATATGTATCTTCCTTGACAGTAACTGTAGAATTAGTAAAATACGCTTTAAAAATTTCTTGAAGAAGTAGTTTAGGTCTTTCTGTACCACAACCTGCTCCATAAAAAAACAGTTGATTAACTTTATTTTTAGAATTTTCTAAATCTTTATTTTCTAAAATTCTTTCTAAAAGTACGCTCTCTTTAAAAACTGCGGGATTCAAACCTAAAGTTCTTGTTTTAAAAACAATTTCACCAGAATTATCTAGTAAAATCCAATCACACTTAGTTGAGCCGCCATCAGCAATTAAAATCATCTTACTTATTTTATAATGAATTGATATGTACTGCTAAATCTACTAATTTAGAAGAGTATCCATACTCATTATCATACCAAGAAATCAATTTAACAAAATTATCATTAAGTGCCATTGAAGCATTGGCATCGAAAGTGCTTGTTTTTGGCTCAGACACGAAATCTTGAGAAACCACACCTTCTTCAGTATAACCTAATACTCCTTTCAATTCATTTTCAGAAGCATCCTTTAATGCTTTTTTAATTTCATCCCAAGAAGCACTTTTTTCCAAGCGACATGTTAAATCTACTACGGAAACATCAACTGTAGGAACTCTAAATGCCATTCCTGTTAATTTCCCATTCAATTCAGGAATTACTTTCCCTACTGCCTTTGCTGCTCCAGTAGAAGCTGGAACAATATTATTTAAAGATGAACGACCTAATCTAAAATCTTTTCTTGAAGGCCCATCTACTGTAAACTGAGTTGCGGTAGCTGCATGAACAGTCGTCATTAAACCTTCTACAATTCCAAATTTATCATTAATTACTTTAGCCAATGGCGCTAGACAGTTGGTTGTACAAGATGCATTTGACACGATTGTATCACTTACTTTAACTTCATTATGATTAACACCCATAACAAACATTGGTGCATCAGCAGAAGGTGCAGAGATTACTACTTTATTAGTTCCTGCATCTATATGTGCTTGCGCTTTATCTAAAGTTGTAAATATACCTGTACAATCTAGAACTATATCTGCTCCAATCGCATCCCATTTTAAATCTGCTGGATTTCTTTCGGCAGTAACTCTAATTTCATTTCCATTTACAACCAAATTCCCATTTACAACTTCAATCGTTCCATCAAACTTTCCATGTACAGAATCAAACTTCAATAAATAGGCTAAATGCTCTACATCTAATAAATCATTTACACCTACAATTTTTACTTTTGGATTCTTCATTGCTATTCTTAAAGCAATTCTTCCTATTCTTCCAAATCCATTAATTCCAATTCTTGTTTCTGACATTTTATTTCTTTAAAAATTATTTTTATGTTGTCATTATATCTGACACTCTAATCAATTCTGCATCAATTGCTGTCTCTCCTTTTATAGCCATCTCTAAAGGAGTTAATATCATTTTATTATCTCTTATTCCAATCATATAGTTAGATTTCCCTTCTAACAATGTTTCGATAGCCTTCACTCCCATTCTACTTGCTAAAACTCTATCAAAACATGAAGGCGAACCTCCTCGTTGCATGTGCCCTAAAACAGAAACTCTAACTTCATAAGTAGGCATGTGTTCTTCAATATATTTTGCTAATTCAAACACGTTATCACCTGTATTATCTCCTTCAGCAACAACAACAATACTAGACGTCTTTCCTGACGCTCTACTCTTTTTTAAAGAATCTAATAGCCTTTCTAATCCTAAATTTTCTTCAGGAATTAAAATCTCTTCTGCTCCAGCACCAACACCAACGTTCAATGCAATATGCCCTACATCTCTTCCCATAACCTCGACAAAAAAGAGGCGATTGTGTGAACTTGCTGTATCACGAATTTTATCTATAGCTTCAACTGCTGTGTTTAAAGCAGTGTCATAACCTAAAGTGAAGTTTGTTCCGAAAATATCATTATCAATAGTTCCAGGAATACCAATAATAGGAAAATCAAACTCTTGATTAAATATCATTGCACCTGTAAAACTACCATCTCCTCCAATAACAACAAAAGCATCAACATTGTGACTCTTTAGTTGATCATATGCTTTTTGCCTTCCTTCTTTAGTTCTAAACTCTTTTGATCTGGCAGATTTTAAAATAGTTCCTCCTTTGTTAATAATATTATTAACACTTCTCGCATTCATTTCTCTGAAGTCTCCTTCAATCATCCCTTGATATCCTCTATAAATACCAACACATTCAATTTTAAAATAGGCACATGACCTAACTACAGAACGAATTGCAGCATTCATTCCTGGAGAATCTCCTCCAGATGTAAAAATCGCTATTTTTTTTATTGAATTATTCATATTATTTGTTTCACAAAATTATTTCTTATTCGTATTATATCCTATTTTATTGACTATAAACTGCGATAACGTTTTCGTTGTAATTTAAAGAGAAGTATTACCTTTTACTATCGTTTTTGAAAAACCATTCCTAAAAACACTTCAAGAGCTTCCTCGTATTTTTCATTACCCTCAGTAGTTTCCCAAAGTGCTCTTGAACCGTGAATACCTTCAAAATGTAGTTGAAATTTAAATCCATCTACCATAATTATATTTAGGTCTTCAACTTGCTTAATTTCTTTTTGAGATGATGTTATAAAAATTGGGTTCTTTTTCTTTTGTTTTACAAGAAACAACTATTGCAGTAACAACTGATAACAGTATATACTTCTTCATAACTAAACTCTATAAGTATCTGATTTCCAGTTTTTAATTGATTTTTTTATATCTTTTTCTGATAAACTTTCAGAAACCGCTTTTTTTGCTAAATCAGGGAATTCCTCATCTGAAGCGAATCGCAATCCAATTATTTGTCGCATTAAAAGATCGTTACTTAACGGTTTTCCCGTTAACAAATAATGACGGAAATTTTCCTCAGCTTTGATAGCTCTATCTTGTGCTTTAAGAGAAAATATCCTTGTATAATACGAACTCAACAATAAGATAACAGCTACTAAAACCAACAATGTTGCAGAATAAAAGTTTTCATGTCCAGATTTTACGGCATTTATTATCCCTCCTACTAACATTGCCATTATTAAAGTAAACAATACATAATGATATCCTGGAACCAATCTACCATGGTTTTTATAATTTTGCGTTTCCATATAAGTTAAATTTTAATTGTTAAATGTAAATATACTATTTAATACAAACAGTATAAACAAAAACAAGTCTCCATTTCTGGAAGTTTTCAATTTAAATGGGCAATGAGGGATTAAAATATGTCACAAAACAAACTTACAAAGCAAATGTAATGTGATGAATTCTAATTGTTTATTTTTTTTTTGCTATCTTTCTAAAATATTAACAAACAAACTAACTTTATTATGAACAAAATTTTTAACCAAATCCTTGATTTTCCTCAAATGGTAAATCAAAAAATTTTTAATTCAAAATTAAATTCTGTTGTGGAAGATTTCGATTCTCAAAATGGGATTAGATCTTATGCCAAGACAATTTATCAAGTAGCAGCTTTAATGGTTCTACTTGCAATGGAGTATGCTGTAATAATGGCAGCATTGGATTATTTTCAAAATTCAGACGCCAGCATGCTAGGTAAAGCTGGAAGCGTTCTTACCT